>Ga0210018_1000922_pt1 | contig 15529 bp, 17 predicted proteins | sample CryGeyCG2014_010_2_FD_183967 | JGI IMG/M metagenome (GOLD analysis project Ga0210018, IMG submission 183967) | Groundwater microbial communities from aquifer - Crystal Geyser CG09_land_8/20/14_0.10 (SPAdes) (version 2) | ecosystem: Environmental > Aquatic > Deep subsurface > Groundwater | place...
GACTCAAGCAGAGCTTGAATGCGGTCTCTTTGTGTTTGATTTAAGTGTCTATACTTTTTGTTTTTCTTTAACTTTTTCATAGTAGATATTCTACCTGAAAAAGTTGCACTTCAGAACGGAAACTAGGATCCAGGCCGGTAAATTTGGCTTTCCGTTTGCATTTCTTGAATCGCGTTATCCACCTCCTCCATATTTATACGAGGGAAATGGATATTTCGCATTTTATACCCCTGCTCCTCAGCTCCAGTTTTCTGTACTTAAATTAAACATTGATTTAATATGCTGGTATTTACTATCTTGTATAATAATTTCTATTTATCGTAAAATTAAAAAACAAAATCCATGATTAAAAAAATATTAATTAGTTTATTGGCTGGAGTTATTATTGTTGTCTTAATTTCTTTAGCACAGATTGGTTATTACAAATATTTTCCTCGATACCAGACACGCTCTGCGCCCCCTAGCTTTCCTGTGCCAATGATTGCAATGCACAAGGTTAATCTAGGATTTCCTTTTGTGTATGCGAGATCTTGTGTAGAAATGGTATGCGATTCAATTACTTATCCAATTTTTTGGTTTATTCTAGATGCTTTAATTTGGGGGCTAATAGTTTTTCTTGTGATTTCTAGTATTGTAAAACTTCGCCACGGACCAAACATAAAAAATATCTAGTTAAGAAATAAAGCTTCTATGAAATACTTTGAATTAGACAAAAGTGAAGAAAAAATACTTCAAGACTTTGAAGAAGGCAAGTTTAGAAGTGTCCGCGATGTTAAAAAAGAGGCATTGAAATATAGGCAATACGCAAAAGCAGTTTTAAATAAGACACGAAATATCAATATCAGAATCTCTGAAAATGATTTGCAGAAAATTAAAGCTCTCGCAGTAGAGAAAGGCGTGCCTTATCAAACTTTAGTAAGTTCGCTTATTCATCAATATTCTAGTGGTAAAACTAAATCACTCATTTAATATTTAGGTTTTTGGAGTAGACAAGGGTAAAAATTTATGTTAAAATATTAATACTATGACTATAAAACAGCTTAAAAAGCAGTACAAAGATGAGTGGATTCTAGGACAAGTCTTAGAAGAAAATGAGATGCGCGAACCGAAGAAAGTGAAGGTAATCACGCATAGTAAAGACAGGGAAGATGTTTATAATGCTTTACTGAAAGTTAGACCAGGTCTCCACGTGGCCACTTTTTATACTGGCGAAATTCCTAAGAATGGCTATGCAGTAGCTTTTTGGGTTTATGGCAAACGAGATAAAATTTAATCCAAATCAACCGGTAGTTATCTTGCAAGTTGTTCTAAGGGGTAAGTTGACTGCTACAGCAAGAATGGCCCTAGATACAGGAGCCTCTTATATTATGATTCCTTGGAAAATTACTAAGGCGTTAGGACTTAAACCAGAAAAGTCCAGAGAAACAACGCAAATCATTACAGCTTCTGGTGTTGAAATGGCTCCGATCGTAACTTTGCAATCAATTATTGTTGGCAAGGATGAATTAAGAAATATAAAAGCTGTTGTGCATGATTTGCCGGCAGTCAGTTATGTTGATGGATTATTAGGATTAAATTTTCTTAAAAATTTTAAAATGGTTCTGGATTTTAAAAAAGGTACTTTAGAATTAACAAAAACAAACCCATGAAACCAATCTACATAATTTTAATATTAATTATCTTGGCGGCTTTAGGAGTTTCTGTTTATACTTTGCGAGTGTCAAAAACAACAGAAACGCCTTTATCAGTCATTAAAGAAGAAATAGCAGATATCTTAATTAAAAGTAGATCATCGGGATATATTTGGTATAAAAGTGATAAGGTGAAAGTTTTCCTATATGCGCCAAACGAGACACAATCTGTAGTCTCTAATAAAAACAAAAGCTGTGAAATGCTAACTTTAGGCGCAAGTGTTTTTGAAGGAGACTATAAGTTGATTTTGGATCCCTCAACTGGGGAAATGGTCTATACGAGCTGGGATTTTGATCCGGAGCGAAATCTTTTTGCAGAGAGACAAATCACAAAATGATTGACGCGCACGCTCATTTGGATCTTAACCAATTTGACGAAGATCGCGAAGAGGTTATTGCTCGGTGTTTTAAAAATGGGATTAAAAAAATTATTAATATCAGTTTGGATTTGAGCCTGCTTGAAAAGTACAAAAATATTTACGGCGCAGTTGGTTATCATCCTAGTGAGGCTGATAAATTTGATTTAGAAAAATTAAAAAAATTAGCGAAAAAAGCAATTGCCATTGGCGAAATAGGATTAGATTCAACAAAAAATAATCTAGAGCGACAAAAAGAGGTTTTTATTGAACAATTAAATTTAGCTAAAGAATTAGATTTGCCAATAATCGTCCATTGCCGAAAACTGCACGATGAAGTAATAAAGATTTTAAACAAAGATTTTAGAAGCGTGATCCATTGTTTCACCGGCAGCTTGAAGCAGGCGCAGGCATATTTAAATTTGGGATTTTATCTTTCTTTTACCGGTCTGATCACTTATGATAGAAGTTATGATAAAGTAATTCTAAATACAGGGTTAGAGAAAATTTTGCTTGAAACAGATTGCCCGTTTTTAGCCCCAGCGCCTTATCGCGGCAAGCGCTGCGAGCCCTGGATGGTCAAATTTACTGCTCAAAAAATCGCTGAAATTAAAAATATTGGTTTTGATAAGGTGATTGAAAAAACAACCAAAAATGCCGAAAGGCTTTTCAAAATCTAAAATATAATATAGAATATTAAGATGATTCGCGAATTTAGGTTAAAAAAACTAAAAAAAATCCAAGAGCCGTATCCGGCGAAAACAACAATGCCATATTATGGCAGAATTCGCTCTATTCGCCAGCACGGCGGCTCTATTTTCGCGCACATAGATAAACAACAAATTTATTTGAAAAAAGATATTTTGGGCAAAAAATTCGAAGAATTTAAAAATATTTTTGATATTGGCGATATAATAGAAGTTAAGGGCAAAACATTCAAAACAAGAACCGGTGAAAATACAATAGAAGTTCGAGGCTTCAATATGCTGGCAAAAAGCATTCGGCCTTTGCCGGAAAAATGGTATGGCCTGAAAGACAAAGAAATCAGGTTTAGAAAAAGATATTTAGATTTATTGATGAATGAAGAAGCAATAAAGATTTTCGAGAAACGATCAGAAATAATCAGAAAAATCAGAGCTTTTTTAGATAAAAATAATTTTATTGAAGTTGAGACACCGATTCTTCAGACAATTCCCGGCGGCACCCTAGCCAAACCCTTTAAAACCCATCTTAATGCCTTAGATTTGGATTTGTATTTGCGCATTGCCCCGGAGCTTTATTTAAAAAGATTATTAGTTGGCGGTTTTGAAAGAGTTTATGAAATCGGTCGTTGTTTTCGCAATGAGGGTATGGATAAAAATCATAATCCTGATTTTACAATGCTTGAATTTTACGTCTCTTACTGGGATTTTGAAAAACTAATGGATTTTACTGAAAAACTTATGCAGGAATTCGGTTTTCCTGAAAAATGGACGAGGGCAGAATATTCTAAAATAGTAAGAAATAGCGAAAAAGAAGCTTTTCAAAAAATAAAGAAACCGACTTTTGTCTGGGGTCATCCATTAGAGATTTCTCCGTTGGCTAAAAAGATAGATTCTAAACGAGCGGCTCGGTTTCAGGGCATAATTAATGGCATTGAAATAATTAACGCTTATTCAGAGCTTAATAATCCGATTGAACAAAAAGAACGCTTTAAAGAGCAAGAAACAATGCGTAAAAAAGGCGATCAAGAAGCTCATCGCATGGACAAAGACTTTATTGAGGCTTTGGAATACGGCATGCCGCCGGCTGCTGGCTTTGGCATGGGCATTGACCGATTAACTATGCTTTTGACTAATGCTAAAACCTTGCGCGAAGTGATTTTGTTCCCAACGATGAGACCAAAAAAATTAACCAAATAAATTTATGCTTGATATAAAATTTATTCGCGAAAATCCAGAAAAAGTCAAAAACGGCTGTTTAAAAAAACAAGCCAAAATTGATATTGACCAAATTTTGTATTTAGACAGCCAGAAAAGAAAGCTTTTGCAGAAAATTGACAACTTAAAAGCTGAAAGGAAAAGAATTTCCGCCATGGGCGGACCAGCCTTTGGCCGGCAAGATTTGGATAAGCTTAAAAAGATCAAACTCCAACTTAAAATCCATGAATCAGAGCTAAAAGACATTGAGCGAGAACTGCAAGAATCAATGCTTTTAATCCCAAATTTGCCTTTTGACGAAGTACCTGAAGGCAAAGATGAAAAAGCCAATCTAGTTATCAAAGAACACGGCCAAAAAACAGAAAAAAAAATTGACTATCTAACTATTGCTGAAAAGCTTGATTTGATTGATATAAAAAGAGCTGCCAAAACTTCCGGCGCCAGATTCTATTATTTAAAAAAAGAACTTGTTTGGCTTGAATTTGCCTTGATCAATCTTGCTTTTGAATTTTTAACAAAACAAGGTTTTACGCCAATACTGCCGCCGTTGATGCTGAAAAAAGAAGCAATGCAAGGCGCTGGCTTCCCATGGGAAGAAGCTTTTACTATAGAGAAAGATAATTTTTATTTGATTGGCACTTCAGAGCATGCCATTGCGGCAATGCATATGAACGAAATTATTAAAGACCTGCCTAAGCGCTATATTGGTTTTTCCGCTTGCTTCAGGCGGGAAGCTGGTTCTTACGGTAAAGATACTCGTGGAATTCTAAGGGTCCATCAGTTTGATAAAGCAGAAATGTTTTCTTTCTGCCATCCGGATGAATCCAAAGAAGAACATAAATTTTTAGTCGGGCTTGAAGAAAAGCTGATGCAGAGCTTGGGCTTGCCTTACAGGCTTGTTCAATTATGCGCTGGCGATTTAGGCACAGCCGCGGCTGCTACTTATGATATTGAGACATGGCTGCCCTCTGAACAAAAATATCGCGAAACCCATTCTTGTTCCAATTGCACTGATTTTCAAGCGCGACGATTAAATATTCGCTATGAGCCGGGTAAACTTGTTCACACTTTGAATGGCACGGCTTTTGCTGTGCCAAGAATACTAATCGCGATTTTAGAAAATTACCAACAAAAAGATGGCTCAATCGAAGTTCCAAAAGCACTCCAAAAATATATCGGTTTTAAAAAGATTGGCTAATTTTATTTTGATTTTTTTCCTAGTCACAGGAGGTTTTTTTTTGTTTTATTTTCAAAAAGAAACTCTAGACCAATTAGAGCAAAAAAAATCAGAGATTTTTTCTCTCATTGAAGCGCAAGAAATAATTGAAAATCAATATCAATGGCAGATAATTACTCAAAATGGCTTAAAAGTTTTTATTGACCCGAATCAAGATATTAAAAAACAGATTAATTTAGTCAAACAAGCGCTTTTAGAAATAAAACCAAAAGAATATATCGGCGTGGACGCTAAAGGCCAGGTATATTATAAATAAATGTTGAGTAGCCGATTTGAGCGACTGGCTGATAATTATTCAGCCAACTGTATTTTTCCTGATTCCATTTTAATGGCGAAACGCCGATTGCCAACCAACCGGGTTCCGGCTTTTTTTCTGCTCCCCAGGCAATAAATTTATCACCCAGATAATATTCAGGATTGCCGCCGCCGAAATAATCAACTCTGATTTTTTCAATATTATTTTGCTCAACAAATTGAGCTAATCTTTTTAAATCCTGGCCCCAGTCAGTGTTAGAATCAATTAAATACTTATAGCCGTTTTTCGGTCCAACAAGTTCGTTGTAATAAGCCAGATAAGACGGTAAAATAGATGTGCTTGAAACAGCCAGCCAAATAATCAGCAAAGCCGCTGGTCTAAATTTTAATCCGTAACGAGCGATAAACATATAAATAAACGGGAATATCGGCAAAATATATCTGATGCCTAATTGCAATTTACTTGTCGCGCCCATTAGCAAGAAAAGAAAAACAAAAGCGATTATGCCGATAAAAATAGGCTTGGGTTTTTTAAAATGAGCCAAAGCAAAAACAAAAGCAATCAAAAGCAGAATCTGAATTGCCAGTGGTTCTTTGATTAAATAAGCAACAAAATAATAATGCCACCAATGATTACCCAGTTCGCCCAAAAAATAAGTCGTATGTCCACCAATAGAATGACTGCCAACCATTGAGAAACCAAGTAAATATTGAGCATAAGGCCGAAAAACAGCAATATCAGTCATTTTATGCAGATAATTTTTTAACAAACCATTATCAATAGAAGTGCTTATCAGCTGGTGCTGTGTTCCAAGCGGCATATTGACTAAATGCAATTGATAATAAAATCCAATAAAAATAAAAGCTAAAATAAAAACCAAAGCCAAGCACCTAAAACGTTGCTTTAGCAAGGCAATCAGAATAAATACTGGAATCAAAAGAACAGCTGAAAATTTAGATAAGAGCGCAAAAGAAAAAGTTAAAACAGTCAGAGAGAAATTAAGCTTGCTCGGTTTTTCCAGCATTTTCCAAAAATAATAAAAAGCAATAAACATTAAAGCTGTTACGCCCATATCGGTTGTCACGAATCGGCCGTGAGCAATAATATTGGGCGAAAAAGAATACAGGGCTAAAGCAAAAAGTCCGGTTCTTGCACCCCAAAGCTCGCTTGTCCATTTAAATAAATAAATACCGAGCAGAATCATTAAAATAATAATCGGCATTCTTGACCAAAAAATTATTTTATCAGCATCATTGCCAATTTGATACAAGAACATATCGCCTAAGCACCATTGGCCATTAGCTTCGTTTGTCCAGCAGGCGTGGTTGTCTGGAAAGTTCGGCTTTATCAAAAGCAGGGGCAAAGCCGAGAGTTCTTTTAAAAGCGGCGGGTGTTCGGGATTGAGCCGATAATCTTGCTTTGTTAAATAAGAATAGCCAGCGACAATGTGCGGTAGTTCGTCGCGAATAGCTGAATCGTTTTTAGCGCTCAAAACAGCCAGAGCAAACATTTGGCCTAATAATAGAAAAACAATAATATAAATAAAATATTTTTTCATGATTTTACATTTTCTCCGGGGCAGTAATGCCCAGCAAACATAATCCTCTTTTCAAAATAATTGAGATTGCTTTAATTAAATTTAGTCTAAAAAATTTTTTATTGGCTTCAGCTTTCAAAATAGGCGCTTGATGATAATAATTACTGAAAATTTGGGCTAAATCAAAGAGATATTTAGCAATTATTGATGGCTCATATTCTCGGACTGATTGCTCTATTATATCAGGAAATAAAGATAATTTCAAAATGATATTTTTTTCTTGTTCTAGTAATTCCGGTGTTTGCTTTATTTGGCTGGCTTTTTGTTTTCGTAAAATACTTTTAATTCTAGCGTGAGTATATTGTAAATATGGCCCGCTGTCGCCAAACAAATTTATTGATTTTTTAATGTCAAAAGCCATATCTTTCTGCCGATTAGTTTTCAAAATAGAATATTTAATTGCAGCTTGGGCAATTTCTTCTTGATTATTTAATCTCTTTTTAACCTCATCTAAAAGCCATTCGCCGGCGATGACATTACCCAAGCGCGAGCTCATCTTGCCTTTTTTCAATCTGACCCAGCCGTAAGGTAAATGCATTTCTCTGTTTTTGCTTGTTGGCAAAGTGAATTCCAGCGCCTTAAAAAGCACTTTGAAGTATTCGCTTTGCTCCGGGCCGACCAAGTGAATGATTTTATCGGGATTATATTCTTTGAGCTGCAATTCAGCCAAAGCCAAATCTTTGGCTTCGTAAGTTGCTTGGCCTTTGGAGTTAATAAAAACGCGATTATGCAAATTATACTTTTCTCCTTCAAAAATTACTGCTCCTTCGCTCTTCTTAAAAATATTCGGATTTTGCAAAACAATTTTTTTGCCTTTTTCAAAAACCTCTGATTCGAAATATAATCTATCAAATTTAGTATCTAATCTTTTGTAAATCTTATCAAAATAATCTAGACTCCATTGGCGAGTTTGCTGATAAATTTTTTTAATAGATTTATCTTGCTGATAGATTTTTTGATTTAATTCTTGAATCTCTTTTTTCGCTTCCTCATTTTCTTCATAAGCTTTATTGCCAGCAACATAAGCTTGGCTCAAAAGCTTGATTTTGTCTTTTAACTTTTCAGATTTTAGATTATAAAGGCATTTGGCAATATGCAAGCCAACATCGCCTTGATAATTCGCCCGAATAATCTTATAACCGCTATTTTCCAGAATTCTAGCTAAAGATTCGCCGGTGATAATATTGCGTAAATGGCCAATATGAAACGCTTTGTGCGTGTTAGGATGGGCGAACTCAAGTATTATCTTTTGTTTTTTACCCAAATTGCTTTGCCCATATTTTTCTTTGTTAGTCAAAATTTCTCCTAAAAGTTCTTTAGAAAATTTTTGATAATCAATTTTGAAATTTAAATATGGACCAACCGCACTAGCTCCTTGGATTTCAGCGGCTAACACTTGAGCGATTTCTATTGGTTTATTGTTTAATTTTTTGGCTAAATCAAAGCATTCTATGGTAAAATCACCAAATTCCGGCCGTGGAGATAATTTGACTTCAAAATCAGATTTAATGTTAAAAAGTCTTTGACAGGCTTCTTGGGTTTGAGTAATTACTTTTTGAGTTTGCAATTTTATTGGCATATAGATACTAATCCAAAATTCTGGACATGGCAATTTTCGGGCAGCTCTTGGACAAAGTTAAGATTTGCTTTTTTGTAAGTAATAAATTTAATTGTTTGAGCTGACATAGGAATGCCATCAACCAGAACACCGCCTTGGTTCATTTTAACATAAGCATTTTTGTCAATCAAAGACCTGCCAATATCAGCCAGGTCTTGCGAAAAAGCATCTCTAACTTCCTGCCTCTGGCCCCAATCCAGAAAATATCTGTGATATTGCGCTCCGGCAATAATAAGAAAAAATATCAATAAAATCGGCAAAGATAATTTTAGTTTGTCTAAACCAATGCCAGCCAATAAATAAACGACAGGAATCACTCCGATCATTCTCAAGGCATGCGGCAAGCCCTCGTAAGTCAAAATCGCTGGCAGGAGCATCAAGCCGAACAAAACCAACAAAACATAATAACGTTTATAAATAGCCATTACAAAACCAATTAGAAATAAAATACCTGCTGGCCAAAAAAGCAGTGGCGAGCCAGCATAATTATGCCGCCAATTAAAATCGCCAACAAAATTGAAACTGGCTAGGGTTTTGCCTAAACTAATGACTAAAGTTTTGAGCCAATTTCCTGTGGCGAAAATAGAAACTCCGCCTGCCCGGCCAATAAAGTCCGCCGGATTTTGTAGAAAATATAAACCAAGCGGCAGACAGACAATAAAGGCGACTGCTAAAAATAAAGCGGTTTTTTTAACGGGCACCTTGAGAAACAAAAACGGCAAAGCAAAAATCATAAAACGCCAAGCAAGATAAGTATTGAATCCTAAACCAAAAAATAAGCCAGCTAAAAGATATTTTTTACGATAGAAAAAATAAGAACCTCTCGTCGCTTTGCTCCTTGAGAACCTTTTTTTTCTCGCTACGCTCCAAAAATACAAGAAAAAAACCAAACAAAACGGTACCATAATAGCTCGAAAGCCAATTCTGGAAAAATTAATATGCCAAAAAGAAACAGCTAGCAAAAAACTAGAAAACAGAGCAACTTTTTCATTAAATAATTGCTTAGCTAATAAATAAAGCCCCAAAACCGTCAAAATACCAATAAAAACAGAAACTAATCGCAGGGCCCAAACTTCCGGCCCAAAAGTTTTTAAAAACAACCATTGGATTGCAATAAACAAACCCTCTCGGCCGTTATTATTCTGATAAAAAACTTGCGGACCAGAAGTCAAAGCATCCATACCGTTCATTGCTTCGTCAGGATAAAGGCCGGGCGGGATTTGCCAAATCTGCCAAATTCTAAAAAATGCGGCAATCAATAAAATTATTCCCAAAATTAGATATTGTTTTTTAACCACTATTTGCTATAGTATCATTTTCTTAATTGAGTTGCAATCAGATAGACTTGAGCGTTTTTAGATTTATGTTAAAATAAATCCAAGAAGGGAGGTGAAATAATAATGGCCGAAGAAAAACAGGTTGGCAAAATTACGCATTATTTCAGCAACATTGGCGTTGGCGTTGTTGAACTTTCTGGCGTTTTGAAAAAAGGCGACCAAATTCATATCAAAGGCGCGACAACTGATTTTGAGCAAAGCCTTGAATCAATGCAAATGGATGGCAAAGATATTAATCAGGCAAAAAAGAGCGATGCAATTGGCGTGAAACTTGATGAGAAAGTTAGAGAAGGGGATTTGGTGTTAAAGAAGTAATTTAATCCCAAATCTTTGTTTTCTTGTCTAATCGTGTTAAAATAAATACTCATGGCAAATATCATTTCATCGATTAATATTTTTAAACGAGAACCGAAGCTTCGACTTCTTTTTGTTGCCTCTGAGGCAGCGCCTTTTGCCAAGGCCGGCGGATTGGGCGAAGTAATGCGTTCTTTGCCCAATGCTCTTCGGGCCTCAGGTCACGATGCTCGTATTTTTATTCCTAAATATGCCGCGATTGACTTTGAAAAATATTCCCTGCATTTAGAACTTAAAGATTTGCGACCGACATCTTCAGAGGAAGAAGACCCACAAGGCCTTTTTGTTTCCAATGTCTTAAGATATGAAAACGATTTGGCTGAAACCGTTGCGTACTTTCTTGAAAATCTTGAGTATTACGAGAAACGAGCAAATGTTTACGGCTATGCCGATGATGCAATACGATGGGCTCTTCTTTCGAGAGCGGCTCTTGAATTTTTAAGACACTCTTCCTGGCGGCCGGATGTCATTATTGCCTGTGATTGGCAAAGCGGCCTCGTCCCTAATTATACCAATACTATCTACAAAGAGGATCCAAAGCTTTCAGCAATTGCCACTGTTTTTTCTATTCACAATCTCTTTTTCCAAGGGATGTTTGATTATCGTCTTGTGCCCCCAATGGATTATGACGCTGGCAGAGAGGCAATTCCGGCCTTTAATGACCCAAGACTTTTAAAGCTTAATTTTATGAGGCGGGGTGTTATGTATGCCGATGTCATTAACACCGTTTCGCCAACCTACGCGGAGGAAATCACCACATCGGAATACGGTGAAGGATTGCATGAGCTTTTAAGCGAAAGATGTTCGAGGCTTTCGGGGATTTTGAATGGTATTGATACAGACATTTATAATCCCGAAACCGATTCCAATATTCAATTTCATTACAGCATAAAAACATTGGACTTAAAGACAAAAAACAAGTCGGCTCTCCAGCAGAAGTTTAATTTGACGGTCCGTGATGATATTCCGCTTTTTGGCATTGTTTCAAGATTAACCGATCAAAAAGGATTTGGTTTGCTTATGGATGCGGCAGAACCTCTCATGGAAAATTTTGACATACAGTTGGCGGTTGTCGGCCCTGGAGAAGAGCATTTTATGATTTTTTTCCAAGAACTGGCAAAAAAGTATCCCCAAAAAGTTGGTATTCACTTGAGTTATGATGAAGTTCTTGGTCATATGGTTCTTGCCGGCGCTGACGCAATTATTATTCCCTCGCGTTTTGAGCCCTCTGGCCTGACTCAAATGGAAGCGATGCGTTACGCTACGGTGCCTATTGTCCGCAAGACCGGCGGCTTAGCGGATAGTGTTGTAGATTATAATCCTATAAATCAAACCGGTACTGGTTTTGTTTTTGAAAAGTTTGACAACCGCGCTCTCTTCGCTGCAATGGTAAGAGCTATTGAGACTTATCGTTATCCCAAATTCTGGCGCGATATTCAAAAGCGGGCTATGAAAGCCGATTTTTCGTGGACTGAATCAGCTCGCGAATACATTGAGTTGTTTAAGAAAGCTATGAGATACCATGTATTGGGCTAATTTTTTACATTTTTACCAGCCGTGGGGTCAGCAAGAGGACATAATGGAAGCAATTGTGGCTCAAAGTTATCGACCCATACTTAACGGCGTAAAAAAGAATAAAAGAATCCGCCTCACTTTTAACATTAACGGCGCTCTTCTGGAGCTTTTTGATAAATACGGATATCGAGACCTTATTGATATATTAAGAGAACTTGGCAAAGAGGGACGAGTGGAATTTACCAGTTCTTCCAAATATCACGCTTTTTTGCCGTTTGTGGAAAAAAAAGAAATTATCCGTCAAATTCAGATTAACGACGAAACTAATAAATTTTATTTGGGCGAGAGATATAAGCCGCAGGGATTTTTCCCGCCGGAAATGGCTTATAAAAAAGAACTTGCGCCTATTTTAGAGGATTTAGGATTCAAGTGGATTATTTTAGATGAGATTGCTTGCGGAGGAGAACCGGGCCATGTTGATTACAAAAAAGTTTATAAAATTAAAGATTCCAATCTTTTAGTTTTTTTTCGTGAGAGGAGATTGAGCAATTTGATAATGAGCGCGGTTGTCCGTTCTGAAGAAACTTTAAAAGAGACGATGAAAGACGATTTAAAGAGTGGCCGTTATTTGGTTACGGCTATGGATGTGGAAACATTTGGTCATCATCGCCCGGGTTTGGAGAAAATGCTTTTTGATATTTTGGCAGCGCCAGAATTTAAACTGATTCAAATTTCTGACGTCACTAAACATTACAAAGACTACGAAGAAGTTTTGCCGATTAAATCTACTTGGGCTTCCAGCGTTGAAGATATTAAAAACGATATTCAATTTCTTTCTTGGAATGACCCCGAGAATATTATTCATAAATTCCAAAGGGATTTCCTGAATATGGTTTTGGGAGAATTTTACAAAGTGTCGGTTAACATTCCTGGGTATCCCATTTTGAGGAATAAAATAGATGTGGCTTTAGCCAGTGATTCTTTTTGGTGGGCATCGGCCAAACCTTGGTGGAGTTTGGAAATGATTGAATTAGGCACTTGGCGGCTTTTAGAAACAATGAAAGCGATTCCCAAGATTTCCAAAGACAAAGTTGGCAAGGCGCGTAATTTTTACACGAGGATTATTTCTACGGCTTTTAATTGGCAGCGGACTGGTCGCATTAGGCAAATGACGAAAGAGCAGAAATCAATTCTCCGCATTCCTTTCAAAGACAGGACCATTGGCAGAGCCGGAGCAGAGAAAGGGGTATACTATGCTTTCATCAACATGATGAAAGCATTAGAAAGAGAAGCAGCGAAGAGAGGAGAATACGAAAAAGCGATTTTGTGGCGAGATTCTGTTTACAAATTGCAAAATAAATTGGATATTTACGATACGATTAACGCCATTGATTTATTGCGGATAGAAATTCCTCATAAGGAAGTAGAAGAAACGATTGAAAAATATAAGGATAAGTACCGACAAATTCGCGGCGGCCAACCGGAACAGCGAGGAAGCTAGCCCTTTTCTTCCAAATAGCCGCCATATTCACAATATTGGCTCTGTTTTACGCCTAGTTTATCTAAAATCTCGATTTAAAACATGATAATCAAAACTCGCTGTTTTATTTATTAAATCCTGACGCACTCTTGAATAATAGCGAGTATTAAAAAAATGATTTATGCGGCGGGGATAAATAAACATCAATTTTATCTTATCAATATCTTCAACGCAAATCCAGCTGGCCGTAAGATTTGCGCATTATGGCGATGTGATGCATGGCTTAAGTGCTTGCATGATTAATGATTTGATTTTGTCATTTCAGCTAAAAATGATAATTTCGAATTTTAATTAGTTCATGGGGTATTTACTTTTTTATCAATTTTACGCACTTTAAGGCTATTTTAACAGAACTGCAGATTTTGTTTTTGTGCTTGCTGTTTTTTTAACTAATATTTTTGGCAAAAGTATTTTAGGTTATTTAAAATTTTCATAAACATATTTAGAAATAGAATTAGTCTTGAATTTAATTCTTTGCTTTACATCAATCCATTTTGCTTCAACAATGTCATCTTGAGGTTTGAGCTTACCGGAAACATAATTTAATTTGAAAACAATAATTAACTGAATTTTATCTTTTAAGTATGGAAAGGTGCCAATAATTGAGTTGATTCTTACTTTTAAATTCGTTTCTTCTTTTGCTTCTCTGATTATTGCTTGTTCAGCCGATTCTCCCGGGTTAATAAATCCAGTAATTAACTGCCAGTGCTTTAAAGCTTTGTTATTTTTTACAACCAAAACTTTATTGTCTTTTTTAACTAAGCCCATAACAACTGGAATCGGGTTAATATATTTTTGTTGATTTGCTCGTGTGTTTTGGATTAAAATTTTGTCCACAAATAAAATTAATTCTATTTAACCTCGTCAAGGATTATCCTTCTTTTAACCCCACTGCTTTCATTTCTTTAATAAAATTCCCCTCCCTTAATATATTTTCTCTTTCTAATTCTTCCATCTTCTCTCAACTTTTTTAATCTTTTTTTCGCTTTTTGTATTATTGTTTGAATTGCATTACATACAATCCTTTTTTCTCAATTTCTTTTTTCTGGCCAAAGTCGTCAAGCTTGAATTTCAAAACATAATCAACTTGTTTCTCAATTTTTCTGCCAGTATATTTCTTTGTTTTTGGATTCCATTCTTTTAAAACCAAGATATCGTCTTTTTCAACCTTAAAATCAGCTAATCTTAATTCAAATCGTTTTTTGTTGGCTTTAACCAGCTTGAAATATTTAGGCCAGATTTTCTTGTGAATAGCGAGTATGTTTTTATTTGTTTTTCCGACTTTTTTTAGCGGCCGTTTTGCAGCAATGACACGACCATCTTTCATTTCGCGAAGATTAACTACGCCAGAGAGTTTATCTTTAGCGAAGTATAAAGTTTTTATATTTTTGGAAATTACTTTTGCCATATTATTTTTCTAGATTTATGTATTATTTTTCGACCTTTAATTAATTTTTGATGCGATCTTCGCGTGTTTGGTGAACCTCTAAAATAAATTCACACAAAGATCTTATAATATTTACATAAAATTTAGCATATCTTAGCTCTGGTTTATAGTATTTTATTTTTTCTTTTCCATGCGCATCACTTGTTTTGTTTCTAATGCATGACAAAGCATCGATTATAGAAAAACAACCAGATAATAATTGTCTCAGGCTTGCGTCAATACATGTTGTATGGTTTAAATCAAGCTTATTGGCTAAGATTTTGTACATTTTTGGCAAGTTTCCTTTACAATTATCGGTATTTAAATTTAACCCCGACATGATGAATAACAGAACCGATTCTAAGAGTGATCTAGCATTTGTCATAGCTCCGTCATAATCACTGGATTGAATTTTATTTTCACTCTTTTTAATTTGTTCTTTGATGTATTCAAAGTCAATCTTAATCGTGTTATTTACAGACACGAACCCAACAAACAATTTATCAATCTCACACCTCAATTTTTCTATTTCATTTTTCATAGGAAGTCCGTGGCTAGGGCAGGTACCCCTAAAATTAGACACAGAGTGTCTTCCGCGGTATCCTGAAAATATATGAAAGGATATCCATCGCTCTCTCCCGAGCAAAAAAGGGAGATCATCGGTCGAATTAAGGAAAAAGGAG
>Ga0210018_1000931_pt1 | contig 15476 bp, 9 predicted proteins | sample CryGeyCG2014_010_2_FD_183967 | JGI IMG/M metagenome (GOLD analysis project Ga0210018, IMG submission 183967) | Groundwater microbial communities from aquifer - Crystal Geyser CG09_land_8/20/14_0.10 (SPAdes) (version 2) | ecosystem: Environmental > Aquatic > Deep subsurface > Groundwater | place...
CATCCACTGGCAGCTTTGCCGCGAGCATTATGGTAACAGGAACAGGTACGCTTGGTTCTGAAAAAAGAATTTTACAAGTAGAAAAAAAGATTTGGCAAATTTATTAAGATGCGGATAGTGCGAATTGTTACGAATATTTAAAATACGAATTATTACAAATACTAAAAACAGCTTTACTCAAAGCTGTTTTTAAATTTAAGTCAGTTAACTATTGCTATTTCACAATTTGAGTTTCTATTTTATCTGCGGTGAAAGAGATTTTGTTTTTAATATTTTCCTGGCTGGAAACCGTAATATTTTGGCCGATTTTTAAGTCCTCTTTAGTTAGCTCGGTTGATTTGATGCCCGCCGTGTTAGATTGGCTGGTTATTGTTTTGGGAATTAAAAGCCTGGAAATTTTTGTCTCCCCATCAATTTTGACCATCAGCAGTTGGTCTTTAAGCAGATAGTTTTTACTGGCCAGGGCTTTGATAATCAGATAATCAGTTTTTATTTCTGTAATAACGCCAGCATAAGCATAAACTTCCGCGGGCAAAATTTTGACATTTTTTTGCGGTGCGATGCTAAAAAATTCCGGCTCATAATATTTTTTTATAATCCAGGTTGCGGCCACGAGAGCAAAAGCGGCCACAATCACAAGAGCGAGCCATGTGGCAAGGAGCAAATTATATTTTTTTTCTGGCTTAAAAGGCGTAATGGTTTGATTTTTATTAAGCATGGTTTTTGGTAAAGGCATAAATTTTTTAAAATTAAATTTTGTTTTATGTTTCTGACTTTTATTTTTTTGCTTGTGCATAAATATTATACCATCTTTTTATAATCTTGACAAAAAAAATATAACTGGTATTTTAAACTTGTTATGCCGCATACAAAGTTTATTAAAAAAGTTGAAAATTTTATCTGCGAAAAATGCGGAACAAAAGTTAAAGGCAATGGTTTTACTAATCACTGCCCCAATTGTTTATGGTCAAAGCATGTTGATATTCATCCAGGAGACAGAGGAGAAACCTGTGAAGGCTTAATGGAGCCAATCGCGGCTGAAGTTAAAAGAGATGATTATTTGATTTATTTTAAATGTCTGCGCTGCGGCTTTAAACATAAAGTCCGTTCAGCTAAAAACGATAATTTTGAAGTGATTTTGAAATTGGCGCATAAACCTTTGCAAGAATAAAGAATAAGCGCTTTAAGAGCGTTTTTTTAATTGACTAAATCATTAAAAAAAATTATACTTAAAATACTAAAATATTTTATATTATTATGTTGCCACCAGGCCCATATAATCCAAAAGAACATGAAGAAAAAATTTACCAGCTTTGGGAAAAGAGTGGGTATTTTAATCCGGACAAAAATGAAACTGGAAAATCTTACAGCATTGTTTTACCGCCGCCAAATGTCACAGGCACTCTTCATGTTGGCCATGCTTTGATGCTTGTGATTGAAGACATTTTAATTCGCTATCACAGAATGAAAGGTTTTAAAACTTTATGGTTGCCAGGCACAGATCACGCGGCCATTGCCACGCAAAGCAAAGTGGAAAAAATTATTTATGATAAAGAAGGCAAGAGCCGTTATGATTTGGGCCGTGAAGAGTTTTTAAAACGGATAGAAAAATTTGCCCAAGATAGCCATGATACAATTGTGCACCAGACAAAAAGCATGGGCGCGTCTTTGGATTGGAGTAGGGAAGCCTATACTTTGGATCAAGCGAGAAATAGAGCAGTGAATACCGCTTTTAAAATAATGTATAACGATGGCTTGATTTATCAGGGCGACCGTGTGGTAAATTGGGATCCAAAAGGCCAGACAACTATTTCTGATGACGAAGTTATTTATAAAGAAAGAGAAGCAATTTTTTACACTTTCAAATATTCTCGCGATTTTCCTATTGCTATTGCCACGACCAGGCCAGAAACAAAATTAGGCGATACAGCAGTAGCGGTTCATCCAAATGATGAAAGATATAAAAAATATGTGGGCCAAGAATTTGATTTTGAGTTTTGCAGGGAACAAGTGCATGTAAAAATTATTGCTGATGAATCTGTTGATCCAGAATTTGGCACTGGCGCCGTGGGTATCACTCCTGCTCACAGCCAAATTGACTGGGAAATTGCGCAAAGGCATCAATTGCCTTTGAAACAGGTGATTGATGAGAACGCGCGCATAATAGTTGGCGGCCAAGATATTAAAGGCAAGAAAATAAATGAAGCCAGAGAAATTATTGTGGCTTGGCTTAAAAACGAAGGCCTGTTAATTAAAGAAGAAAATATTAAACAAAATGTGGCCACGGCCGAACGGACAGGCGGCATAGTTGAGCCGTTGCCGAAAAAGCAATGGTTTGTAGATGTAAATGCAAAAATCAAAATGCAACCCCGTATTAAATACGAGGCAAAATTAAAAAATATTAAAGTTGGTGATGAAGTTAGTTTAAAAGAATTGATGCGGTCAGTAGTTAAATCTGGAGAAATAAAAATTATTCCAGAACATTTTGAAAAAATATATTTTCATTGGATTGATAATTTGCATGATTGGTGCATTTCAAGACAAATATGGTACGGTCACAGAATTCCGGTTTGGTATAAAGACGAAGAAATTTATGTCGGGGAAAAAGTGTCAGAGGAAGAAGGTTGGGAGCAGGATCCAGATACTTTGGACACTTGGTTTTCGTCAGGCTTATGGACTTTTTCCACTCTGGGCTGGCCAGATGAAACAAAAGATTTAAAAACTTTTCACCCGACTGATGTTTTGGAAACAGGCTATGATATTTTATTTTTCTGGGTGGCCAGAATGATTTTGATGACTACTTATCTTTTGGGCGAGATTCCGTTTAGAGTCGTGTATTTGCATGGATTGATTCGCGATGCTGAACGCCAAAAAATGAGCAAATCAAAAGACAACTCTGTTGATCCATTGCATATTATTGATGAGGAGGGCGCTGATGCTTTGCGCATGGCTATGGTTTTTGGCACAGGCCAAGGCAATGATGTTGTTATGTCGCCTGATAAAGTAATTGCCCAGAAAAAATTCGCTAATAAAATCTGGAATGCCAGCAAATTTGTGCTGAATAATTTGGGAGAAAAATTTGAATTTATGGTAGTGGCAATTCATGAATTGTCACTACAAAATCAAAATTCTGATGATAAAAATATCTTGGAAAAATTAAACCAAACTATTGCTGGCGTGACCAAAAATTTGGATAATTTTATGTTTCATGAAGCGGCGCAAGAAATTTATCAATTTTTTTGGCATGATTTTTGTGATGTTTACATTGAAAAAGTAAAACTGCGCTTGAATAGCAATGACGCCGCAGATAAAAAAATTGCGCAAGAAATTTTGTATTTTGTTTTATTGCAATGCCTAAAACTTTTACATCCATTTATGCCGTTTATTACCGAAGTTATTTATCAAAATTTGCCTGAAAAAAACAAAGAGAATCTGATGATTGAAAATTGGCCAGGTGTTTAAAGATTAAAAAAGTGTTATAATAAAATTATGAAAAATCGTACGCTATATTTTGGCGATAATTTAGAAATACTCCAAAAAAAAATTCCGGATGAGAGTTTTGATTTGATTTATCTTGACCCACCGTTCAACTCCAATCGCAATTACAATGTGCTTTTTAAAGAGGGGTTGCAAGACAGCCCATCTCAGGTTCAGGCGTTTGAGGATTCTTGGCATTGGAACAGAGATTCAAAAATAATTTTTGATTACCTTGTCACTAAAACAAATGGCGATATTTCTAATTTGATGTTGGCATTAGAAAAAATGGTTGGCCATAATGATTTGTTGGCTTATCTTTCTATGATGGCTGTGCGTTTAATAGAGTTGCATCGTGTTTTAAAGAAAACAGGTAGTTTGTATTTGCATTGCGACCCGACCGCCAGCCATTATCTAAAAATAGTTTTGGATGTGATTTTTGGCAAAAATAATTTCAGGAATGAAATTGTGTGGAAAAAGACAAATAGTCCTAAGTCACAAACCAAAGCTTTTGGTAGTCAGCATGACATAATTTTTTTCTACAGCAAATCAGATAATTTTAAGTGTGATAAAGTTTTTGCTCCAATTGACGATGAATATGCCGCTGCTTTTAGATATGATGACGATGATGGCAAGGGACCTTATCAAACAGTTGCTCTTGTGGCGGGTGGCATGCAAAAATATGAAGGCAGAAAAGAGTTTGAGTTCCAGGGAGTAAAAGCGCAATGGCTTTACACAAAAGAAAATTTAGATGAAATGTATGAACAAAATCTTCTTTATAAAACATCTGGCGGAATGTTCAGAAAGAAAGTTTATTTGAAAGATATTGAAGGAAAAGGAGTTTCTGATATTTGGGCTGATGAAGGTGTCAGTCCTCTTCAAGGCGCAAGCAAAGAATCTTTAGGTTATGCCACTCAAAAACCAGTTGCTCTTTTGGAACGAATTATTCAGGCAAGTTCCAAAGAAAATGATTGGGTTTTGGATCCATTTTGCGGTTGTGGCACGACTGTGGCCGCGGCGGAAAAATTAAAACGTAATTGGGTTGGCATTGATATTACTACTCTGGCCATCAGTTTAATCAAGCGCCGTCTGAAAGATCATTTTGATTTGGGTTCTAAACAGATTTATGTTGATGGTTTGCCTAGCGACTTAAGCGGCGCTCGCGAGTTATTTAAAAAAAATCCGTTTGAATTTGAGTATTGGGTTTTGGATATGATTAATGCCACACCAGCGCAAAGCAAAAGCAAAGAAAATATGCGCGGGGCAGACAAAGGAATTGATGGCATAATTACTTTTATTAAAGATTATTATTCTAATGGTAACGGTAAGAAAAAAAATGGCAATGGAGATTATGGGTATGGAAAAGCTATTGTTCAGGTTAAAGGAGGTAGCGTGCAGAGAAATCAGATTGCTACTTTAAAAGGAGATGTTGAGCGGGAAAAAGCAGAAGCTGGAATTTTTATTACTTTGGAAGAGCCAACTAAACCAATGATCCAGGAAGCGATTGATGTTGACAGTTTTACTACGCTTATTACTGGAAAATTGGAATTTCCAAAAATTCAAATTTTAACTATTGCTGAATTACTAAAAGGTAAATTGCCGTATTTACCGCAAGGATTAGTTAAGGACTATAATAAAAAAGCCCAGCCAATTGAAGTTAAGAATAAAGAATTTTGGCACAACAATATGGCGGTTTTATTTTAAATTTTTATGGAAGCCAGCGATGAAAAATTTGTCAAACTATTAGTGACAGCCCTTGTTACCGGGCTTGTGCTTTTGATTTTCAAAGGCCTTAGGAGCCCGCTGTCTTACGGCATTTTTGGCCTCATAGTTTTGGCCTGGTTATGGGAAGTGGTTAAGCTGGCTGTGAGTGGAAAATTTAAGATAAAATAAAAATAATTTTATGAACAAACCATTTGCTAAAAAAACAACTATTATTATTTTAATTATCCTAGCTCTGCTCGCGATTGGCCTATCTTATTGTTTATTAGCCATAAGCCAGCAAGGAGAATTAAATTGGGATGGTTTTGTGAATTACAAACCCAAGCCGATTGTTTATGAGGAATTAAAAACAGAGATGGATACAGGTGATTGGTTGGTGTATAATAATAAAGATTATGGATTAAGTTTTAAATATCCAAAAGATTGGGAAGTGTGGCAGGGTTTAGGCGACATATCTTTAATGCCAAAGAAGTGCCCATATAATGTACAGGATAATAGTGTGGCAATAATTATAAATCCACCCGCTGATGTTGATAGCGAAATTGTATCAGTAGACGAGTTGCTTTCATATTATAGAACATTAAAGCACGAAGATGTTTTTAAAAAAATTGGTGAATATAAATTTAATAAAGTTATTTGGCATGATGATGGCAGTACATCAGCTAATATGGTGGTAGAATATAAAAAGTTAATTTCGCAAATTTTTGTAAACGAAAGTTGTTATTCTTTTAAATATACAGATAAAATATTTGATGCAATTTTAACCACTCTTAAATTTTACGATTAAACATATTTCGTAAAATCAAAACAAAAATACATTTCACAATTCAAAAACAATATTTTGTTAGTCGTGTTGGCAATTATTGTGCTGACACAAGGAAATTTTTTGGCTCAACATCCATCGCTTATCCTGCCATTAAAGTGGGATCAAGTTTATCGGATTACGATAGGGTATGGTGGTGAACCTGCTCCAGGATATTCTTATGACTCGGCACATAGCAAGAACGAGTATCATGCTTTGGATTTTGGTCATCCAACATACAATAGACCAGAAACAGGCTGGGCCGAACATGTGCCAATTTGTATTTTAAGCATTACTAATCCAGAAGGCAAGCTCTGCTGGGAATTTTTTAATAACACCTGGCGCCGCTGGCCAAATAGTTATACTAAGATTCCAACTGGCGAGTGGCTGTTGGATGAAGGTTATCATACTTTCAAATTTACTGAACCAAATGGCCAGGATATTCAGGGCACTGGTTTTTCTGTTTACACTTATGAAGGCAATGATCAGAATGCTGACATTGCCTTGCCAGAACCGCCACCAGAGCCTCCGTCACCAGAGCCGCCACCCTCAGAACCAGAACCATGGCAAATTACTTTGGAAGCTGAAAATATGCAGGCTGACCCTGGCACTGGTGATATTTGGGGCGATTACAGAATCATCTGGTCAGAAGGAGAAATATGGTCAAGCCTTGATTTTTCCAGCGGCAATTATGGATTCAAAATCAGAGCCAGAGGCGACTGCGCCAAAAATGAATGGCCTTTGATGGAGTTCAGAATTGACGATGAAGAAATTAGTTCAGTTGAAGTCAGAAGCAGCAACTGGCAGGACTATGGCTTTGATGTTTATCTTACAGATGGCATTCACAAAATAGCTGTTGCTTTTACTAATGACTATTATCATCAGCCCGAAGACAGGAATCTTTATGTTGATAAAATTGTCATTGAGTCAGAAGATGCTGGTTCTCTTCCAGCTCCTGAACCAGAGCCGCCGCCTGTTAATGATGAGGAAATTTTAAATGAAGCTTTTGATCATTCGCTTGGCATGTTTGAGCCGGAGATTCATCAAAATGTTAATGCCGCGATTATCTGGCGCGATGATTATTTAAGCACCCAAGGTGTGGCTGTGATTGATGTTTATACGCCTGGCTCGTATTACAGTGTCCAGTTAAAAACTCAAATTCCAATTCAGGCCAATGCTCATTACAAGTTAGATTTTAGGGCAATGGCTAATGTGGACAGACCCATTATTTTGGAGCTCTGCCAGGAAAATGAACCCTGGACATTTTACGGCTTTTGGCAGGAGATGAACATCAGTTCTTTTTGGCAGGATTATGCTTGTGTTTTTACTGCCACGCACAATGATAATCAAGCCAGACTGACTTTTCATGCTGGCGGCATAGACGGGTCAATTTATCTGGACTGGGTTAAGGTGACAAAATTAGCTTCGGCTAAACCTTTGCCTCAAGAAAAAATTTCTGATTTACCAGATGATTTTATTCTTTTTCAAAACCACCCGAATCCATTTAATCCAGCAACCACGATTTCTTTTGCCTTACCGCAAGAACAAAATGTAGTGCTCAAAGTATTTGACGCGCTTTTTTATTTTCCAAAAGTTGTTTTCTTGGTATAATATAAAGGCAAGAAAGCTTTAATTATATGACCAAATCAGAAGCTAAAAATAGAATAGAAAAATTAAAACAGCAGCTAATGGAAATTGACTATGCTTATTATGTTTTAGACAAACCCGTTATGTCTGACGCAGCGCGTGATTCTTTGAAAGACGAACTGGAAAAATTAGAAAAAGAATTTCCGGAATTTATTACCACTGATTCGCCTACGCAAAGAATCGGCGGCAAGGTCTTGGGCAAGTTTGAAAAAGTTAAACACCAAACGTCCAAATATTCTTTTGACGATGTTTTTTCCTGGTCAGAAGTTTTGGAATTTGACGCGCGCGTGAAAAGATTTTTGGATTTGCCTTTGGATCAAAATGTGGTTTACACTTGCGAGTTAAAAATAGACGGTCTAAATATGTCTTTTATTTATGAGCATGGCCTGCTCGCGCGCGCCATAACGCGGGGGGATGGCATTATTGGCGAAGATGTGACGCATACTGTGCGCACTGTTAAAAGCGTGCCTTTAAAATTAAATCAGCCGCTTGATATTGAAGCGGCTGGTGAGATTTACCTGCCTTTAAAAAGTTTTGAAAAAATAAATTCTGAATTAGAAAAAGATAGCGAGGAAAAATTCGCTAACCCAAGAAACGCGGCCGCGGGCACTATCCGCCAGCTTGATCCAAAAATCGCGGCTGAAAGAGATTTGCAAAGTTTTTTTTACACCTTGAATTTTTTTAATTCTAATTTTAAAACACAGTATGAAATGCTAAAGAGTTTGCAGGAGCTCGGTTTTAGAGTAGAAAAACATTTTAAGCAAATAAATAAAATTTCTGAAGCCAAAGAATTTTTTGAAAACACAGCTAAAATCAGGCACAAGCTTGGTTTTGAAATTGATGGCATTGTAATTAAAGTTAATAATTTAGAATGGCAGGAAAAATTAGGCCGGACAGCCAAAAATGTGCGCTGGGCTTGCGCTTATAAATTTGCGGCCGAGCAAGCCACCACTGTAGTGGAAGATATTCAAGTGCAAATCGGCCGGACTGGAGTTCTAACTCCGGTAGCGCATTTAAGGCCGGTGAGCGTGGCTGGGTCAATAGTTTCTCGGGCCACTTTGCATAATGAAGATGAAATTAAAAGATTAGACTTGAGAGTCGGGGATACTGTAATTATTCAAAAAGCAGGGGATGTGATTCCTGATATTGTTGAGGTTTTGACAAAAATGCGCACTGGCCGCGAAAGAAAATTTCAGATGCCGGATAAATGTCCTGTTTGCGGTTCAAAAATTATGCGTCCGGAAAATGAGGTCGCGTATTACTGCCTTAATAAAAATTGTTTTGCCCAGACCAAAGAAAAAATATACCATTTTATTTCCCGCGGCGCTTTTGACATAGAAGGTCTCGGACCCAAAATTATTGATTTGCTTTTAGACCAAAATTTAATTAAAGACGCCAGTGATATTTTTACTTTAAAAAAAGGAGATTTGGAAGAGTTGCCGCGACTGGGAGAAAAATCAGCGGATAATTTAATTAAGGCGATTGAGGCTAAAAAGAAAATCAGTTTGGCAAAATTTATTTTTGCTTTGGGTGTGCGTCATGTTGGCGAGGAAACTGGAATTTTACTTGCCACTCGAATTGGCATGAACAATGTCCGAATAAATCAGAATAATTTTATTAAAGCAATGCAGTTGCTGGGCGTAGAAAGATTAAGCGAAGTTGATGGTGTTGGGCCAGTCATGGCGGAAAGCATTGTGGACTGGTTTCAGAATGATAAAAATATTAGATTAGTGGAGAATTTATTTAAGAACGGAGTTGTTATTGATGATGTAACTCCGACCTTTAGGTCGGATAGGTCAGAGAACAAATTAAGCGGTCAAAAGTTTGTGCTGACCGGAACTTTGAGTAATATGGAGCGTGAAACTGCCAAAGAAAAAATTCGCGCTTTGGGCGGCGAAATTTCTGAGACCGTTTCTAAAAATACTGACTATGTGGTGGCAGGTGAAAATCCAGGGTCTAAATTAGAAAAAGCTAAAAAACTAGGAGTAAAAATTTTAGAAGAGAGAGAATTTTTGAATTTGATTAAATAATTTTTTACTTTTTATAGTAAAATGGTATCATGTATATATGAAAATGATAAAAACACAAGACAATAATTTAACAAAAGAAAGCCAAAAAAAGCAATTGGGCCAGTTTTTTACTAAAAATTCTGATTATATTTTGAGCGGTTTTGGAAAATTTGTTAAAGGCAAAAAAGTTTCAGATCCTTTTGCTGGCAGCGGAGATTTATTGTTATGGGCTAAAAAAAATTATGCTAAAAGTGCGAAAGGTTTTGATATTGATAAAAAATATATTGACAACAAAAAGGTGTTTTATCAAGATAGTATGAGTAAAAAAGCTAATTATGAATTTGTGGTGACTAATCCGCCGTATTTAAATATTAACAAAGCCAATTCTGAAATTAAGAAAAAATATTTTCAAGATTCTGGTTTTGAAGACCTTTATCAAATTTCTCTAAAAGCGCTACTTAATAGTAAAGAAGGCATTGTGATCGTGCCTATAAATTTTTTATCTGCTAAGAATTCAAAAAAAATAAGAGAAATATTTTTTTCTAAATTTAAAATTATTAGAATGAATTATTTTAAACAACAAGTTTTTCCAGATACTACTTATAATGTGATCGCTTTTTATTATCAATTAAAAAAGAAAAATGAAAATAGTTTTATTATCAAAACTAATATTTATCCAGAAAACAAAGTTGTTAGTATAGAATTAAATAAGCAATTTGATTGGTCAATAGGCGGCGATTTTTTAAAAATTATTGAAAAAGAAAAAAATATTTTAGGTATTAAAAGATTAACAGAGAAAGATTTAGAAAAGTCTAAGGGTGAAATTGAAGTTAAAATTGCTTATAATCATGTTAAAAATGTGCGCACTATTAAGGTTTCAGAAAATATTTATAATTTATTAAAATCTAATGTCATTTTACTTAAAGCTATAGACAGCGGCACAGAAAAAGGTAAAATATCTTTGGAAAATATTAAAAGATACAATGTGGAATGTTTAATTAGTAAAGAAACATCCAGGCATATGATTTATTTGGTTTTTGAAAATGTTATTTCTATTAAAGAGCAAGAAGAAATAATAAGATTATTTAATCAAGAAATCAACAAACTAAGAGATAATTATTTATCTTTATTTTTAACTAATTATCGCGATAACGACCGCAAAAGAATTTCATTTGATTTTGTTTACAAATTTATTAACTATTTATATTTGAATCATATCAGTTCCTTTGGTAGACAAGGGCAACTGATTTAATTTTTATGAATACAAATTTGGAATATCTAATTTATGCGATAAAAAATCCGGAAAAAGCTATAGACACAGATTATTCTTTTTTAAAAGCCAGTGATGATATTGAGAAATATGTTAAAGTAACTAAAGAGATTAAAGAAATTTTGATTACTGTTAAACAATTAAAAAAAGAAAAAGCCGATAAAGAAACACTGGAAAGTTTTTATAAAAAATTACAAAATGTTTTGAGTAAATACAGCAATTGCTCGGAGTTTGTTTGTTTTTTTAAGGCCTTTGGATCTAATTTAAAATATGTGAGCAGTGATTTGTTTTTGTTAAAGAAAGTTACCGAGCACTATTTAAGATATCGCAATATCACGGAATTAACACCAAGAGAGTGGATTCAAGCCTTGATTGATAATAATAGTTCCAGAAAGAAAGGACATGTTGGAGAAAGAAAAGTAATTCAAGAATTGGTTAATGTTGGATTTGAATTGGTTAATAATTTGGCGGATTTACAAAATAAAAAAATGGCAGTGGCTCAAATTACAAAAAAAGAATTTTCTTTAAAAAAAATCAAAAAAGAATTAGGCATAAAAATGAAAGGAATCCGTCAAGAAAAAGTTCAAGATGTTATTTTTAAAATTGGCCAAGAATATTATGTTTTAGAGGCCAAAAATATTAATGATGAGGGCGGAGCGCAAAATAGTAGTATTAGTGAATTAATATTTTTAATTGGTATAAAAGAAAAAAATAAACACATTCATTTTATTTCTTTTATGGATGGCAAAACGGTTAACAACTTATTAGATGAAAATTTATTAAATAAACAAGGTAATTTAAAAGAAATAAGAAAAACTGAGAATAAAATAGAAGTTCAAAGAAAAGAAATTGTAAAAAATTTAAAAAATCATCCCAATAACTATTTTTTAAATACTGCCAGTTTAAAGAAGTTTTTGCAGGATTTGCTAGATAAACAAAAATAACATAATCTTAAATTTGACACCATTTTTTACTTATGCTATTTTATAATCAATTGTTTAAAATCTTGACTTTTATTAACATATTAGATATAACTCCTGAATTTTAGCGGCAGAATAGGATCAGTCTTGTTCTGTATTTTTCGCTAAAATTAGCCATTATGATGGCAAAAACAACTCAATAAAAAATTTCAGGCTTAATTAAACTCTTCCTGTGGATAAATATGTCAGAAGAGTTATTTTTGTTGCTCTCGTGTTTTTTTGATTTAACAATTCTTGTTTGTTTCAACAATTAGAAAATTTAAAAATTATTTAAAAAACTTGTCCTGAACTTGATTCAGGATTGGAAATTAAAAATTAAAAATTTTTTAATAATTATGTCCACGACTCCCCAGCGCAAATTTTTTAACAGCCAAAAGCGTGCTTTGCCTCTGCCTGATTTAATTGAAATCCAAAAAAGATCTTACGCCTGGTTTTTTAAAGAAGGTTTAAAAGAATTATTTGAAGAAATTTCTCCGATCACTGACTTTATCGGCCGCGACTTAGAATTATATTTTGGCGATTTTTATTTAGACGAGCCCAAGTTTGATGAAGTGCGCGCCAAGCTTCGCAACGCCACTTACGAAGCGCCTTTGAGAGTCCAAACCAAATTAGTCAACAAAAGAACAGGCATGGTCAAAGAGCAGGAAATTTATTTGGGCGATTTTCCTTTGATGACCAAACGCGGCACTTTTGTGATCAATGGCATTGAAAGAGTGGTGGTTTCGCAATTGATCCGTTCGGCCGGCGTATTTTTTAATTCAGAATTTTACAAAGGCAAAAAATATTATGGCGCTAAAATTATTCCGAATCGCGGGGCCTGGCTTGAGATTGAAACTAATTTTAATAATGTTATTACGGTTAAAATAGACCGCAAAAGAAAAGTGGCCGTGACCGCGCTGTTGCGCGCTTTTGGGCTTAGCGATGATGAAAAAATTCGGGCTGAGTTCCGTTCGGTTGATGTTGATTCGGAAATAAAATACATTGATGCTACTTTGGAAAAAGATGTGAGCAAATCCCAGGCCGAAGGGTTCAAGGATGTTTATAAAAGAATTCGTCCAGGTGATTTAGCCACGGCTGAAGATGCCCGTCAGCTGATTGAAAGCATGTTTTTCAAATTTGAAAGATATGATTTGGCCCGGGTCGGCCGCTATAAAATGAATCAAAGATTCAGCGAGGAATATCCTTTAACTAAAGAACACAGGACTCTGAAACCATTTGATTTAGTGCATGTGATTCAGGGAATCATACGCCTTAATAATTCGCAAAAAGAACCAGATGACATTGATCACCTTGGCAATCGCCGCGTGCGCGCGATTGGGGAATTGGTGCAGAACAGATTTCGCATTGGCTTGGCCCGCATGGAAAGAATTATTAAAGACAAAATGTCCACTCTTGATATCAATCAGATTACGCCAGCGCTTTTGATTAACGCGCGTCCGGTCATGGGCGCGGTCAAAGATTTTTTCATGTCATCGCAGTTATCCCAGTTTATGGATCAAACCAATCCTTTGGCAGAGCTTGAACACAAAAGAAGACTTTCTGCCCTGGGTCCTGGTGGCTTATCCCGCGAGCGCGCTGGTTTTGAAGTGCGCGATGTGCATCGCACACATTATGGCCGCATTTGTCCGATTGAAACGCCAGAAGGCCCGAACATTGGTTTGGTCGGTCACTTATCTTCCTATGCCAGAGTCAATGATTTTGGTTTTATTGAAACTCCATATTTCAAAGTTAATAATGGTCAGGTCACTGATGAAGTAGTTTATTTTGACGCTTTTGATGAAGAAAAACATATTATTACTTCTGCCACGACACCAGTTGATGAAACAGGAAAATTTATGGTAGAAAAAGCGCCGGTCAGAAAAATGGGCGAGCCAGTGATTGAACATACGAAAGAAATTACTTTAATGGATGTTTCTTCCAATCAAATTGTTTCTATTGCCACGGCTCTGATTCCATTTTTTGAACATGATGACGCCTGTCGCGTTTTAATGGGCTCTAACATGCAGCGTCAGGCCGTGCCTTTAATCAAACCAGAATCCCCGATTGTGGGCACTGGCGTGGAAAGAGAAGCGGCCAGAGATTCTGGACAAATTTTGGTAGCCGAGCATGACGGAGAAGTTATCGCGTCTGATGGCCAGAAAATTATTATTAAAACAGATCAGGGAAATTTGGATGAATATAACTTGGTGAAATTCGGCCGTTCTAATCAAACTACTTGTTTAAATCAAAAACCTTTAGTCAGCAAAGGCGATTCAGTCAAAGCCGGCCAAGTTTTGGCTGATGGCGCGGCTTGCGATCAAGGCGAATTAGCTTTGGGCCAAAACGTGCTGATTGCGTTTTTACCCTGGCAGGGTGGCAATTATGAAGACGCGATTTTAATTTCCGATCGCTTATTAAAAGAAGATAAATTTACTTCAATTCATATTGAAGATTATTTGGTTGATGTGCGTGAAACAAAACTCGGGCCAGAAGTTGTGACGCGCGATATCCCGAATGTCAGTGAAGAAAAATTAAAAGATTTAAATGAAGATGGCGTGATCAGGATCGGCGCTGAAGTGGCGTCTGGCGATATTTTGGTTGGCAAAATCACGCCTAAAGGGGAAACAGAATTAACAGCTGAAGAAAGATTGCTCCGGGCTATTTTTGGCGAGAAAGCTAAAGAAGTGCGCGATACTTCTTTAAGATTGGAACATGGGGAGCGCGGCAAGGTGATTGACATTCAAACTTTTTCCCGGGAAAACGGCGATAAACTTTCTGTTGGCGTGATTAAGCAAATTCAGGCGACTGTGGCCAGTCTGCGCAAAATCCAGGTGGGTGATAAAATGGCTGGCCGCCATGGCAATAAAGGAGTGATTTCAAGAATTGTGGCGCGCGAAGATATGCCATTTTTGGCTGATGGCACTTATGTGGATATTGTGTTAAATCCATTGGGCGTGGCTTCCCGCATGAATCTAGGCCAGATTTTAGAAACGCATTTGAGCTTGGCTGCCAAAAGTTTGGGTTATAAAGTAGCCACTCCGGTTTTGAATGGCGTGTCTGTTGAGGCCATTAAAAGTGAATTAAAAAAAGCTGGTTTTGATCAAAGCGGCAAAGTGACGCTTTATGACGGCCGGACTGGTGATAAATTTGAAAATCCAGTGACCATTGGATATATGTATATGATGAAATTGATTCATATGGTGGAAGATAAAATTCATCAGCGCTCTATCGGGCCGTATTCTTTGGTTACCCAACAGCCTTTGGGCGGCAAAGCGCAATTCGGCGGGCAAAGATTTGGCGAAATGGAAGTCTGGGCACTGGAAGCTTATGGCGCCGCTTATTCGCTTCAGGAAATGATTACTATTAAATCAGATGATGTGCCTGGCCGGGCTAAAGCTTATGAACATATTATCAAAGGCGAGCCGATTACCAAATTGAATATTCCAGAATCGTTTAATGTTTTGGTTAGAGAATTAAAAGGCTTGGGTTTGGATGTGGAATTATTGAAAAATAGCAAAGTTGTGGCTGATGTCACAAGCGAACTTTCCCAAGATGAGCACGATAACGCTGACCGCGGAAAAAAAAAGAGTGGA
>Ga0210018_1000936_pt1 | contig 15441 bp, 10 predicted proteins | sample CryGeyCG2014_010_2_FD_183967 | JGI IMG/M metagenome (GOLD analysis project Ga0210018, IMG submission 183967) | Groundwater microbial communities from aquifer - Crystal Geyser CG09_land_8/20/14_0.10 (SPAdes) (version 2) | ecosystem: Environmental > Aquatic > Deep subsurface > Groundwater | place...
CTCAATTAGGATACTACAACGGAAACGATATTTGCAATTTCCCTTGCCTCATTTTAGAAGATTATTTTTTGTCTTTTAAATCTATTTTTAATGCTCAAAAATCACAAAATGTATTGACACATTACCTTTACTTATTTTATTTTTCTTGTCAAGAGCTAAAAGTATGCTACAATAAATAAATTAACAAATATGGCAGATTTACTTCAAAAAGCAAATAAAAAAATTCTTTTAGGCAACGAGGCAATTGTTAGGGGCGCCTTAGAGGCCGGGGTTGGTTTTATTTCAACCTATCCGGGTACGCCTGCTTCAGAAATCGGTCTAATTTTTTTTGAGATGGCTCAACAAAAGCTAAAAGAAAAGAAAAAGCCAAGTTTTTATTTTGAGTTTTCCACAAACGAGAAAACAGCCATGGAAGCCGCAGTTGGGGCTTCTTTTTGTGGTTTGAAAACCTTAGTTGCTATGAAGAACTTTGGTTTAAATGTTGCTTCTGACGCCTTAATGCCATTTTTATACACGGGCACTAATAAAGGGGCTTGCGTTCTTGTTGTTGCTGATGACCCTTCTTGCCATTCTTCGGCTCAATCAGAGCAAAACTCAAGGCCATTCAGTTATATGGCACATATCCCTACCCTAGAGCCAGGCGACCCCCAACAGTGCCTTGACTTTATTAAAGAGGCCTTTAAAATATCAAGTAAAATGTCTTTACCAGTAATGGTTCGGACTACAACCAGGGTGGCCCATCAGAAAATGCCAGTTAGTATAGCAAAAAGCATAAAGCAAAAGGCAAATAGCAAGGCGCAAATAAAATTTATTGCTAATAAGCATCAATACGTAACTATGCCTCCGAGAGTGTTGGAAATGAAAGAAGAGTTATTAACAAAAATTGAAAAAATAAAAGATTTAGCTGAAAAAAGCCCTTTGAATAAGGTTGAGTTTGCTAATTCAAAAAAAACTACAGGCATAATCGCTTCTGGGGTTGGTTATTTATACGTTAAGGAGGCCTTAAAAGAATTAAACATAGAACTACCCTTAATGCAGCTTGGCTTTTTTTACCCTTTGCCTGAAAAAAAGATAAAAAGTTTTCTTAAAAAGTTAACCCAAGTAATTATTGTTGAAGAATTAGAGGGCTTTATTGAAAAAGAGATTGAAGCGATTGCTAAAACAGCTAATCCTAAAATAAAGATTTTTGGTAAAAATGTTTTGCCCCAAACAGGGGAGCTAAGGCCAGAGCAGGTTATACTGGCAATAAGTAAGGTTATAAAAAAGCGTTTAAAACCATTTGAACAAATAAATTTTAGGCCCGTTAAGCATTTACCCAGATTCTGTACTGGTTGGCCAACCTGCCCCTACTGGAAGCTCTTTGCGGCTGTTAAACAAGCGGCTCCTAAACAGACAATTTTTGGGGGCGACATTGGTTGTTATATGATAGCGGCTTTGCCCCCCCATAACCTATATGACTATCTTTCTTGTATGGGTTCTTCGGTGGGGATTGCCCATGGCATAAAAAAAGCGACCCAAAATAAGCAGAAGGTAATTGCCTTTATTGGGGATGGCACTTTTTTACATTCAGGCATTGAGGCCCTTTTAAATGCTGTTTATAACCAATCAAACTTGCTTTTAATTGTACTTGATAATAGCATAACCGCCATGACTGGCCATCAGCCAAATCCAAGCACAGCAAAAACTGGGATGGGTTTAATGTCGCATCCAGTTAAAATAGAAGAGGTAGTTAAGGCCTTAGGCGTTCAAAATATAAAGGTTTTAGATCAAGAAGAAGAATATGAACAATTAGTTAAAACAATTAAGGACTTTAGCAATAAGAAAGATGTTTCAGTGATAATAGCTCGCAGAATTTGTGGCCTTTTAGCTAAAAGAAATTTAAAAAAGTAAGAAAAAAATGAAAAATAAAGATTTTAATTTAATAGTCGCGGGCGTGGGCGGGCAGGGTTTAGTTACTTTATTAAACTTAGTTTCAGAGGCGGCTTTTTCAGAGGGCCTTGATTTTAAAACCTCAGAATTACATGGTTTAAGCCAGAGGGGTGGGTCAGTTAGTGTTTTTATTCGGTTTGGCAAAGAAATTTTTTCCCCAATCGTGCCCAAAGCCAAGGCAAATTTAGTAATTGCTTTAGAAGAGCAAGAAGCGCTTTTGGCCTTAGAATTTTCTTCTCAAGAGACAATTTTTATTATAAATAAATTTCAAATCCCAACTTTAGCTGAAAACCTTTCAAGTAAACAAATAGAAAATGTTTTAGAGAGGTATAAACGGAGGTCTTGCTTTTTGCCTGCCTCTGATATTTGCCAAAAAGAATTTTCCAATAATGTTGTCGCAGGTGTTTTCCTTTTGGGCTATTGTTTAGGCAAAGGGCTTTTGCCACTAGAAAAAAAATCATTTGAAAAGGCGATTGAGCTTGTTTTACCGCAAAAACATCAAGCCCTTAATTTGAAGGCCTTTGAGCTTGGGGTTGCAAGTAGTCAAAAAACTTATGTTCTTTGTAATTTTAATCCATTATGGTGAAATCGCCCTGAAAGGAAAGAACAGGGGATTTTTTGAAAAGGCATTATCTGAAAATATTAAAAAAACCCTTGAAAAGGGATTTTTTAAATCAATTAAGGTTGGTTTTGGTAGGATTTTACTTGAACTTCCTGAAGGTGTTGATTTAAAAGAAGTAGAAAAAAAATTAAGCACTGTTTTTGGCATAGCTAATTTTGCCTTTGTTTTAAAAACAACGGCTGAAATTAAAGCCCTTAAAGAAAAGAGCTTGGCCTTATTGGAAAAAGAAGATTTTAAAACTTTTAGAGTAACAGCTAAAAGGGCAGAAAAAGCCCTTCCTTTTACCTCTCAACAAGTTAATGAAGAATTAGGGGGCTTGATTCAAAATAAGCTCTTAAAGAAAGTAAAATTAGAAAACCCGGATTTAACTTTGTTTATTGAAATTACTAACAAGGAAGCATTTTTATTTATAAAAAAAATAAAAGGTTTGGGCGGGTTGCCAGTTGGGGTGTCGGGTAAGGCGGTTTCTTTGCTTTCCGGAGGTATTGACTCGCCAGTGGCTAGTTTAATGGCTATGAAAAGGGGGCTTGAAGTTTTGTTAGCCCATTTTGAAAGCGTCCCTTATTCAACAAAACAATCAATTGAAAAAGTAGAAAAGTTAGCTCAAAAATTAAACGTTTATCAAAAACCCTTAAAACTTTATCTTTTTCCTTTTGCTTCCATTCAGAAAGAAATTTTACTTAAATGCCAAGAACAATTCAGGGTTATTCTTTACAGAAGGGCGATGTTTAAAATTGCTGAAAAGTTAGCTAACGAAGAAAAGGCCAAGGTTTTAGTTACAGGGGACAATTTAGGCCAAGTGGCCTCGCAAACAATTGAAAATTTAAATACAGTTGGAAAAGCAGTTGACTTGCTCGTGTTACGGCCTTTAATTTGTTATGATAAAGAAGAAATTATTGAAAAATCAAAAAAATTAGGTTTTTTTGAAACTTCAATTTTACCCTTTAACGATTGTTGCTCTCGTTTTCTGCCTAGAATGCCAGAAATTCACTCTAAGATCAACGAGGTTATAAAAGAAGAAGCAAAGTGTGAAAAATTATCCGAGCTTATTGAAAACGCTTTCAAAAATGCTAAGATAAAAAAAATAAATTAATTCATGAAAATAACAAACAGAACAACCTTAGAAAGGGTTTTAGAAATACCTAATGTTGAGCAAATTTTAGGCAAACACAAGGTGCCCTGCTTAACCTGCCCAATGGCTAAGTTTGAGATGGCTAGTTTAAAAATAGGCGATATTTGCCAAATGTATGGCCTTGACGAAAAAGAGCTTTTAAAAGAATTAAACAAAAATGAGGTTAAGAGTTAAGATTTTACTTTTTTTAAGTTGTTTGTTGATTTTTGCGAATTTTTTTGTTTGGAAAGAGGTTTTAGGTTACAAAGAACAATTAGAAGTAGTTTTCTTTGCAATTGGTCAAGGGGATAGTATTTTTATTGAAACTCCCCAAAAGCACCAAATTTTAATTGACGGAGGGCCTTCTAGAGAGTTAATTTTAGAAAAATTAGCTCAAGAAATGCCCTTCTGGGATAGAACAATTGATTTAGTTGTGCTGACTCATCCAGATGTTGATCATCGTAAAGGGATAGAAAGTGTTTTAGATAGGTATAAGGTAGGACAAATTCTGTTAACAGCGGTAGGGCAGGAAAAGTTAAAAGAATTGGGTAGGACAGAGATAGGACAGAATAATCAGGGGGTAGGACAAGTGATAGGACATCTTGGGACAGAAATAAAAGCAGGTAGGACAGAGCTTTTTGTCCTATCCCCCAAAGAGGGGGAGATAGGACAAGACACAAATGATTCCTCTTTGGTCATTCGTTTGGATTTTTTGAACAACTCTTTCCTTTTTACAGGTGACATTAGTTCAAAGATAGAAAAAGAAATTTTAAACTCTGGTCAAGTTCTTAAGGCCGATGTTTTGAAGGTCGCTCACCATGGAAGTAAAACATCAAGTAGCCCTGATTTTTTAGCTCAAGTTAACCCAAGCTTAGCTATAATCTCTTGCGGAAAAAACAACCCCTATAATCACCCTCACCCTGAAGTGTTGCGGACTTTAGATAATTTTGCTATAAAGGTTTTAAGGACTGACCTTCAAGGAGACATAGAAATTGTTTCTAAGGGAAACAATTTAACTATAAGCTATAAACAATAAACTATAAATAAAATAGAACAAGAAAGTGCCATTTTAAAAGCAAGCAAATTATTCACTTTTTTAAGGTTATTTTCTTGTTCTAAGAGCAATGAAAAACTTAGAATTTCCTTTGTTTAAAACAAAGATGGAGGGCGTTTCAGAAAGTTTCAACTTAACAGACCCAGCTGAAAGGGAGGCCTATTTTCAATTAAAGGCCGGGCTTGAAATTAGAAAACTGCAAGAGTATCTAAAAGAAAACAGCTTTATTTGTTACCTTTTAGGCAAAAAAAACTCGGGCAAAGGCACTTACGGTAAAATGTTAAAAGAAATAGTTGATAAAGATAAAATTGAACACTTTTCAGTTGGCGATATGGTGCGCACTTTAGATGAGGCTATCGGGGACGAAGCAAAGTTAGCTGAGTTAACCGAATTTTTAAAAAAGAATTATAGGGGCTATTTACCCTTAGAAGATATCCTTAAATCATTGAAAGAAAGAAGCACAAAAATCCTTTTGCCTTCAGAGCTTGTTTTAGCTTTAGTTAAAATGAAAATCTCAACTGATAACAAAAAAGCCCTTTTTATTGATGGCTTCCCAAGGAACTTAGACCAGGTCTCGTATTCTTTGTTCTTCAGGGATTTAATTGGTTATAGAGATGACCCCGATGTTTTTGTTTTAATTGATGTGCCAGAGGCTGTGATTGACGAAAGAATAAAATATAGGGTAGTTTGCCCCAAATGCCAAACCTCAAGAAATTTAAAATTATTGCCAACAAAATATGTTGGTTTTGATGAAGAAAAAAAGGAGTATTATTTGCTTTGCGATAACCCTGAGTGTTCTAAAGAAATTCGTTTATCTTCTAAAGAAGGCGATGAGTTAGGCATTGAGCCAATCAGAGACCGCTTAGAAACAGACGAGGCATTAATGAAGAAAGCGTTTTCTCTTTATGGCGTGCCTAAGGTCTTATTAAGAAATTCTGTGCCAGTTGAAAAGGCCAAAGAATATTTAGACGATTATGAGATAACCCCAGAGTTTAAGTATAAGTTGCAAGGCAAAGAAATTATCATTGAAGAAAGCCCTTGGCAAGTTAAAGATGACCAAGGCGTGGATGCTTTCAGCTTAATGCCACCCCCAGTAGTTGTCGCTTTAATTAAACAATTAGTTGAGGTTCTAGGATTATAGGACATTAGGACACTTGACAAACAAGGTAGGACATATTAATATCAAACTACAAAACTAAAAAGCATAAGCAGTATGCTTTTTTAGTTTCCTGAAAAAGATTTCGAAAAAGCCGGGCAAGGTGGGCGTCGCGTTAGTAGAGTTCCTCCCTAACTGCGACGTCCGCTCTGCGCGGTTTTTTGTTTTAAAATTTTAAGGGGGTGTGGATAACTTTATTTGACAAATTTTTCAGAAAGAATTAAGTTAAACATAGGGGGACATCTTTTAAGGAGGAACTTAAGGATGTTTTTTTAGCTACTATTATGCAATTTTACTTGGGGGCGGACAATTCAAACACTTGGACAGCTTGGGGAAACTATTGTTTTTTAGTTGACTTTAATAAATTTAGAATTTTTTTAAACTGCCTCTTTTAATGGGCAGTTTTTGTTTTAGTTCTTCCTAAAAGAGCGTTGGCTTTGCGAGGTAGGCGGAGGGCTTACTTGAGGAAAAGCAAGGCCAGGGCTTTTAGGCCTTGGGGGCTTTTAGGGAGGAACTCTTTTTTAAGAAAGGTCGAAATTAAGACGCTCGTAACAAAAGTCAAAAACAAAAATAAAAAAATATGAAAAAATTAATCGCTTCTTTAATGGCCATCGCCGTCCTTGTTTGGGTAGCCGGCCCCTTGATGGTTGTCGCTAACCAAACAGTTGACACAAGCTTAGTAAAAAGCAGTGTTGGCGGAGCTGCCCCAATTGTTAAGGTTAAATGGGAAATGGATGGTGGGTATGCTTCTCTTTTGGGAACTGACGCTCAAACAACAGCTGGCGCTCAATTTATGCCTTCAGGTAAATATAAAGTTAATAAAACGATTGGTATTTGCGCTGTAGCCACTGACCCTGATGGTGTCGCTGATATTGATTCTGTCTATGGGGATGTTTTTTATCCAACAAATGTTTATTTGGGGCCCGATCACGAGGCCGATAGACAGGGTTGCGGACAAATGGTAGGCACTGAATGTAGGATGACTAAGCTTGACAAATCAGTTGGCATTGACCTTATTTGCGATAAGATAAGATCAAAAAATTCTAATCTTCCAACTTGGTATGACGGTTATAATTATGATGAAATCTGTAAGGCAGACGGTGAATTAATGAAAGAAACTGCCTATGTTTATTGTTGTGACAAGGTCTTATCTTATGAAGACCCCTCAGGCGACTATAAAGTGTTAGTTTTTGCTCAAGATAAAAACGGTGCTGATAGTAATTATTTAGAGAATCAGATGAGGTACCTTCCTTTAACTGCCTTTGAAACCGATTTTAATCAAGTTGTTTATGGAGATGTTAAGCTAAATACCCATAAAATTATCAATGGTAATTTAGCTTTTGCTCCTACTGTCAATGGCGATACCATGGCGACAGTTAGAAATGTGGGGAATACAAGGTTGCAAATGTCAGTTTCACAAGATGACATGGGCTTAGGTCAAACAGGCACTACCTGGAATGTTAAATACGACGGCAGGGTTGGTAGTGATGCAGCTTGGTCTTATTATTGGCCGAATGCAACAAAGTACTTAAACGATCCGTTAAACTTATCAGAAACCAATGAAATGGATTTTTCTGTTGATATCTCCAAGTTCCCACCAACAGGCACGAGCTTTATTGGGAAAATGACATTAGGGGCTATATCAGTGGCGCATTTAACTGTTTGTCCACAAGATTGATTTTATTTTCTGATTCAAGAGCAGAGTTCTCTCTGCTCTTGGAAGGATTAACTTTTTCTTTTTAAGAAGAGGTTAGCCCTTCCAAGCAAATTAAAACTTGGAAATTAAATTAAGGTGCCTTGGGGGCTGGAAAGAAATAAAAAAATATGAAAAAACAATTCTTTTCAGCGAAAACAATTCTCAAAGCTGTTTTTACAGCTATTTTTGTGTTAGGCGTTATCAGTGCAATAGGGTCTGGACAAGTAAAAGCAATTGGGATGATAACCGAGCCCATTGATTTAAAAGATATTTTAAGGGGCCAAGCTGTGTCTGAAACCTTAACCCTTGTTAATTCGCAAAATGTGCCTGCTTTTTATGAGCTAAGAAGCGAAGGCGATGTAGAGGGTTGGGTTAAGTTTTATTTACCAACGGATATTAACTTTGAAAACCCCTTAACTAAAATAGAGGTGCCAGCGAATAGTTTTTTTGACGCAGTCGCCCTTTTCCAAGTGCCTCAAGAAGCTAGAAATGGGCTTTACAGGGGGGCTGTTGTGCTTTTAAGCGTCGCTGGTGATGAAGAAGCAGAAAATTCAGTTCAAGTTAAACAGAGGATAGAAAGAGAGGTAAAGATTGAGATAACTGACAAAGAAACAATAAAACTTGAGAGCCAAATTATCCCTTTAAAATATGAAGTTAATCAGGGTAAACCCTTAGAAATTAAAGTTATTTACGAAAACCAAGGCAATGTTGAATTAAAGCCAAGCGTTGAATTAACTGTTACAAAAAATAATAATAATGTTTTTAAGGCGGTTTTTCCTTATCCTGAAAATGAAAGAGCCATTAAGCCCTTAGAAAGAAAGGTTTTTGACCCATTATTAGTTTGGCAAACCCAAGGCCAAGCGGCTGGGCCATATTTAATTAAAGTTAAGGTCTTATTAGGTGATGGGATAATCCAAGAAGAAAATTTTAGCTTAAATGTGCTTGCATTTTCTGAAAGAATAATGACTTTTGTCGCTAAAATTGGCTTTGGGAGCGTTGGTTTGGGTTGGTTTTTGATTGGGCTGTTGTTTGTTTTATTAGCCCTTAATTTGGCAATAATTAGCAAAAAGCCCCAGTTATTTCAGAAAATTTTTAAATTAAAAAGTCGTTTAATCAAAGAAAACAATAATTAAAAAATAAAATTATGAGTTTTAAAAAAGACAAGCGAGAGAAGAACGCTCTTTTAGAGGCCTTTGTTTTTGCAACTATTTTTAGTTTGGTTGCGCCAGTTGGGCTTTTTAATTCTCCTTTGAAGGTTCAAGAAGTAAAAGCCCAAGACCTTTGCGAGGTAGCGGCTGATGTTGTTTTAATTACAGACACATCAGGCAGTATGAATGATGGCCAAGCCCAAAGCAAATGCCTATGGTGGAGTTTGGAATTAGTTGGGCCTTCTTACCAATGGGTTCAACATACTGATTATAATATAACCGAGGCATGGTGTTTGGCTAAAGATCAAGGGCCTTCTCTACCGGCGGTTTACTCTGCCGCGACTGAAAGTAAACTTTTTTATGCCAAAAAAGCGGCGAATACTTTTTTAGATAATATGGGGACAAATGATCAGTCAGCTTTGGTTCAATTCAATAGCATTTCTTCTTTAGAAAAAGGGCTTTCTAATAATCACGCTTCTACTAAAGCTGTTATAAATGGTTTAACAGCAGCTGGCTCTACTAACATAGGCGACGCCATTAAAGAGGGGATTTTAGAGTTGAATTCTGTGAGAGCTAACCCGCAAGCGAATAAAGTGATGATTTTATTAACTGATGGCAAAGCCAATAAGCCCAATGGCAATGGTTATGATGAAAATCCGGCTGATATCCAGTATGCCTTAGATCAAGCAACAGAAGCGGCTGGTTTGGGCTATAAGATATTTACCATTGGTTTGGGCACAGACGGGGAGATTAATCAAATAATGTTAACCCAAATCGCTCAAATAACAGGGGCTAAAAAATCGACTGGCGAGCCCGGTTATTATCATGTGCCTAATGGCAATACTTTGTCTGATATTTATGCGCAAATTTCTTTGGAAATTTGCCATTATGGGTCAATTTCTGGGTGTAAATACGAGGACAAAGATCATAATGGTAGCATTTTAGGAGAAAAGGCCTTGTCTAGCTGGGAAATTGTTTTGTCAGGTGAAATGTCAGCTACCCAAACAACAGACGAGCAGGGTTGTTATAGTTTTGCTGGCTTAAAACCAGGTAATTATACTATAGCTGAAGGCCCGAATGCCCTTAAGGTACCTTTCTCTCAAATTTATCCGCCCCTTAACCAATATCAAATTGCTTTAAGTGAGGGCGAGGCCTTGACTAATCAGGATTTTGGCAATTACTTGCCAGTTTGTGGCAATAATATCGTTGACCAATTAATAAGCGAGGTTTGCGACGGGGATTCGCAACAATGCGAAGCAGAGGGTGGCTATAGTGGCATGATGTCTTGTAAACAAGATTGTTCTGGGTATGGCGATTGTATTACCCAAGAAGAATGTGGCGATGGGGTGAGAAATGGTAACGAAGAATGCGATGGCCAAGATGGGGTTGTGGATAACTATTTTTGCAACCAAAATTGTATTTTAGAGTATATTCCTTTTTGCGGGGATAATGAAATTAACCAGCCCGAAGAAGAATGCGATGGTGATGTTCCCAAAGAATGCCAGACCCAAACAGGTTATTTAGGCCTGCAAGAATGTGCTTTATGCTTGTGGGGGGTTTGCGAGCCCAATGAATTTTGCGGAGACACAATCGTCAATGGCCCCGAAGTTTGCGATTCAAATGAAAGGGCTTGCCAAGCCAATGGTTATTTGGGTGTTCAACAGTGTAACTCAACTTGTGCTGGTTGGGAAGAATGTACTTCACAAGAATATTGCGGGGATAATCTTAAAAATGGCGAAGAAGAGTGTGATGATGGTAACCTTGAAGACGGGGATGGCTGTTCTGCTCTTTGCTCAATTAAAGAAGAGTCCAAGGACTATTGCATCAATGAGGGGGATTTGGTGATAAATGAAATAATGCAAAACCCTTCCGTTGTTTCTGACAATTACGGCGAATGGTTTGAAATATACAACCCAACTTTAAGGGAAATTGACTTAAAAGATTGTATTTTTAGCGACCAGGGCACTGATAGTTTTACGATTAGCGGTGCTTTGGTTGTTGCTTCAAAGGGTTACCTTGTTTTAGCCCAAAGCCCACAAGGCCAGAATGGCGGTTTTATTCCGGATTATATTTATAATAAAGCCAATTTTATATTAGATAATTGGGATGATGAAATAATTTTAACTTGTGAGAGAGTTGAAGTAGATAAGGTATTTTATGACGATGGCTTTACTTTCCCTGACCCATCAGGTGCTTCAATGAACTTGGCCAGCCCTTATTTAGACAACAATACAGGGGCTAATTGGTGTGAGGCAAGTTCTCCCTTTGGTTTAGGGGATTTAGGTACACCTAAGGTAGGCAATGATGTTTGCTTGGGCGAAAACATTCCCCCGGAATTGATTTTGCATCCAGCCAGTTGGACCATTGCTAATTATGTTTTAGGGGAGGTGCCTCCTGGTAATCTTTTTAATGATTCTATGGCAAAATCAGGCCTAACCGCTTTTGACCAAGAGGATGGTGACTTAACTTCCCAAATTGTTGTGCTTGGATTGGCAGGGGTTGATGTGACAAAAACAGGTAGTTATACCATTAAAATAACTGTTGAGGATTCAGCGGGTTTGTTTGCTAAGCCATTGTACCGGGAAATTTATATTAGAAACCCGGGAACCGATTATCCAGCCAGGTGTTTGTGGGATGGCACTTATAACAGAGATTGTTCTTCGGGCTGTTTTGTGCCTGACGAACCAGGGCAAGAGCCAGAGCCACCTGTTAACCAGCCACCTTTGATAACTTTATTAGGGGCCAACCCTTTTGAAATAATCAAGGATTCTATTTTTACTGACTTGGGAGCGACTTCTTCTGACTTAGAAGACGGGGACTTAACCAGCCAAATTAAAACCTTAGGCAGTGTGGATACGAGTATAGTTGGCACTTACACTTTAACTTACTCGGTGCATGATTCAGGTGGTTTAGGGGCAACTACTACCAGGCAGGTTCAAGTGCAAAGCCCTCCTCAATCGGGAAATTCCGCTGTTATTCGGGTTTGTAAAATTATCACTGACGAACAAAGTGTTATTTCTGATGGCTCGCAAATAGATGGCACCTTTACCTTAGGAGGCCCACAAAGGTCTGTCTATATCGTAACTGACTCAACTTCGTCAGTACCAACAACTGTTTTTCAAACCCCTTTAGTGTTGAATGCGGATTTATTAGGCAATGATGGCATTAATGATGCTCAATGCATTACTTATCCCAATTTACCTTTAAGCAACTACTTCTTTGACAGAGAAGTTGTTTTAGGCAGTAATTGGTTGGCTCCTAAATATTACATTTATAAGCAAAACGAAACCCCTTCTTTAAATAATTTTGATATTTTTTATGATGATTGGTATACAGTAACCACCACAGATGACAATACTCATAAAAGGTCTAATGGTTTAGTTGATATGTACCCAGCAGGCGGCCCAGCTATTCAGTACGACCAGACAGTAGTTATTTGGAATACAATGGCGACAACTACTCCAGAAGATACTGGCACTAGTGAGGAGGAAGACGATGGCGGGTGTAGCGGAAGTTGTGGGGGCTCAGGTTATACAGGAGGAGCGGTTATCTTATTTAGCGATAATAATGTTGGAGGATCTGGTGGAACGGGGGGTGACGGTGGTTCAGGAGGGTCAGGTGGAGAAGGCGATGGTGGTTCAAGCGAAGGCGAAGATCAGTGTGCCTTGCTAAACGTTTATTTAAAGCAAGGTGGGAATAATTTGATTGAAGAGGTGAGAAAACTCCAGCTTTTCTTAAAGGATTTTGAGGGTTTTAATGAAGTTGAAATTTCCGGTATTTTTGATGAAACAACCTTGAACGCTGTTTTGCAGTTTCAAGAAAAATATGGGGATGATGTTTTGGGCGAGTGGGGCTTAAATAATCCGACTGGTTATGTTTACATCACAACAAAAAACAAAGTCAATGAGATTTATTGCCAATTAGAAATACCCTTAACTGAAGAAGAAGAGGAAGTAATCCTTGGCTTCAAGCAAACCTTGGGTAATTTAGTGGCTAAGGATCAAGAGAGTCAAGGCGCGTTTTCAGGGGGGCGCTCTTCTCAAGAGGAAGATGGAGCTGGCAATGACCAGACAACATTTTTAGGGCCTTTAGCTTTAGGAGAAAACCAAGAAGGAGGAAATGAGAATCAAGCTCAAGATGGTGGTGATAACCTCTTTTTTGGCTTAATTGGTTTTTTTGGGCAGACCCTAAGCCAGAACATGCCCTACTTGATAGTGGGCTTAGTTTTACTTTTAATCTTGGCTTTTGTTATCTCTTTAATCAGAATAAGAACAAAGAAGAGAGCAAAACTTTTATCTGAAATTTTGCAAGTAAGCAACCAGCAAGTTTGACAATTTAAGTTAAAAAAGAGTATAATTTAAAATACTCTTATGCAAAAGAAATTCCTAATTTTAGGTGCTGTTTTACTTATTTCTTTAGGATTTTTAAGTTATGGTTTAAAACAGGGAAATAAAAAACAAGAAGTACCGCCCCAAGGGCTGGCGGTTTTCTTTTTTTATAGCGATTCTTGCCCTTACTGTGCTAAAATGAAGCCCTTTTTAGAGGATTTAGCCCAAGAGAATGAAAAAATAGTTTTAAATGAAATAAAGGTCTCAACTAAGCAAGGTAGCCAACAACTTTTGGGTTTTTACGAACAATACGAGGTACCTAAAGATGCCTTTGGTTCTGTGCCGATTGTTTTTATAAAAGATAAATACTTTATTGGCTACAGCGAGAGCAACAATGAAGCCATCGCAGATTACTTAGCAGGCGTGACATTTGAACAGCTTGAAGAGAAAAACACTTTTGCCAATGATGAAACAGAACAAGTTGAAAAGGGCTATGTTAAAATTCCATTTTTAGGAGAAATTGACCCAAGTAAGTATTCTTTAGGGGTTTTAGCTATTATTTTGGGCTTCTTTGATGGGTTTAATGTTTGTTCATTAGGGGCTTTGGTCTTGATTTTAGGTATGGTTTTGGTTTTGAAATCAAGGAAAAAGATCCTTTTCTTTGGGGGTGTCTATATAATAGCGACCGCTTTAGTGTATGGGGTTTTGATTTTGCTTTGGTATAAATTGTTTGTCTTTTTAGCCCCATTTTTACAAATAATGGAAGTTTTGGTCGGGCTTTTGGGAGTTATCGGGGGTATCTATTTTTTGCAGGACTTCTTTGAGTTTAGAAAAAAAGGTGCCCAGTGTACCAGTAAAAACAATAGGGTAATGAAGCGGCTTTCAGAAAGAATCCAAAAGGTGCTTAAATCAGAGAAGAAAAGTATTTTAGCTATTGGAATAAGCGTTTTAGCTTTTTCGGTTATCATTACCGTGGTTGAGTTTCCTTGTTCGGCGGTTGTGCCTTTATTTTTTGCTGGCAGTTTAGCGGAAGCTAATTTAGGGGCTTTGCAATACCTCCTATATATAGCCCTTTTTGTTTTGTTTTATATGGCTGATGAGATAATCATTTTCCTTTTAGTGGCTTTTACAATGACGATAAAATTAGCTTCTCAAAAGTTTGTTGTTTGGATAACCTTGATAGAGGCCGTGGTTTTGTTTTTGCTCGGTTTTTATTATTTATTTGGCTTTTTAATCTTTTGAGAAAATCTTTTTAAAAAAAGAAAAAAACCTCATTTTTGAAAAAGAGAGGTTTTTTTATTATACCCTTGACAAATACCTTTTAAAATGGCAATATAATAATTAGTTCCTTATTAGTTCTTTTTTGAAACTTAAAAACAGAATAGCAAGAGAGTGTTTAATTAATTAGAAACTTTTTAGTTAATTAATTGTAAAACTGCTTTTCTATTTCTGTTTCGTAACAAACAACAAAATATTAGTAGTTTTCGATTAGTTAGAGAGAAAGGTCAACAAAATGTCCAACAATAGTGCGAAAAAAAGAAAGTTATTCGCCTTTAAGGTGGTAGCTTGTTTTGGTATTGGTTTAATGTTGGCTTTAAATGTGCTTCCTGTTCTTAGGCCGGTTAGCTTTAAAGTGCAAGAGGTTTTGGCTGTTGAAACACAGCCAATAGCGAGTTTAAGGGTTTGTAAAATTGTTTCTGATGAGCAGTGGGTGGTTTCTGACGGAGCCGCTCATTTAGGGGTTTTTACAATTCATGCCCCAACAGCAACAATTTATATAGAATCGGACTCCACCTCTTCAGTGCCGACCACTTCTTTTACCACGCCTTTAACCTTAAATACTGATTTATTAGGCAATGATGGCATTAATGACGCTCAATGTATTACTTATAGTGATATTGAGTTTAGTAATTATTTTTATGGTGAAGAACAAGTTCAAGGTAGCAATTGGTTAGAGCCACTTTATTTGTCAGTTTTACAAGGCGAACAAATAACTCAAGGTAAATTTGCCACTTATACTGATGGTTGGTTTACAGAAACGACTTCAGATGACGGAGGGCAAGCCGGGCATAATGGCTTGGTAGATATGTACCCTTATGTTGTAGATGATTGGCCTGAGCAGTTCAACCAAACCTTAGTTATTTGGAACAGATATCAAACCCAAGCTCCACCGGTTAACCAAGCCCCTTCAATTACTTTGTTAGGGTCTAATCCTTTTAATGTTCAGCTTAATGTTACCTTTACTGACCCAGGAGCGACTTCAACTGACTTAGAAGATGGGGATTTAACTAGCCAAATTAAGGTTTCAGGAGTTGTTAATACTTCAGCCACTGGCACTTATCCCTTAACTTACTCGGTTCATGATTCAGCTGGCTTGGGAGCGACGACAACCAGAAA
>Ga0210018_1000939_pt1 | contig 15424 bp, 11 predicted proteins | sample CryGeyCG2014_010_2_FD_183967 | JGI IMG/M metagenome (GOLD analysis project Ga0210018, IMG submission 183967) | Groundwater microbial communities from aquifer - Crystal Geyser CG09_land_8/20/14_0.10 (SPAdes) (version 2) | ecosystem: Environmental > Aquatic > Deep subsurface > Groundwater | place...
ATCCCAGGTCAACTGTTGGAACAATAACGGAGATATATGATTATCTTCGTCTTTTATTTGCGAGGGTAGGAAAACCCCATTGTCCAAAATGCAAAAAAGAAGTTTCCCGGCAAACAATTGATCAAATAGTCGACCAGATTACGCGACCCGGCCGCGTAGAGAAGGAGATTACAATTTTAGGCCCAGTAATTAGTGGTAAAAAAGGTGAGCATCACGGCGTTTTAGAGGAAATTCAACGAGCTGGCTTTGTCAGGGTAAGAATTGATGACATTTTGTATCGAGTTGAGGAAGTGCTTCAACGGACATTGGATAGAAAGAAAAAACACAATATTGAAGTGGTGGTGGATAGACTAATTCTGGATAAAGACCTTGATAAATCGAGGTTGGTTGATTCGCTTGAAACAGCCTTGAAATTGGGAAAAGGTATAGTAATTGTTGGAGTGTTGGATCTCTCGGCGAGGCGCCGAGCTTTGTTAGAAGGTGAGAAGGTTCAATCTAACAAAGGCCGAAGGCCGATCAAGCAATCTAACATTTCAGACATTATTTTCAGTGAGCATTTTGCCTGCGAAGAATGCGGAATTTCTTTGCCGGAATTGGAACCTCGGCTTTTTTCTTTCAATTCTCCTTATGGAGCCTGCCCAGCCTGCCAAGGCTTGGGAGAAAAGTTGGAAATTGATCCAAAATTAGTCATTCCTAATCCCAATTTATCAATTGCCGAAGGAGCGATTTTCCCCTGGGCTCATGCTTCTCATAAGGTTGGAAGGCAAGGATTTTTCTGGTATCAACTGGAGGAACTTTCGGAAAGAGAAAACATTGATTTATATACTCCAATCAAAAATTTAACAAAGGAAAAAATTAATTTAATTTTATATGGTTCTTCTGGTTTTGAAGGAGTAATCCCTTTTCTAGAAAGAAGATATCATGAAACAGATTCAGAATATACCAGGCAAGAGATTAAGCAATACATGATTGAAAAGAAATGCGAAGTTTGCAAAGGGAAAAGATTAAAACCCGAAGTATTGGCAGTAACAGTGGCTGGAAAATCAATTGATCAAATAGCAGAAACAGATGTAAAAGGGGTAAAGGAATTCTTCGAAAAAATTTCCTTAAAGGAACTTAACTCCTTAAAGATTGCTCAACCGATAATTAAAGAAATTATTAACCGATTGCAATTTCTGATTGATGTTGGTTTAAATTATTTAACTTTGGATAGGAAAGCAGCGACTTTGGCCGGGGGAGAAGAACAAAGAATTCGCTTAGCTACTCAAATTGGCTCAAAATTAACTGGGGTTTTATATATTTTAGATGAGCCATCAGTTGGTTTACACGCCAGAGATCAGGGAAGGTTAATTGAAACCCTTAAAAAATTAAGAGATTTAGGAAACACGGTGGTTGTCTGCGAACATGACCCCCAAACTATTCGAGGGGCAGATTGGATAATTGATATTGGACCGGGAGCCGGAAAGAAAGGAGGCAAAATCGTCTTTCAAGGGACACCCAAAGAGTTATTGAGAAGTCATACCTTAACCGGCGATTATTTATCGGGAAGAAAAAAAGTGGAAGTAACCCAATTGAGGGACAGGAGAGGGACAGGAGAGGGACAGTCCCTCATTATCAAAGGGGCGAAGGAGCATAATTTAAAAAATATCGATGTGAAGATTCCTCTTGGAAAATTTGTTTGTATTACCGGAGTTTCTGGTTCTGGGAAGAGTTCTTTGATGAATGATATTTTGGCTAAAGCCTTGATGAGAAAATTTTATAAATCAAAGGAGGAGCCGGGGAAACACGAGGCAATTTTGGGAACTGAAAATTTAAACAAGGTAGCTTTAGTTGATCAATCTCCGATTGGCAGAACTCCCAGATCAAATCCGGTTACTTATACTGGAGCCTTCGCCTATATTAGAGACCTCTTTTCAAAAACTAAAGAAGCCAGAATCAGGGGCTATCGGCCTGGCCGCTTTTCCTTCAATGTTAGAGGGGGTCGTTGCGAAGCTTGTGAGGGGCAAGGAGTAAAAAAAATCGAAATGTATTTTTTACCAGATGTCTATACGCAATGTTCGGAATGTAAAGGAAAAAGATTTAACCAAGAGACCTTAGCCGTTGAATATCGAGGGAAAAATATTTCTGAAGTTTTAGAGATGACAGTTGAAGAAGCCCTTGAATTTTTCAAAAATATTCCCGGTCTTTTTCAAAAATTAAAAACCTTAAATGATGTTGGGATTGGGTATATTCAGCTTGGTCAACCAGCCCCTTCTCTTTCTGGCGGGGAAGCTCAGAGAGTAAAATTGGCTACTGAACTTTCCAAAAAAGCCACCGGCAAAAGTTTATACATTTTAGATGAGCCAACCACCGGCTTACACCCTCACGATATTAAAAAATTAGTTTGGATTTTAAGAAGTTTGGTAGAAAAGGGAAATACAGTACTTATGTGTGAACATAATTTAGATTGTATAAAAAATTCAGATTTTATAATCGATTTGGGCCCCGAAGGTGGAGATGAGGGTGGATATATTGTGGCCCAAGGTTCGCCATTTGAAGTTTCAAAATCCGCCAGCTGGCGGAAAAAAAGCTACACTGGAAAATATTTGAAGCAGACATTGAACTCTTGACAAAATTTTTTGATCGATTAATATTAAAAGATAGAAATTAGCACTCAAAGGTCATAACTGCTAACCCGCTAAAAATATGAAAATTAAACCTTTATCAGACCACATTTTAATCGAACCAATAAAAGAAGAAGAGAAAACAAAAACCGGGATTTTACTTCCCGAGACGGCTGAGAAAGAAAGACCGGAACAAGGCAAAGTAATTGCTGTTGGTCCCGGTAAAAAAGATAAAACTGGCAAATATATTCCTCTTGATATTAAACCAGGCCAAAAAGTTTTATTCACAAAATATGGTCCAAACGAAATAAAGGTCAATGACAAAGAATATTTAATAGCAAAAGAAGAAGACATCCTCGCGATTTTAGAATAAAATCGCGAAATTTCTAATTTTTAATTTCTAAATATTACTATGGCTAAGCAGATTAAATATAGTGAAGAAGCTCGAAGAAAATTAAAAATTGGGGTTGATAAATTAGCTAATGCCGTAACAGTAACTTTGGGCCCAAAAGGCAGAAACGTTGTTTTAGATAAAGGATTTGGCGCCCCGACCATTACTAATGACGGCGTAACTATTGCCAAAGAAATTGAATTAGAGGATAGAATTGAGAATTTGGGAGCAGAAATTTTAAAAGAGGTGGCTGAAAAAACTAACGATATAGCTGGCGATGGAACGACCACCGCTGTTTTGTTAGCCCAATCAATCGTTACCGAAGGCTTAAAAAATGTTACAGCCGGTTCAAATCCTTTAGCAATTAAAAGAGGACTGGATAAAGGCTTCCAGGTAGTAATTGAGGCTTTAAAGAAAATTTCAAAGCCAATTCAAACAAAGGCCGAGGTTTCTCAAGTAGCAACCATTTCGGCTGAAAATCCGGAAATTGGGAACTTAATTGCTGAAGTAATAGAAGAAGTTGGCAAAGATGGAGTAGTGACAGTTGAAGAATCAAAAACTTTTGGCCTCCAAAAAGAAATTGTCAAAGGTCTCCAATTTGATAGGGGATACGTCTCTCCTTATATGATTACCAATATGGAAAGAATGGAGGCCGTTTATGAAGACCCCTATATTTTAGTAACCGATAAAAAAATTTCCTCGTTGGCTGAAATCTTGCCAGCTTTGGAAAAAGTTGTCCAGACGGGCAAAAAAGTATTGGTAATTATTGCTGACGAAGTTGAAGGAGATGCTCTGGCAACATTGGTAGTCAATAAGCTTCGGGGAATATTTAATACTCTATCTGTAAAGGCTCCTGGCTTCGGTGACAGAAAAAAAGAAATGCTCCAGGACATTGCTACAGTTACCGGTGCCCAGGTAATTTCTGAAGAAGTGGGATTAAAGTTGGAAAACGTTGAAATAAAACAATTGGGTTCGGCCAGAAAAGTTATCTCAACAAAAGAAAACACTACCATTGTTGAAGGAAAGGGAAAAAAAGAAGATATTGAAGCCAGGATTAAACAAATTAAAAAAGAGTTAGCTGAAACCGAATCAGAGTTTGATAAAGAAAAACTACAAGAAAGATTGGCAAAATTAGCAGGTGGAGTGGCCGTTATTAAGGTTGGAGCAGCCACTGAAGTTGAACAAAAAATGCGACAGCACAAAACTGAAGATGCCTTATCTGCCACTCGGGCAGCAATTGAAGAAGGAATTGTTCCTGGCGGCGGAGTGGCCCTCTTGAGATGCCAGAAAGTATTAGATGAAGTGGAAGTGGAAGGTGATGAAAAAATAGGTTTGGCAATTTTAAAAAGAGCATTAGAAGAGCCGATTAGAAAAATTGCTCAAAATGCGGGAATCGATGGTTCGGTGGCAGCTGCTGATGTAAAAAAAATGTCGGTTAATGAAGGATTTAATGCTCAGAAAATGATTTATGAAGATTTAGTCAAAGCTGGAATTGTTGACCCGACAAAAGTTGTTAGAGTTGCCTTACAAAATGCTGTTTCTGCTGCTTCGATGCTATTGACGACCGAGACGGTGGTGGCTGAGCGGCCAGAGAAAGAAGGAAAGGGCCCGAAAATTCCCGAAAGTTACGGGGAAGAGTATTAATTGTTCGGCAACAAAACATTCCAGACTTTAGATAGAAAAAGTCCCTTCGGGACTTTTTGTTTTTGTCTTTGTTGTAAATAATTTAAAAATGGTTTAAAATAGAAATTGATTAAATGGTCGATTTAAGAACTTAATTAAAGGAAATACAATATGGTTTTAACCAAAATTATCTTAATAATTGTTGCGGTAATGGTTTTGTGGATAATTGGCACTTTTAATCGCTTGATTACCCTCCGTAATCGGCTTAAAGAAGCCTGGGCAGACATTGAAGTGCAATTGAAAAGAAGGTATGATTTAATCCCCAATTTAGTTGAGACGGTCAAAGGTTATGCCGCCCATGAAAGAGAGCTTTTTGAAAAAGTGACTGAAGCCAGAGCCAAAGCAATAGGAGCTAAAACAATCAAAGAAAAAGGGGAGGCAGAAAATATTTTATCTGGAACTTTAAAATCTCTTTTTGCCGTAGCCGAAAATTATCCTCAATTGAGGGCTTCAGAAAATTTCTTGGAGTTGCAGAAAGAACTTACTGACACCGAAGACAAGATTCAGGCAGCCAGACGTTTTTATAACGGAAATGCCAGGGATATAAATATTAAGATTGAAAGTTTTCCGGCAAATATTGTTGCCGGTTTCTTCCGCTTCAAGTCAGCAGAATTTTTTGAAATCGAAGAAGCCGCCGGAAGAGAGCCGGTAAAAGTGAAATTTTAAATAAAATATGGCCACTCTTTACACATATGCCGAATCCAATATTCGAAAAACTTGGCTGTACTTAACTTTCTTTCTGTTTTTGATTATTGGCATTGGTTGGCTCTTTTCTCATATTTATCAAGAACAGGCAATTTTGTGGTTTGCGGTTATTTTTAGTATTTTGACCAGTATTTCCAGCTATTGGTATTCTGACAAAATTGTTTTGGCGATGGCAAAGGCAAAACCAATTGAGAAAGAAGATAATCCCGAACTTTACCGAATTGTCGAGAATCTTTGCATTGCTGCCGGTTTATCTTTGCCGAAAATTTACATTATTGAAGAAACCCAGCCAAATGCTTTTGCTACCGGTAGAGATGCAAAACATGCCGTCGTCGCCGTTACGCGCGGTCTTTTGAATAAATTAGAAAAAGTTGAATTGGAAGGAGTGCTCGGTCACGAATTATCCCACATTGGAAATAAAGATATGCTTTTACAGACAATTGTGGTTATTCTGGTAGGAATTGTGGCAATGCTTTCAAATTTCTTTTTAAGAATTAGTTTTTGGGGAAGGGGAAGACGAAATTCAAGAGGTTCTGGCGGAAACATTTTAGCACTTTTGGGAATTGTCGCAGCAATTTTAGCTCCTATTGCCGCCGCTTTAATTCAATTAGCCGTTTCCCGGAAAAGAGAATTTTTAGCTGATGCCTCAGGTGCTCTTTTAACTCGCTATCCCGAAGGTTTAGCCCGGGCTTTGGAAAAAATTTCGGCAGACCCCAGTCCCTTAATAATAGCTAACAATTCCACTGCTCACTTATTTATCGCTTCGCCTTTTCGCGGAAGACAATCCAAAAGTTGGTTTACAAAATTATTTTTAACCCATCCGCCAGTGGAGGAAAGAATAAAAGCTCTGCGAGAAATGTCAATTTAAATCAGGGAGAGGTCGCATAGTTGGTCTAGTGCGCGGCGCCGGAAACGCCGTATACCCGAAAGGGTATCGCGAGTTCGAATCTCGCCCTCTCCGCAAAGGTCTTTTTAATAAAAATAATTATTTAAAAACCTATGAAACCCCGTTAGAAATTAAAAACTAACAGGGCTCATAGTTTTACCTAAATGACAAAAAAAATTTCTAACGGGGTAAAACTTACCCTTTCCATATTGCCGGAGAAAATAGGTATTTGTCATTTTGCTAAAAATAGCCCCATTCCCCGATGGGCATTAGAAGAAAATAGATTTATTTCCATTACGAGGACAAAAGACGAGTTATCAATTATTTGCCCGGAGGATAAAATTCCAGGAGGAGTATTAGTGGAGAGAGGTTGGCGGGCTTTTCAGCTTCATACTTCTTTAGATTTTACGGCAACAGGCATTGTTTCCGGTCTTTCCACTCCTCTGGCTAAGGCTAAAATCAGCATATTCTGCATCTCAACCTACGAGACGAATTATATTCTGGTTGAAGAAAAAAATCTTAAAAAAGCCAAAAAGATTTTAGGAAAGTTTTGCAATATTAAAAAATAATTAAAAATGTTCCTTGATTATTTCAAAAAAGAAAGAATAAAAAGAAAAGCTTTAGCCGAGATTAGGCAACTAAAAGATAAAAAGGGATTCATCCGAGCCGGCTTGCCAAGATTCAACCGGCTTTTTGGTCGAGATTCTTTGATTGCTGCCTGGCAATTGTTGGATAAAAATCCCGGGATTTGTCAGGCAACTTTGGAAATTTTATCTCAGTATCAGGGAAAAATATTTAATGACGAGAGAGAAGAAGAACCAGGGAAAATAATTCACGAAACTGATTTGGAAAAATCCCACCATCCGGAAAATTCTTATCCCCTCCCTTATTATGGTTCAATTGATTCAACTCCTTTATTTTTGATTCTATTTTCTTTTTATTACAAAAAAACAAAAAATCTCAAATTTCTAAATTCCCGTTGGGAAAACATTTTGAGAGCAATAAATTGGATTGAAGAATGTGGAGACAAAGATAAAGATTTATTTTTAGAATATCAAAGAAAAAATCCCAAAGGTCTTTTTCATCAGGGCTGGAAAGACGGCTTTGAGGACCATTTAAAAATTGAACCGCCGGTGGCAATAGCTGAAATTCAGGGATATCAACACTTGGCCTTAAGAGAAGTTGCTTACTTGGCAGAAATAAAAAAAGACTGGGACCTGGTTGATAAACTTGAAGAAAGGGCCTGGGAATTAAAAAAGAAATTCAATCAAGATTTCTGGATGGCCCCTAAGAATTATTTTGCTCTGGCTTTAGATGGGAAAAAACAACAAAGAAAAGCCATTACCTCAAATTCGGGGCATCTACTCTTTACTGGAGTTTTAAGAGATGAAAAAATAGATTTCGTTGTTAAAAGGTTATTTCAAGATGATTTATGGACCCCTTTTGGGATTAGGACGCACTCAACTTTAGAGCCAGATTTTGACCCAAAATCTTATCATTTAGGTTCAATTTGGCCTCACGACAATTGGATAATAGCCCAGGGATTGAAAAAATTAGGATACGAAAAAGAATACCAAAAAATAAAAAAAGCCATTTTACTGGCTTATGAAAGGTTAGGTTTCCTGCCAGAATTTTATGGAGTCGTTAATGGAGAAATTACTTTAGAGATGAAAAAAACGCCTTGTTATCCCCAGGCCTGGAGCTCGGGAGCTCTTTTTAATTTCCTCTCTGAATAATTTGATAGAATACCCTTTCATAATTATCAATCATTTTTTCTATCGTAAATTTTTTCTCAACCCACCTTCGGCAATTCTCTCTTTTTATCTGATCAATTTTTTTAATAGATTTTATCATCTCTGAAATATTTTTGACCACAAAGCCGGTTTTTCCATCCTTGATTACTTCTCTGGCCGAACCCCGATCAAAGGCAATAACCGGTGTTCCACAAGCCATTGATTCAATAAAGGTTAAACCAAAGGGTTCCTCCCATTTTAGAGGACATAAAAGTGCTTTTGCATTTTGATAAAGTTTGTAAGTTTCTCTGTAGGGCAGAAAGCCAACATATTTTATATTTTTTCTTTTTAAAAAAGGCTGAATTTTTTTCTGCCAAAATCTTCCAGTATTGGGAGCTCCGGCAATGACTAAATTTTCTTTCGCTTTTATTATTGCCTGGATAGCTAAATGTGGTCCTTTTTTGGGCAGAATTCTACCCAAAAATAAAAGATTGTTCTTGGGTTTTGGGTTGAAAGGGAAAAATTTTAAATTTATGCCATTATAGATAGTGCCAGCCCAATTTAAATTCGGAACAGGTTTCCTTTGAGCATTAGAAAGAGAGATGAAATATTGATTTTCTGTTTGATACATCTCAAAAACTTTTACTCTCCAAGGATAAATTGGATCATGTAGAGTATAAACAACTGGGGTTTTTGTTAAAAGGGCAAAGGGCAGGGCCCTGTCCACCGGATGAATATGGATGATATCAAATTCCTTTTTGAAATTTTCTTTAAAAATTTGTGAAACAATGTATTGGTCAAAAAGATAAAAAATTTTTTCTTTCTCGTTTCTTCTTCTTACCTCTTTCGATTTTAAAATTTTATTTTTATAAAGAGGTTCAATATTAACTTCCCTTACATTACAAACTTTTGATTTGGAACCTAAGGGCCCAAAAAATGTCACCTCATGTCCTCTTTTAGCCAATCCTTCAGCAACGTTTAAAGCAATCTCCATTGGAGCATAAATATCTTTGAAGTCTTTTGGAATGGGAAAAGGAACTTCCGAAGCAACAAAAGTTGCAATTTTCAATTTTTTCATAATTTTAAAAGTTGATAGTAAATTTTTTCATATTCTTCAGCCATTTTTTCAACGGTAAATAATTTCTCAACCCTTTGTCGGCATTGAATTCTAGAAATATTTTCAATATCTTTAATTGCTCTTTTTATACCATCTAAACTTTTCGCTAAAAAACCGGTTTTTCTATCTTTAATAATCTCTGGAGCCGCGCCTCGGGGAAAGGCAATCACCGGGGTTCCACAAGCCATAGCTTCTATCATCACAATTCCAAAGGGCTCTTCCCACAAAAGAGGATAAATTAAAGCCTTGGCACTCCCTAAAAGCTCTGATTTTTCTTTTTCGGATTGAATCTCACCTAAAAACTGGATTTTTTTTGAAAGATATGGCTCTATTTCTTTTTGAAAATATTTTTCATTTTCAGGACTAGCCACCTTGCCAGCGATTAAAAGCCGAAATCCTAGTTCTCTGGCCAATTTTACTACCAAATGAAGCCCCTTCCTTGGTGTTAATCTTCCTAACCAGACGAAATAATTTTCTGGGTTTGGGTTAAATTTTAATGCGGAAAGATCCACACCGTGATAAATCGTTTTGACAAATTTTATATCTGCCGGGCATTGCTTTCGATAACTATTACTAATTGCCACATAAGGGAGTTTGGAAAAGCGATTGTAAATTAAGACCCTCGCTTTGTATTCATGCCAACGACCGGTTTTTGTCTTGGTCTTGGGCCAAAAGGGATTGTGTAAGGTAGCGATGGTCGGAACCTGAGATTTGGCTCTGAAAATTGGGTCATAAACATCTATATGGGTATGGAGTATGTCAAAATCTTTAGCTCTAGAAAAGGCCTCAATGAGATTTAAAATATTGTAACTATCATATAGCCAAGGTACCCCCAGAGAGAAAAGGTTCCTCTTAATTATCGAGACAAGTTTAGCTTTTGTTTTAGAATCTCCGGAAGCAAAAAGGGTAACACTATGCCCTCTCTTTATTAGTCCCTCAGTTAATTTTGAGACAACGGCTTCCGTTCCTCCATAACCCTTGGGCGGCACGGGATACCAGAGGGGAGCAATTTGAGCAATTTTAAGTTTTCTTTTCATGTTTCATCAAGATTTTTTTGTAAAGTTTTTCATAACGATTGACCATTCTCTTTAAATTGAAATTTTTTTCGACATATTCCCGGCAATATTCTCTGGAAATTTTATTTATTTTTTTTAAAGCCTGGCAGGCCTCTTCAGTGTTATTTACCAAAAATCCAGTTTTTCCGTCTTCAATCAATTCAGGAAGGGAACCCTCTTTAAAGGCAATTACCGGGACCCCACAAGCCATTGCTTCAATAACCACCAAACCAAATGGCTCAGGCCTTTTCACCGGAAAAATAAAGGCCTTGGCATTTTTTAACAATTCAATTTTTTTTGAAAAATTAGAGGCACCGACAAATTGAATCTTTTTTCCATCGATCAAAGGTTTTATCCTAAAGTCAAAATAGTCTCCGTATTCTGGAGGAATATTCCCGGAAATGATTAAATTTTCTCCACTTAATTTGGCAATATCAATGGCTTGGGCAATTCCCTTTTCTGTCATAATTTTTGAAAGCCACAAAAGATAATTTTTTGGTTCTGGATTAAACTCATATTTTTCAATTGGCAAGCCATGATAAATTGTTTTAACAATATTAATTCCCGGGCCCAACCTTCTTTGATTTTTTGAAATGGCGACAAAATTAATATTTGGAAATTTTTTATAAAGGATAATTGTTTCTTCTGTCAAAGGATGGTGCAAGGTAGTAACAATTTTAGGTTTCAAAAATTTCGAATAAGGAGCAGTGTAAAATTCGCAATGGTCGTGGATGATATCGAATTGGTCTTGTAAAGAAATTAATTTTTCATAAAGTAAAGAAAAAACAGCGTGGGGAGTTTTTAATTTTGCCCGCCATAAAGATCTCGGCCAAATCGGAATTAATTTTGCCTGAGTTCTCGAGTCCTCGGTGGCAAAGAGGGTAACTTCGTGACCTCTTCTAACTAACTCATCACAAAGCCAGGAGACCACCAGTTCGGTCCCGCCATAAGTATAAGGAGGTACAGGAATCCATAATGGAGCTACTTGAGCAATACGCATAACTGTTGTATCATTATATCAGATTTATGTTAAACTCTCCAATTGATGAGATAAAATCTCGGCTGGATATCGTTGAGGTTATTGGTTCATATATTAAACTTCAAAAAACTGGAGCGAATTTTAGGGCCCTTTGCCCTTTTCATTCGGAGAAAAAACCCTCTTTTTTTGTTTCACCCGCCCGCCAAATCTGGCATTGCTTCGGCTGCTCGGCCGGCGGGGGAATCTTCGATTTTATAATGAAGATTGAAGGCGTGGAATTTGGTGATGCCTTGCGAATTTTAGCCCAAAAAGCCGGAGTGGAATTAAAAAAATACACTCCGGAATATACCAAATTGAAAAGCGAGAGGCAGAGATTATACGAAATTTGCGAATTAGCTACCAGATTTTTTGAAAAGCAATTAGAGGAAAGCTCGACTGGGAAAGAGGCGAAAAAATACCTCATTTCCAGAGGGATAACTGAAGAAAGTATAAAAAAATGGCGTTTGGGTTATTCTCCTGATACTTGGCAAGGGTTGTCTGATTTTCTGGTTTCAAAAGAATACAAACAAGAAGAGGCAGAACGAGCCGGCCTATCTATTAAAAATGAGAGGGGCTCATTTTTTGACAGATTTCGGGGCAGAATTATCTTTCCGATTTTCGATTTAAATTCCCAAGTTATTGGTTTTGGCGGTAGAGTTTTTAAAGAAAAAGATAAAACCGAAATAGCAAAATATGTTAACACCCCCAATACCCTTTTATATGATAAAAGCCGAGTTTTATATGGTTTGGATAGGGCAAAATTAGAAGTAAGGAAGAGAGAAAATTGCGTTTTAGTTGAAGGTTATACCGACGTGATAATGTCCCATCAGGCAGGCATTTTGAATGTGGTGGCTACTTCAGGAACTGCTTTAACTCTTTGGCAACTAAAAATTTTAAAGAGATATTCAGAAAATTTAATTTTGGGCTTCGATATGGATGTGGCGGGGGATTCAGCCACTAAGCGTGGCATAGATTTAGCTCAAAGTCAGGGGTTTAATATCAAAATCGTTCGCCTCCAGGCTGGCAAAGATGCCGCCGACATTATTTCAAAAAATCCAAAAGAATGGGAAACTTCTTTACAAAACTCAAAATCAATCCTCGAATTTTACTTTGAAACCGCTTTTTCTGCCAAAAATCCAAAAACTCCCGAAGGAAAAAAAGAAATTGCAAAAATTTTATTACCGGTTCTAAAAAGAATTCCCAACCAAATTGAAAAATCCTTCTGGCTCCAAAAGTTATCCAAAAACTTAGAGGTGAGAGAAGAGGACCTCCGTGAGGAATTGAAAAAGGCAAAATTAAGCGAAGAAATTTATGGTTTGGAGCCCGAAGAGTTAGTGAATCTTCCTCAAAAATCCCGTAGAGAACTTTTAGAAGAGAGATTAATGGTAATCGTTTTGAAATCTCCACAAAATTTAAATTTAATTGAAGAGGAAAAAAATTCCTATTTTTCTCCAAAAACTCAAGAGATTTTGACTAATTTTAAAAAAGACCCGAATTTTTCTTCGGAAAAACTCTCTCCTGTGGTCCAAAATTATTTCAGTTACCTTTCTTTGAAAGCTGAGGTCGAGGAAATCGAGGAAAAAGATATTGAACCTGAAATAAAAATTTGTTTAAAAGAGATTCAATCTTTAGAAATAAAAAATAAATTGGATGAGCTTTCCAAAGAAATCAAAAAAGCTGAAGAAGAAAAAAATTCTAAAAAAATTGAAGAACTAACCCAAGAATTTAACAAATTAGCCACCGAGCTCAGCCCATAAAATGGGCTGGGTGAAGGTAAATGAGCCCCGTTAGAAATTCTGTATTAATTAAAATTTCTAATGGGGATAGTTTAATAAAAAAATTATGAAAATTTCTAACGGGGTGAAAAAAAAGAAAAAACAAAAAAAGCCGCGAAGAGCCATTCCTAAAAAACGAACTTTTGCTAAACAGCTACCTCCTAAAAAGAAAAAAATTCGCCAAAAAAAAGCAAAAGTTAGAAAAAAACGGGAGTTCAAAATTCCCCGCGGTCGACCAAAAAAAGTCTTTTTACCGGAAAAATTTCAGCAGTTGGTTGAGAAAGGAAAACAACGGGGGTTTGTTACCCCTTCGGAAATTTTGTATTTTTTTCCAAGGGTAGAAAGAGATATTAAGGGTTTGGAACAGTTTTATAATAATCTGGAAAAAGAAGGGATTGAAGTTAAAGAGGCTAAAGAGCTAATCTCTCCCGTCGAAGAAAAAAAAGAAAAAGCACCTTTTAGTTCGGAAGCTAAAATCGATCCCGTCCAGATGTATTTAAAGGAAATTGGCCAGATTTCCTTTGTTACTGCGGAAGAGGAAAAAGAACTGTCAAAAAAAATTGAAAAGGGAGATGAAGAAGCAAGGAGGAAATTGGCTCGGGCAAATTTAAGATTGGTAGTTTCCATTGCCAAAAGATATGTTGGCAGGTCCCCGAATTTGACTTTATTAGATTTAATTCAGGAGGGGAATTTAGGCCTTTTTCGAGCGGTGGAAAAATTTGATTGGAGAAGGGGATATAAATTTTCCACCTATGCCACCTGGTGGATCAGGCAAGCCATAACGCGTGCGCTTGCTGACCAGGCAAGAACCATCAGAATTCCGGTTCATATGGTTGAAACCATTTCCAAATATAGCCAGGTGAGGAGACGGCTTTTGCAAGATTTGGGCCGAGAACCCTTGCCAGAAGAAATTGCGGCTGAAATGGGAATCGAAGTCGATAAAGTTCGCCATGTTATGAAAATTTCTCAAGAAACAGTTTCTCTTGAGACGCCGGTAGGGGAGGAAGAAGAAGACAGTGTTTTAGCTGAATTCATTGCAGATGAAAAAGCCATTCCGCCCCCGGTGGAAGCAGCCAGAACTTTATTAAGAGAGAGATTAAAAGAAATTTTAGTCGATTTAACTCCCAGAGAACAAAAAATTCTATCAATGCGATTTGGTTTAGAAGATGGAATTACCCATACCCTGGAAGAAGTTGGCCAAGAGTTTGGCGTCACCAGAGAAAGAATCCGCCAAATCGAAGCCAAATCTCTTGAAAGAATCCGAGAACACCGCTCCCTAAAAAAATTGAAAGGATATTAAAATCAATAATGCTAAAAAGTCTTCCCCAATTTTTAGTTAAAAGACCAATAACCAGTCTTTCCCTCGGTTTTTTAATTACCATTTTAATTGGAACAATTTTACTCCTTTTACCTTGGGCGACTCATCGGGGTATCTCTTTTATTGATGCCCTTTTTACTGCCACTTCGGCCACTTGTGTTACTGGTTTAGTTGTCAAAAACACTGGGATTGATTTCACCCTTTTTGGTCAAATTGTAATTTTATTTCTGATTCAGTTAGGCGGTTTGGGAATTATGACTGGAGCTGCTTTTGTTTATTTGTTTTTAAAAAAGGGAATTGGAATAAGGGCCGGGTTGGGATTAAAAACAATTTTAGGGAAAGAATATATTACCGAAGTTCGTTCGACAATAAAGTTCATTGTCAAAAGTACCCTGCTCATCGAAACAATTGGAACGATTTTACTTTTTATTTGGTGGCGGAGTATCTTTTTTGAAACTTCCCAATTAGCTTTTTACTCTATCTTTCATTCTGTTTCGGCTTTTTGTAACGCTGGTTTTTCGCTCTTTAGAAATAGTCTTGAGAATTTTCGAGGAGATATCGGCCTTAATGTTATAATTAGTCTTTTGATAATTTTGGGAGGAATAGGATTTTTAGTTTTAAGAGATGTTCAGCACAAAATAACCTCTTTTTTTAAAAAAGAGAAAGCAAAATGGACTTTGCATTCGAAACTGGTTTTAATTTCTACGCTCTTGCTTATTTTTTTGGGAGCCTCCTTGTTCTATGTCTTTGAAAGAGAAAACTTCAACTTTTTAACCGGGAAAGAAATGGTTCTTACTTCTTTTTTCCAATCCATTACCGCCAGAACTGCCGGATTTAATACCGTAAATATTGGAGAACTTTCCAGCCCTACCCTTTTACTTTTAATTTTTTTAATGTTTATTGGTGGAGCTCCCGGAGGAACAGCTGGAGGTATCAAAGTCATTAGTTTAGCCTTAATTTTTCTATCAATAATTTCTTTTTTTAAAAGAAAAGAAGAAATAGTGATTTTTGGTAGAGCTATTCCCAGAATCTATTTTAGAAATGTTTTTATCTTAGCTTCAGTTTATCTTTTATTTTGCCTTGTCATTTTTCTTTTGATGTTGTATATTGAAAAGGGTGAATTTGAGAAAATTTTATTTG
>Ga0210018_1000956_pt1 | contig 15267 bp, 17 predicted proteins | sample CryGeyCG2014_010_2_FD_183967 | JGI IMG/M metagenome (GOLD analysis project Ga0210018, IMG submission 183967) | Groundwater microbial communities from aquifer - Crystal Geyser CG09_land_8/20/14_0.10 (SPAdes) (version 2) | ecosystem: Environmental > Aquatic > Deep subsurface > Groundwater | place...
TTTTTCTGGCTGTAAAATTTTAATTTTGTCCCTAATTCCTAATTCATAATTCATAATCCTCGCTTTAACTGGTGACGGCGTAATAATCTTTTTTCTTCCAACTGGTCTGTCGGGATTACAAACAACTGCCTCGGGAATAAAACCAACTTTAATTAATTTCTCTAATATTATCGCCGCAAATTCCGGCGTCCCAAAAAATACGCATTTCATATTTTTGGAATTTCTTCGGCGGTCTCTTTAAAAATCTTTTTTGCTCTGTCGGTATACAAAACTCCGTTTAGGTGATCAATCTCATGCTGGAAAACTCTAGCCAGTAATCCCAAGGCTTTAGTTTTTATTTTCTTGCCATTTTTATCAAAACCGACAAGCGTTATTTTTTCTGGTCTTTCAACAAAACCCAGCAATCCTGGCACACTTAAACAACCTTCTATAAAACCTTCTTTTTCTTTTGAAAATTTTATTATTTCTGGATTAAAAACTGCGTAGGATTTTATTTGACCTTCTTTGGTTGGCACCCGAGCAACAAAAAGCCGCTGGCTTAAACCAGCCTGATTAGCGCTTAATCCAATTCCGTCAGCCTCCTTCATTTTATCTTTAAGCGCTTTTGCCGTTTCGTTTATTTCCTTTTGAGAAAATTTAGAAAAACTAAAAATCGGTACTCGCTGTCTCAAAAACTTTTCTTCTTTTTTGTTGTTAATCGTAAAAATATTCATTTCTTATTTTTCCTGTTGAAGAAAATTTTTGTGAAATATGCGCCTTTATTTTCTATATTTTTTCTTTCGGAAACATCTTTTGCCAAAGAAATCAAAAATTCGTTGTCGTACTTTTTAGCCAATTTAATATAAAGCGATTTATGCTTTTCATCATTTAAAAGCTGGGCAATGACTAAACCAATTAATTGAAATTTTTTATAAACCCGACTGGTCTTTGAGCGCTCTTTCAGGATTTTCAAATATTCTTTATAGCAAGCTTTGCTCGATATATCGCCTTTAGCGCTATTATTATTTAGCATTTCTCAGAAAAGAATTAGCGTATCTTAAAATTTTTTTACTATTGCCATAGCTTAGTTTCCTCAAAGCCCTTTTAAAATCCAGCCAGTAATACTTATCGTGTTCGTCAACAAGCTTGATTTTACTCAGACAACTAAGTTCGCAAACATAACAAACCGAAATCTGGCCTCTTCTTTTGAAAATTAAAATATGTTTTTGGGGATAGTCAAATTTATCTTTAATAGGCAGCTTTTTAATGCTTTCAGCTCGGCAATCAGTTTCTTCTTTAATTTCTCGTTTTAAGGCTTGAAAATAGGTTTCCTTGCTAAATTTTCCACCTTTCAATAATTCATAGCCCTTCCATCGTTTTATGCGATGTAAAACAAGAAATAAAAAACCCTTTTTATCTTTTTTGTAGATTACCGCCCGAATGCCTCTCCGATATTTTTTATAAACCTTAATCATTTATGATATACTGAATTATAGCGAACTCTGTTCGATATATCAAAATTGTGTTTTGATATACCTAATTTTTTTACTAAAATGAAACGGCTTTTTATTGCTATCAATCTAACCGAAGATATTAAAAAAGAAATCAGGCGAATAATTGAAGAAGTGGATTCTAAAATGCATTTCTCTAAGCAACCGACTTTTAGATGGCTGCCAGAAGAAAATTGGCATCTAACGCTCACCTTTTTAGGCGGTCAACCGGACAAATCAATTGGGTCCATTTTAGAATCCATAAAATCAGCGGTTCTATGTATAGAACCACCATTGATTGAATTTGGAGACGTATTGTTTGCTCCGCAAAAAATTTTTGGCGGGCCAGATAGACCGCCGAGAATGATTTGGCTAACAACGACAAAACAAACTTCTGAAATTTTAGGCAAAATTAAAAATAAATTAGAAGATTTACTTAATAAAAATGGCGTCAAATTTCGAAAAGAAAATCGGAAATTTCAAGGTCATTTAACCTTGGCTCGTTTTGAACCATTATTCCGAAAAGAAACCAAACTTCTCAGAGTAGGGGATTTAATTTTTACTTCTCAATCTCTTGATTTAATGGAATCAAAACTTTTTCGAATCGGCGCCGAATATATAATTTTAGAAAAAGTAGATTTTTGAACGAAACTTGATATAATTAAAAAATGAATAAATCAATTAAAAACAATCTATTACTTCTTGCCGGGCTTATTATTATTGCGGCAGTAGCTGGCAGTAGTTTTTATTTTGGGTATCAAAAGGGAACTGAAAAACCGCAAACCATAGTCATTGAGGGAATTTCAGGTCTTGAAGAAACAAGGCCTGAGGATGTTAATTTTTCTATTTTTTGGGAAGCTTGGAAAAAATTAAAAGATAAATACATTGAAAAAAATCTCAATAATCAAGATTTGGTTTATGGAGCGATTTCAGGCCTTGTTGATAGCTTAAAAGATCCAAATACTAATTTCTTCCCGCCTTCTGAAGCTAAAAAATTCCAGGAAGATGTCCAGGGTTCTTTTGGCGGTGTCGGTATTGAAATTGATATTCGCAGCGGCCAGCTTCTAATTGTCGCTCCGATGAAAGACACGCCAGCTGAAAGAGCCGGGCTTCGGGCCGGAGATAAAATCTTAAAAGTTGATGGAGCTTCAACTGCCGGGTTTAATCTTGATGAAGCTGTTAAATTAATCAGAGGAGAAGTAGGAATAAAAGTAACTTTAACAATAATGCGTGATAGTTGGTCAGAGCCAAAAGATATCGCCATCACCAGAGAAATTATTCAAATTCCAACTCTTGACTGGAAAATGCTTGATAAAGATATTGCTTATATTCAGCTTTATAATTTTTACCAAAATGCTAGTTTTAATTTTTACCAAGTAGCAGTCTCAATTTATTCTCAAAATCCAAAAGCAATTATTCTTGATTTAAGAAATAATCCTGGTGGCTATTTAGAGACGGCTGTTGAGATCACTGGCTGGTTTCTAAAGCCAGGAGAAATTGTTGTTTCTGAAGAATTCCGTTCTGGCCAAAAACAACAATTCAAAGCTTCAGGAAATGGGATTTTTAAAGACCTCCCCTTGGTTATTTTGGTTAATGAGGGTTCGGCTTCGGCTTCGGAAATTTTAGCCGGTGCCTTAAGAGATAATCGGGAAATAGAACTGATTGGCAAAAAAACTTTCGGCAAAGGCACGGTCCAGGAAATGGTGTCGTTAAGTGATGGCTCCTCGATGAAGGTAACAATTGCTCATTGGCTTTTACCTAGCGGTCATATAATTGAAAAAAACGGTTTGACAGTGGATTATGATGTTGATTTGACTGAAGAGAGTATTAAAAACAATCGCGATCCCCAGCTTGATAAAGCGATAGAAGTAATCAAAAATGAAATTAAAAAAGATTCATTTAAAACTCTCCTTGATTGGTTAAAACTGGAATAAAAAAAATTATGAAAGTAATCCTGGTTCAAGATATAAAGAATCTTGGCAAAAAGTTTAATATTAAAGACGTCAGTGATGGCTATGCCAGGAATTTTTTGATTCCTAAAGGGTTAGTAAGATCAGCCAACGAAAAAAATTTAAAAGAATTAGAAGCTTTAAAAGCAACTGTTGCTAAAAAGGAAGAAAAATTAAAAACGCAACTCAGTAAGCTTAAAAAAGAAATTGAAAAAATAGAAATTGAATTTAAGGTAGCGGTAGGGGAAAAACAACAAATGTTTGCTTCCGTTGATGAAAGCGATATAAAGGAAAAAATTATTGAAAAATTTAGCTCAATTGAGCAATTTAAAGAACCTTTGAATTACTTAAAAGTTATTTTGGAAAAACCAATAAAAAAACTTGGTGAGCACCAGGTTGAAATTAATTTAGGTATGGGAGTAAAGACAAAAGTAAAAATAGTTATAACGCCCTTAGCGATGAATCAGCCGGAACAACTGTTACGATTTTAACATCGCGATGGTTGCCATCAAAACGAATTTTTCTCTTAGACAAAAATTTAACTACTCCCTTTTTTAAAGCGTAAAGAGTATCACCCCGGCCTTTTTTAACATTTAAGCCCGGCAGATATTTAGTGCCTCTTTGACGAATTAAAACCTCGCCTGGATTAACCAGCTGCCCTGCAAATCTCTTTACGCCTAATCGTTTGCTGGCAGAATCTCTTCCTAATTTACTTGAACCGCCAGATTTAGTGTGAGCCATATGCAATAAAATCCTAAATTCTAAACACTAAATTCTAAACAAATTCAAAACTCAAATAAGTCTTTTAGGATTTAGTATTTAGGATTTGGAATTTCTTTGAATTATGTTATATAATTCAAAGTATTATGTCAAATGTTTCTAAGATAGTCTTTGATATTGAAACTGTCGGCGTTGGTTTTGAAACTCTGGATAAAATTTCCCAAGAGTATCTTTTGCAGTACGCCGAGTCAGATGAAGAAGAACAAGAAACTAAAGAACGTTTGGGTTTCTATCCTTTAACCGGCGAAATTGTGGCAATCGGCATTTTAAATCCGGACACTGATAAAGGAGCAATATATCTTCGAACTAATAACCAACAACTAAAAACTAAAAACTTAGAAGAAGGAGTTACTATTGAAACCGGTACTGAAAAAGAAATTTTGGAGAAATTTTGGCAAACAACAAAATCCTATAATTATTTTATTTCTTTCAATGGTAGGGGATTTGACGTGCCGTTCTTAATGATTCGTTCAGCAATTCTAGGAGTAAAACCAGCCAAGAATTTAATGAGTAATCGTTATTTAAGCTCCCAAAAATTTGACGCCATTCATGTTGACCTCCTGGACCAATTGACTTTTTATGGCGCTTTTAGAAAAAGATTTAATCTCCATTTTTGGACTAAAGCTTTTGGAATAAAAAGTCCAAAAGAAGAGGGGATTACTGGCGAAGATATAAAAAAACTCTACCAAGAAGGAAAATTTTTAGAAATTGTAAAATATAATTACGGAGACTTAGTGGCCACCAAAGAACTATACAAAAAGTGGAACGAATACCTTAACCTGTAATTTTATGATCAAAGATTGGGTAAAAGAACATAAAAAAGATTTACTTTTATTCTTACTATTATTTTTGATTTGTTCTTTAAGTTTCAGCTTGGGTTATTTAGTAAACCAGCAGTTCAGCCACGCCCCAATTATAATTGAAAAATGCTCAGACTTCATTTCAAACAAACCCATAAATTATACTTTGTAACAAAATTGTGCCGATCGGCACAATTTTGTTACAAAGTTATTTTGCGACAGATATTAACAACGGCAAGGAAAGGACAGAGATTAGAATTACGCAGCCCATTAGAATCTGATTCTATGGGCTGTTTTTGTTTTTAAGATATTACAAATACCCGATTTGTTTCAACCAGTAATCATTCTCCCATTCCCACAACTTCTTAGCGCCTAGAAATGCCTGATAGTCTCCTTGCCAATATGGAAATTCTTTTAATTCTATTTGACCTTGAACCGGAGACCACTCATGCTCGCAATTTTTTGCCTTCTCATCATAACTGCCGTTTTTATAAGGCAATCTAATTTTTTGACGACCGCCTTTTTCGCGGAGCAAGGCTCCACATTTTAGACAAATTTTCGCTTGGTCAATTCTTAAAATCCAACGCGTCTGGAGTTGCTTAATGTCTTTTTGAAGAGCTGCCACATAAGCCGCAGTTTGAAGATTATAATCTTTGTAGATGGCTTGAGATGTTTTTATGTCTAAAACACCGAATTTGCCGTCAATCAAAGCCAAAGAATCAATGGTCCCGGCATATCTTTCATCGTGATTGGCAATCCTTCTTTCAATGTATTCCGGGTCAGCCTGAATTCGTTTCTGTTCCAAAAATTTGATAAAAGATTTAATGGCCGGCGCGATTATCGGGTCTAAAACAGGGGATTGACCTAGTAAGATTTGCTCTACCGCATTGTGAATTTTTGTACCTTCACCGGCTGATTGTCTTTTAACAGTTTCGCCTTCGGCAAAATTATTCATCTCCGCATAAAATTTATAAAGTTGAGGTTTGGCTTTAATTTCTACTATCTTGGTTACCCGAGGATACCAAATGCCATCAATCTCATAACCAGCAGAACCCTTGAAATGTTCGAGACTAAAATAAAACATAAACTTATCTTATCAAACTACTGCTTTTTTGTAAAATTTTTTATAATAAAAAAGGAGGTATCTGTCGCAAAAGCTACATTTCGCGACACTTCATCACAAATTTATGACTGTTTATTTCACTATTCCCTTCAGGAAAGAAGTGAATTTTTCTAAAACCCAAACAAATACTTTCCCGATTACTCTAAAAATTTCCAAAAAAGTAAACCCTATATGAGTTTTAAACCAAATATTTATGTTATTAAAAGTTTCTGATAATTCTCCTATCCCCTCTTTCGTGGCAAAACGACTGAAGAAATGGCCGGCTTTTTTTATATATTGCGAGTGGCTTATTTGTTCGATGTTTTTGTTTGCAAAATCAAGAGCTTGTTTGCCCATCTGTAATAAATCCAGAATTGGTTGAGGTAAGTTATTAAAATCAAACATAAATTAGAAAATAGAAAATAGAAATTAGAAAGTTAGATTTACGAAAGCTTTTTAATTGCGACCTTTAGGCGCTGAAGGCTCTCTTCTTTGCCTAAAACGTCCATTATTTCAAAGGGACCAGGCGAGCCCTCTCTCCCAGAAAGAGCTACTCTTAAAGGCCATAATAGTTCCCCTTTCCCCAGGGCTTCAGTTAATGGCATAATTTTATTTTCAATTTTTTCTAAAACAAAATCTTTTTCATCGATTTCCTCTATTTCTTCAACTAAAATTTTTAGATTAGAAATTACTTTTTCCTTCTCCGTTTCTTTCCAGCTTAAAAGCTCTGACTTATAATCTGGTATTTCAAAAAAGAACTCCCCGGCTTCTTTAAATCCTGAAAGTTTTTTAATTCTTTCTTTTTCAAGATTAAAAACTTTAATTAACAATCTCTTGTTTTTTAACCAATCTGTGGGCGCAAAATCCTTCAGTCGCTCCCCTACTTCCTGCTCAGGAATTCTTCTAATATATTGGGCATTCAGCCAATCAAATTTTGTTGGATTAAAAATCGCATTAGCTTTCTGAACTCTTTTTAAATCAAATTCTTTAATTAATTCTTCTTTGCTCATAATATCCTTTTCTTCTTTCGGATGCCAGCCCAAATAAGCAATAAAATTAATCATTGCTTCTGGTAAATAACCAGCTTTCCTATATTCATTTAAAGATGTTTCAATGTAACGCTTGGAAAGCTTGGAGCGATCAGCGGCTAAAATTAAGGGTAGATGAGCGTATTTTGGTTGCGGGAAACCAAGGGATTTCTGAATTAAAATTTGTTTCGGGGTATTTGGAATATGGTCCTCTCCTCTAATAATATGGGTTATTTTCATTTCCGCATCATCAACCACAACTGCAAAATTAAAAAGCGGTTCTTTTAGGCTTTTAGCAATGATAATGTCGCCCAATAAAGAGGTGTCAAATTTTATAGTTTCGCGGATTATGTCGGAAAATGTTATTTCGGTCTGAGGCACCCGGAGGCGAACCACAGCTTTCTCGCCTAACTTTAAGCGGTTTTCTGCCTCTTTTAGGGTTATTTTGCCGCATTTTCCGCTGTATTTTGGAGCTAAGCCCTGGGAAAGCATCTCCTGACGCTCTATCTCTAGGTCTTCTTTGGTACAAAAACACCAATAAGCCTTATTTTTAGTCAATAGCAGTGTCAAACTCCGCTCATAGATAGAAAGCCGCTCAGATTGCCTATAAGGCCCAAAATCACCCCTGTCAGGGCCTTCATCCCAGTCCAAACCAAGCCATTTTAGGCTGTTTAAAACGTCGTTTTCATACTCTTTTTTCGACCGCTCTAAATCAGTATCTTCTATACGCAAAATAAATTTGCCGCCCTGATTCCTAGCAAAAAGCCAATTAAAAAGCGCGGTCCTGGCGGTGCCAACATGAAAATAGCCGGTTGGCGAAGGCGCAAACCGCACCCTGACCTCAATTTTTGGGTTATCAATCATACTCTTTAATAATACTCCAAAACAACCAATTTTACAAAGACTTGACAAAAAAATTAAAGTATGCTCTACTTACGCCAGTAGAATATATTCTTAAATTGTTAAATAATAGCTATCCTCTAATTTCGTTTTTTTGCAATGCCTCATTACTATGACATGTCATAGCGGCAAGACAAATAGCGGTCTTCAGGTTCAACTTCGTAAAACGTAAAATTCACAATGACTTACTATCCTTTCTGACGATCGTCAGAAAGGATAGTGCAAAGGGCCGAACGGTATTTATATACCAAGTAGGCCTTTTTTATTTATACGCTATTTATACGTTTGCCAAATCTTGACAAAATTGGTTTGTTACAAAATTGTGCCGATCGGCACAATTTTGTAACAAGTTTAAAATTTGCAAAATAATGCAAAATAAACCGAGAGAAGATTCTTTGCTTTTTTATTTATACCCCTGTTAATTTTAATATCTCTTCTGCTAAAATTTTTGCCGCTTCAGGCTTTGAGAAATTTTTGGCGGCTTGAGGCATTTGTTTTAATAAATCCGGATTATCAAAAAGTTTTTTAACCTGGACTATAAAAAGATGAGTTCTCAAATTAAGCTGCTCAATTACAATAGCGGCTCCGGTTTTGCTGTATTCATAAGCGTTTTTTGTCTGATGGTCGCCGGCGGCTTCTGGCAAAGGAATTAAAATCGACGGTTCTCCCATCGCAGCCAGTTCAAAAATAGAACCAGCGCCAGCCCGGGAAACTACCAAATCAGCTGCTAATATTGCTTCTTTTAAATCTTTTTCTTCTAAATAAGGCACTATTCTATATCTTAATCTCTCTTCTTCTAAAATATCTCGGCTGATAAATTGCCATTCTTTTTTAACCTGTTCAAAATTTCTCACACCGGTTTGATGAAAAACCTGATAATCCTTCAACAACTCCCCTATCGAATCCAAAACAAAGTCATTAATCGCTGTTGCGCCCTGCGAGCCGCCGATAAAAAGAATTAAAGAAGTGTTAGGATTAAACCCTAATATTTTTTTTGCCAATTCCGGTTCGTCGCCTGGTTCAAAAAATATCTTTCTGGCTGGATGACCAACTAAGGCAAGTTTGGCCTCGTCAAATTTTTTATTCTTTCTGAAATATTCAATTGCTGAAACAAAAGAGAGACCGATTCTTTTTGCCCATTTAGCAGAAATTAAATTGGTCAGACCGGGAATGCTATCAGATTCATGAACTATAATTGGAACCCGATAAAATCGGCAGGCCAAAAGCACGGCGAGAGCGCCCGGTCCGCCCTTAGAAAATAAAACGTCAGGCATAAGCCATAAAACTTTCCAGAAAGCCTGAATTAAACTAAAGATAAATTTAAAACCATCAAAAAAATTTCTGATGTCAAAGTAACGCCGGAGTTTTGAAGAAACAATTGTTGAAACTTTAATGCCAGTCAATTCCAAAAGATTAAAATATTGTTCCGGCGCGCCAAAATAACGAAGGTCTATCTCTGTCCCCTTCTCTTGGGATATTTTTTTTAATTCTTCGGCAATGGCGACAATTGGATAAATATGTCCTCCCGTGCCACCACCAGTGAATAATACTCGTATCATAGATCTTGTATCGTGGATCACTTATGTTTCATGATCCATGATTTATGCTTTATGAATATTTACTTATATTAACAATCACGCCCATCATCGTCAAAAAAACTGCCAAGGCAGTTCCGCCATAGCTAATAAACGGCAAGGGTACGCCAGTAAACGGCAAAAGGCCGGTATTGGCTCCGATATGAACAAATGCCTGCAGACAAACCACTGAAATCAGACCGATAACGGCTAATCTAGCGAATTCATCTCTTGATTTTTGGGCGATTTTAAAACCCCTGAAAAAAAGCGTTGCGTATAGCCCAGTTAAAATCATACTCCCTATAAAACCTAATTCTTCAGCAATAACGGCGAAGATAGAATCGCCGACCGTCTCAGGCAGAGACCGATATTTAATGATTGATTTGCCGTAGCCAACGCCCCAGAGTTTTCCGCTGCCAACAGCAATTAATGATTGCCGTAGATGAAATCCCTTCCCTAAAATATCTACATCTTTTTTAAGAAAATTTTTTTCAATAAATGTCTGAATTCGTTCGCTCCGATAACCGCTTTTATAAACGACGATTGAAAAAAGAATTGCTCCAAGCAAGATGGCTAAAACAACATATTTAAACTTTACGCCGCTAACAAAATAAACCGCCAAAGCAGAAACCAAAATAATAATCAAGGTCGTTGTTGCCGGCTGCTTTAAAACCAAAACCGCAATGATTAACGAAATAATCAAAAAAGGCAAAAAGCCCTCAGAAAAACTTACTCGCCTTTGCTTTTTTTCGCTCAGCCAGGCGGCTAAATAAATAATAAATGTAAATTTTAAAAGCTCGGCTGGCTGAAGGGAAAAAGGTCCCAGTTTTAACCAGCGCATGGCTGTTCCCACTCGATAACTTAAACCCGGGACAAAAACCAGAATTAAAAGCAAAATATTGATAAGCAGCAAAATGAAAGATAATTTCTTCCAGTGAAGATAATAAAACCTGGAGGCAAAAAGAAAACCAAGACTGCCAAAAATCAAACCCATCAAAAGCTGATGTTTTAAATAATAATAAGGGTCATTAAATTTTTTCTTGCCTAGATCAAAAGAGGCGCTGGAAAGCATTACCAATCCGAAAATCACTAAGAAAATTATGCAGAAAAGAAAAAGATAATCAGGATGATGACCGGAGCGTAGCTTTTTCATAATTCACGTTTTAATACTCTTCCTCCTAATACATTTTGAAATTCTCCATTTCTCACGGCGATTTTTCCGTTGACTAGCACCGTGTTAATTTTCCCATCTTTAAAAATAGTTAAATCAGCAAAATTGCCATCTCTTATCAATCCCCTATTTTTAAGTCCCAAAATTTTCGCTGGCAAGTAAGTGATTTTTTTAACTGCTTCTTCAATCGGTAAAAGTCCCTGTAAACTTTTTTCAGCCATTTCCAAAAATTTCGGAAAAGTTTTTAAGGCGCGGTCTGGTTTCAAAACTTTAAAATCGTCAGCAAAAGCGGCGCTGTTTGAAGCAATTACTGCCTGACTATGCCGCATCGCTTCCTTAACGCCTAAAATGCTGATGTTTTTATAAAAAACCACCGCCTGAAAATCAGTCAGTTCCATTAAAGCTAAAAGTCCATTCCGAACTTCCAGATTTCTATTATCAGAAAATTCTTTTAATGATTTTCCTACTAAATAAGGGTGCCGGGGGGCGTAAGAAATCAAAACTTCTTCTCCTTTAAATCGTGGCAGTTCTCCAATAATTTTTTCTCTAATAGCCAGGTTTTTCAAATTTTCTTTAATATTTCTCTCGCCGCCTCTTAAAGCCCAAATCGGCAAAAATGTGGAGACCGCTACGGTGCTGGTTGAAAATGGATAAATGTCAAAATAAATTTCAGCGACATTCAAATTTTCGCTAATTAATTTAAGAGCTTGCTCATAATCTTTCTTGTAGCCTATTAGCGGCCGAAAATGGCTAATTAAAGTTTTTATCTTTAAATCGTTGGCTAAATTTATGGTTTCATTAACAGAAGGAAGCAGTCCTTTCTTTTCATCGCGAAGATGTGTGGCATATAAAGCTTTGTATTTTGAAACAACGGAAAGCAGACTCTTTATTTCTTCATAAGAAGTTCCTAGTCCTTCCTGATAGCTAAGGCCAGTTGAGAAACCAAAAGCTCCTTCTTTTAAGGCTCTTTCAAGAATCCCTTTAAAAACATTTATTTCATTTTTTGTTAAATCTCTGAAATCTTCGCCGATTAAATCTCTTTTAATTGTGGAATGACCAACCAGAGTCCCAAAATTTACTCCTAATACTCTTCTTGATAAAGAGTTTAAAAATTCTCTAACTGTTCCCCAATTAACATTAATAGAATTTATATCTGACCAGTTTTTTATTACCCCCAAAGAACCATAAATTAAAGGCGCTAACGAAGTGCCGCATTGACCGCCAATAATAGTGGTTACTCCTTGCAAAAGAAGGTCTTTTTGAGAAGGGTTGGAAAAAATCGTTAAATATTTATCAGAGTCATTATTGATGTCAATAAAACCAGGCGCTAAATAAGCGCCCATACCGTCAATTACCTGGTTAGCCTGATAATAAGGAAAACTGCCAATCGCAAAAATTCTATCCTTTTTCACTAAAACATCGGCCTTAGCCGGCGCCCTGCCCATTCCATCAATCAAGTAAACATTTTTAATAAGAAGAGTCATAGCATATAAATTACAAAATCCAAAATCCAAAATTCAAATCACAAGTATCTTGCTAGGAAGAATATTATCAATCCCAGTCCGGCAAAAACTGCTGAGATAATCCAGAAACGCATTGTCACTTGACTTTCTGGCCAGCCGCGAGCTTCAAAATGATGGTGAATCGGCGCGGAAAGAAAAATTTTTCTCTTAAATAATTTTTTACTTGTTAATTGAATAATAACCGAAGCCGATTCTACTAATAAGATTACGCCGAATAATGGCAACAATAAAGCAGTATTAGTCAACATCGTCATCACGCCTAAAGTAATTCCTAAAGACATCGAACCAGTGTCTCCCATAAAAAATCTGGCCGGATAAATATTAAACCATAAAAAAGCCAAAAGCGCGCCGACGATAGTTGATGAAAATGCCGCAAGGTGATAACGATGCAAAACAAACGCAACCACCGTTAGCGCCGCAAAAGCGAATAAAGAAACTCCCCCTAATAATCCATCTAAACCATCTGTTTCATTCGCTGAAAAAGCCGCGGCAATAATAATGAACATAAAAAATGGTATATACCAGCCATCAATTTGGATATTGCCGACAAAAGGAATGTATAAAGTTGTCCATTCCAATTTAAAATAAAACCACCAGGCTCCAATAGCGGCAATGACCGCAAAAATTATTAATTTATGAGTAAGTCGTAATCCGCCGCCGTTGGGTCCAATTCTAAAAGTTCCTAATAAATCATCAACTAGTCCGATTAAAGCGGCGAAGAGCAAAGCAACTATCGGCAAATATGTTTGGGCTCGGTCAACAAAATTTAAATAATTGAAAACCCCATCAAAGAAACGATTTAAAAGAAAAAATATTAAAGCTAAACCTAAAACTGTCGCCCAAATAATAACACCTCCCATCGTCGGCACTCCTTCCTTTTTCTGATGGAATTTCGTAAAAATCGGCGTTGCTTCACTTGCCCTAATTTGCTTACCTAGCTTGTGTTTATGTAAGAACCGGCCAAAAATAGGCGTAAAAATTAGCGCCACTAAAAAGCTGATTCCTCCTAAAACTAAAATTCTGACTACTTGGGCAATGACCATATTCAAAAATTTCTAATTTCTAATTACTAATTTCTAATAACTTTCGGGTATCTCCGAATCTATCTTCGCTTCCTAAAACAATGATTAAAATTGGTCCCCGACCATCTGGGTCTTGGAACAACGAAATCAAATTTCCTTTTGATTCGTCAATAAAACCGGTCTTCCCGCCAAGAAAGTTTGGTTGACCGGCAAATTCATTCATACTGTTAAAACTTTTTGTTTGACCACTGTTCAGTTCTGTGATAGAAATTGTTTTTTGCTGAGTGATGTTTAAAATTTCCGGATGATTAAAATTAAAATAAATATAATTTACTAATTTAGCCAAATCATTAGCGGTTGATTGATTTTGAGAATTAAGGCCGGTTGAATCAAAATACTTTGTATCATTCATACCTAATTCGGCTGCTTTTTGATTCATTGCCGAAATAAAATTTTGTTCGCCGTACGACTCTGCTAACGCTTCGGCAGCACCGTTACTTGAAACAACAAGCATTGCTTTTAATAAATCACTTGCTTTATATATTTCGTCTGCTTTAAAATTTCTGATAATTCCTTCTGCTTCAACTTCAACTACTTTTTCGCTTAATTTAATTTCGGTATTTAAATCAATTTTTTCTATTGCGACCAGAGCCGTCATTAATTTTGTAAGTGACGCTACTGGCCAAATATATTTTGTTTTTTGTTCTGCTAAATTAATGTTGGTATTTAATAACCTTTTCAAAAAAACTTGAGCGGAAATTTTTGGCCCCTCACCCTTTTGTTTAAAAAGGGTGAGGGGTACCGATGTTATTTCTAAAACCGCAGCTGTTTCTTGACTTTTAACTGTTTCAACTAAAAATTGAGAGTTTGTTTCTCTCCTTTGCGTTGAAAGATGGCTATGCGGTGATGTTATAAAAATAGAAACTAAAATTATTGTGGCCAATAAAAGTCCTTGGAATTTCATTTTTTTATTGTATCAGAAAAAAATTGGTCTTACAATTCTAAAAAAAGCTGTCTTTTACGTAATTAAAAATGGTCTTGGTGTCTTTTTTGACATCTTCAGATTCTAAAACTATTACGGAAATTGGTCTTATATTTCCGTCTTTATTAATTTCAAAAACCGAAACCATTGATTCCTTCCCTGAATTGCTCTTGCCCATTTCTCCTCCGAAAAATTCTTCAATATCTATAGCGTTAAGATTTTCCAAATCAGAAAACATTGGCTGGTCATAAAAAGAATAATCAAGTTTTTGAGCAGTTAATTTAAAAATAAAACTTTTGTTGCTGTAAATATATTTTGAAAGAGTAAATAAATCTTCGGCAGTAGATATATTTTTATCCCCTATCCCCAAAGCGTCTTCAAAAGTGGATTCTTGCATTCCAATTGCTTTTGCTTTCTCGTTTATTAATTGAACAAATCTCTCTTTCCCTAGCTGCTTAGAAAATATCTCCGCCGCCTCTTCTGACCATTCCAATAAAAACAGATGCAAAAGGTCGTATAAAGAAATTTTTTGGTTGTCTTTTTTTAGAGTAATTGTCTTATCAAGATAAACATAGTCCAAGATAACAAGCGATGCTAAAAGTTTTGACGCGGCAGGCGCCGCCACAATCTCTTTGGAGAGTTTTTCAAAGAAAACAAAATTATTTTTTATATCTACGGCTAAATAATTTTGCGCCGTTGTCCCGGGAATTTTCTTCTGGTACTGAAAATTATCTTGTTTTAATTTTTCTTCAAAAACCAAAACCGGTTCTCCAACCACCGTTATCTCGTAAATTTCTTTGGCGTCGCTGTCCGCCAGCCGAATGCATCCTCCGGAATAAGCTGACGAAACTTTCTGCCTGTTCTTATAATAAGGCCAGCCATGGATGAAAAAGTTTCCCTGAAAAGCCATACTCCAGTTAAAATAAACTTTCCCGATTGAAGAGAAATGTTTTGACTCTTTGCTTTC
>Ga0210018_1000958_pt1 | contig 15264 bp, 14 predicted proteins | sample CryGeyCG2014_010_2_FD_183967 | JGI IMG/M metagenome (GOLD analysis project Ga0210018, IMG submission 183967) | Groundwater microbial communities from aquifer - Crystal Geyser CG09_land_8/20/14_0.10 (SPAdes) (version 2) | ecosystem: Environmental > Aquatic > Deep subsurface > Groundwater | place...
TCGCCAAAAAATAAAGTTCGATTTTGCATTATCTCTATTTTACACCAGGCCTTCTATTTTTTCAAGAATTGATTTTTAAATTATTTAATGCTAAATTGCATTTAATGCAGCAAAAAATACATTTTATTGGCATAGGCGGTATTGGTATTTCTAATATAGCTTTTATTTATCTTGAAAAAGGCTGCCAGGTTTCTGGCTCGGATTTAAAAGAATCAGAAATCACTAGAACTCTCAAAAAACAAGGAGCCAAAATTTTCATTGGTCATGGTTTTAAAAATTTGAAAAAACCCGATTTGGTTATTTATAGCGAAGCAATCCCAGCAAACAACCCTGAACTGCAAAAAGCAAAAAAACTCAGCCTAGAATGTTTGTCAGGCAGCCAGGCAATCAGCCGATTAAGCAAAGGCTATTTTATTATTGCTGTGGCTGGCATGCACGGCAAAACAACCACTGCCTCAATGATTGCTCAAATTTTGATTAAAGCCGGTTTTGACCCAAGCTTTATTATTGGCAAAAAAGATGGCTGGCGCTGCGGCAAGAGCAAATATTTAATTATTGAAGCTGACGAATACAAAGACAAATTTTTAAACTATTATCCTGATATTGCTGTGATAACCAATATTGAAGCCGAACACATGGATTATTTTAAAAATCTTGAAAATATTAAAAAATCCTTTTGTAAATTTGCCAGCCAATCAAAAAAAGTAATTAAACACAAAAAGCACAATCTTAAACTGCAGATTCCGGGCAAACATAATTTATACAATGCCTGTTTGGCTTTTGAAGCGGCTAAAGCTTTGAATATCAAGGATTCTGTTATTAAAAAAGCCTTGCTTGAATACAAAGGCTCTTGGCGCAGATTTGAGATCAGGGGCAGATATAACCAAGCAATAATTATTGATGATTATGCCCATCACCCGACTGAAATTCAAGCGACTCTGCAAGCGGCTCGCGAAAAATATCCCAAAAAACAAATTATTGCTGTTTTCCAGCCGCACCAATATCAGCGATTAAATTTATTATTTAATGATTTTGCCAAATCTTTCAGCCAAGCTGACCAAGTGATTGTTACTGATGTTTACAGCGTAGCTGGCCGCGATTCTGTAAGGAACGGTTTCAAACCGTTCCTTACAAGCCAAGATTTGGCCAAAGCGATTAAAAACGCTCAATATATTAAATTTAATAAATTATCCGGATTTATCAAAAAAATTAGCCGGGCAAATCAAGTTATTCTAATGCTCGGCGCCGGAGACATTATTCAAATAAGCGACAAATTGAATCCTGTTAAACCAATCTGAAATCATAAAGACTCTTTCGGGTCTTTAAATCTCCTGCATCACCGGCAAAGTAATCGTAAATATTGACCCCTTGTCTTCACCCTCGGATTCGGCCGTGATTTCTCCGCGATGGCCTTGAATAATCTTTTTGGCGATATAGAGGCCCAAACCGGATGAATTGACATTAATCATTTTAGCACCCCGTCCTTTTGAAAATCTCTGGAATAATATTTTTTTGTCTTCTTCAGTTAAGCCAATACCAGTGTCTTTGACTTTAATAGAAACCGTCTTTTGCTCTTGATTGAACTCAGCTGATATTACTACCTTGCCATTATCTCTGGTGTACCAAATAGCATTATCAATGAGTTTGTTTAAAGCTGATTTGAGATAGGTGTCGTCAGCCATAATAGTTGGCAAAGGCTCTTTTGACTTCTGATATTCTAAATCAATGCTTTTAGCTTTGGCAATGACTGCAAATATATTCATTGACTGATTAATAATGTTATCAATTTGTACTGCTTTAAAGTCAAAGTCAGGCAGTTTGCCTTCAAAGCTTGATGCTTCCATAATTGAGTCAACAATAAGCAGTAAGCGGTTGGCAGCCGCATAAGAGTCTTTGATAAATTTTTCTTTCTGCTGACCAGCAACATCGCCTTCGGTGATCATTGAGAGCATGCTTCTGAAGATGGTTGTTGGTGTGCGCAGTTGATGGGAGATGGTGTTTAAGAGTTCAGTTTTCATACCCAGAAGTTCTTTCAGACTAATATTGACTTTTTCCAATTCTTGAGCTTGGGTTTGGATTTTGCGGCTAGAGGCTATTTGTTTAAAAGTTCCATGGATAAGCAGGTAGGCAAAGACAATTACTGAGACAAAAATTGGTATTCTGATAAAAAGTTCTAAAGAGGATCGAGAAAGTAGCACTTCTGTTAGGACAGATACCACAATGAGCAAAGCCAAGATTTCTATACCAACCACTTTAAGCCCCAAAAGATGATGTTTAAGAATCGCATAAATAACAAAGAAAATCACGAAAAGAGTACTGGCCGGGCCCATTGCTACCCAAAAGTTGAAGTATCCAAAACTAGGCAGAATTAAATTAGTTGTTCCGCCGACTAAAATAGTGAACAAAACACCCATGAAGATATAAAGTGCTTGGGTTCGTTGGTGTCCTTCTGAACGACGATAAGTTCTAAATAACAAATAAAGGGCAACTGCCAAAAATCCTATCATATAAACAAAATAAAAAGGATAAAGTAAACCATAATGAGCCATTGCTTCTCCTCCAAGAGGAATTTGAGCTTCTTTTATCACATAGTCTGTAAAAGTAGTTAGCGGGAAAAAAAGAATCAATGAACCAAGAACAACTAGTTTTAATCTTTTACTTAATTTATATTCAGAATGTGGAAAAACATTGGCAAAAATAAAAAGAGCTGTGGCGATTAAAAGCCCGCTTCCATAGATTAACCTTCCCCAAATGATTGCTTGTTCCGGAATCCTGCTAAGATGAGTAATAAGTATTGCCACGCACCAAATCACTAAAGTAGAGGCAAAAGCACTAAACCACAATATAGAAGCATTTCTCATGTTCTTATGAAAAATCCAAGCAGCTACAAATGCATTAATCAAAGCAGTAACAATAATAAGACTACTTGCAAAATCTATCATATTACTTTATAATAACATAGATTTTCTAAAAAGAAAATCAAAATTAAAAACACGAAGTTTATTTGGGTAGTTTTATTTATCTCTTTAGTAGAGACAAATAAGCTTCGTGTTTAATTAAAAGCGCATCAGCATCGCTCCAAGAGTAATGCCTGCGCCAAAGGTGACCAAAAGAATTAAGTCGCCTTTTTTTATCTGCCCTCCTCCAATAGCCTCATCCAGAGTAATCGGCAATTCGGCAGAAACTGTGTTGCCGTATCGGTCAAAATTATAGGCTGTTTTTTTAGGAGGAATGTCTATGCATTCAAGCGCTTTTTCAAACAATGGACGACTCGGTTGATGAATAATTGCAAAATCAATATCATTGACTGTGTAACCTGTTTGTCGCCATAACTCCGTCATGAACCGCGGCAAGTAAATTTCGGCTAATCGGAATAAGAGCTTTGGCTCTCCTTCTCCCATATAAAAATGCCCTGCAAACTTTTTCGGAGTATTTGGGAATGGAAAACTCCAAGGGGCAGGCCAGTGAATAATATGTGCAAACTCGCCCAAACACCAAAATTTGCTTCCGTAAATAATACTGGCATTATTGTTTTTATCCGGAGTTTCAAGAAGTATAGAGCCTGCTCCATCGCCAAAAATAGCTTCATGCTGGACTATTTTTTTGGGGGCTATCCTGTTGACCAGAGTATTCGCTAGAACAAGGATTTTTTCAGGTTTTTCAGATGTTGCAATCATTTTGACTGCAACATCTACGCCAGCTAACCATCCGCTACAGGAAGCTCCAAGATCAAAAGCTGGGCAGCGATCAGCCTTTAGTTTGCCCTGGACAATACATGCTGTAGCCGGCTCCACAACCTCTTTAGGAGTTGTCGAAACAATAATCTGTGTCAGTTCTTTTGCATCAACTCTCGCTTTTTCCAAAGCCACTTTCCCGGCTTTGACAAGCAAATCAGAGCAATGTTCATCATCAGCCGCTATTCTGTGCTCTTTTGTTCCTAAAAGCTTTTCCAAGGCTTCAGGAGAGGATTTATTAAATTTTTTAACAAAATCCTCATTAGTGATAACTTTCTCCGGCAAGTATCTGCCTGTTGTGATTTTTACCGATATCACTTTATTTCACCTCTTTTTTTATGTATTTTTCAACGTTCACTCTTACTCCCACCCTACCACAAAGAATTAAATTTGTAAAGGTTTAAGAAAGAGCGGATTAGTGGATAATCAGCAAGACTATATTAATGGTAAGTAGTATGTAATATAAAGACCTTATCGACATTTTAGCTTGAAACACACAAAAACTCTTGACAATCTAGATCCAGTTCGAGTATGATTTAAGTATAATATCAGAACGTTAAAAACTAACTTCTTCAGTTCAATTAAAACTACTACCCTTTTTAAGACAAGGCGAAGATCATATCAATGGCGAGGAGCTAGTATGCCGCGCAAAAACAGAACTCAATGTCAACCTTGGCCAACTTGATGCAGAATTTCTACTGAAGCATCAACACAAAATTCCAGAAGAATTCAGAGATTATTTCCTAATTTTTCCTGGGACTATCTGGCGTGATCGGTGTGGGGATAACCACATTACTTCCTTGCACTGGTATGACGAACGTTGGCGTTTGTCTTTCTGTGATCTTATCTGCGATTTCGGTGGTAGTGGCCGCTTGGTTTGTTCTAAGTAAGTAGATTTGGGGCTTTGGAATTTAATTCCATTGCCCTTATTTTTTTTATTTATACTAAACAAAGAGAAGATTTATATAAAATTTACAAAAACAAATAATAAAACGTATCCTCTTTGCTGCCAAGTTTCTGATCATAGTTCCTGAAACGCATTTTATTTTTTTGGTATTTGCGCAAAATGATTTTCGTTACTTCATCTGCTTTGGTATTTTTTTTAAGCAAATTATCAATATTAAAAAACTGAACTTTTTCTATTTCATCAGCATCTTCTATGGATAACGGAGGCAAAGATGCAGTCTTTACCAAGAACACAATCCAAATATTGTTGCCAACTTTACTGTTATGCCTATGACGGATAGCAATAACTCCCTCAATTTTTATATGAGTGCCGTCAATGATAATTCCTGATTCTTCGTACAGCTCTCGCTTAAGAGTCTCCAGCAATGTCTCACCGCTTTGTACTAATCCCGAAGGAAGCAACCAGCGGACAGAGCTCCTTTTTTTAACAAGCAATATTTTATTATTATTAGTCACCAACGCTCCTACACCAAAAGAAAAAAAAGCGCTCCTGTCTTCATATTTTTTCATATATTCTATATTTTATATGTTTTTTCTTAATAAGACAAGAGCGTGCAATAAATTTTTGCCTCCTATTTAAGTACAGGCAACTCTTTGCTCCAAAAAACTAACCCTCCAGTACTTTTAGCAAAGCCTATAGCTTTAAAGTTCATTTTCATGGCTAAATGTGCGGATGCCTGACTTTCGCTTCTAACTTGGCCTAAATTATGCCAAATATCATCTGGTATAAACTCTCGCGACAAAAAAGTTATCGTAGAAAAGTCTATCCCACTATTAAAGGATTTTAATCGTTGAGTTAGGGTACCAGTAGAAGTGATAAGAAAATTTTTAGGAACATTGTCGCAATTAACTTGCCATGTTTGCAAAATTTCCAACCTTTTTTTATGGAGCAATATATGCAAACCCTTGCCCCTTTCCACGGGCAGCACAGCTGTGCTGCCTATTTCGAGATAAGCAGGAAGAGTGATAAGATGTAATCCGTCTATCCCTTTTAGGAGAACTGACGAAACTAAGCCATACTCCATACAAGATATAGGAACAAGATTTCTCTTTTCCTCTTTAGCCCAAATCTTTACACCAGCAGGATAAAATTTGATAGCGCCAATAGCGATTAAAACTTGACTCCTAAAAATTCCTAAATAAAGAAGGAATCGCTGCGAGCCCAAGAAATCAAAATTGCTGTTGATTGTACTTTCGGACCAAAAAAGATTATACACTCTTTCTGACATTTTTAATCTCTCTAGCGCTTCATCCGCCTTGGTTGCTTCAATCAGGCTGAGTAAATTAGCAAATTCTGAAACACAACAGTTTTTTGTGTCCAAAAATACCACTGAAAGATTTTGCATAATAACCTCCTGTTTGCTTTCCTTAAAATAGACGCTTCAGTGCGTACACTAGTAAATCCTCGTGGTGGCCCACCGAACGAATAGTAACTGGAATTTGTTCCTTAATGAAAAGCGAATTTAACTGGCATCGATAAAATCCACAGATATCTTTAAACTTTTCCACTGCCTTAAAAGGCAAAGAAAACCACGGGATTATCTCTTCGTAAGGTATAAAGAAATTACCGTTTTCTATTTCTTCTCGTTCCTCGTTCCTCGCGTTTGATGATTCCACAAGAAATCCGTGGAGACCGATAATATCGCGGAGCTCATCCCAGCCGCCATCAAACTCCAGTTTTAAGGTCTCAATAGGGAAATCAACATCCCTAAACTTATTTTCTATTCTCTCTTTTCCGCTTTTACGGGTAATACAAGTTACCACTTTAGCCACATTAAAACCAAAGCGGATGGCATTTTCTACTACATAACCCACAAGCCTTCCGCCATAAATCCCAAGATCATAGATAATCACGTCCAGGCCCTGATTTAACCGATGAAGTTTTTCTTTAAGATCCAGAAGTTGATCTTCGGTATTTGGGAAATTGGGTCGCGCGGAGACGCTAAACAAGCGTTCTTTAAAACTATGCATTACTCTTGATAATTCGAGATCATGCACAAAACTATTTCCAGAAGATCTCCCGAACACATCATCACAACTCAAAACAGGCGTGGCAACAGACCGTAAAAAATCATTAACCGTTCGCTGTAGATCTTCTTCATCTATAACTGTAATACTAGAAGGATCTAAGATGCCCTCTAATAAATTTTCAACAAATTGATTCTGAAGATGGTAAATTTCATTTTCCATCTTGACTGAAAATACAATGCGATGTTTATACCTTAAGGTACCGACCAAATCTTTTGTTAACACGTGAACAGCCATTTACATCCTCCTATTATTTATTTGATTTTCAAGTTCCACTCTTATTCCACCCTACTACAAAGAATTAAATTTGTAAAGGGTTTGTCAAAGAAAAAGAGCGGATTACCATAATTAGCCCTCAAAAATTTTAATAAAATCTATTTTTTTAAATCTCTTCTATATCACCCTTCTTTAAATATTTTGGAATTTTGTCCCACTCGCTCATTACTTTTTCTTTACCAATTTCGTTTTTATGCCAATTATTTTTTGTAAACCCATAAATTTCATAAGTAACTGGAATTAGCTCTATATTTTTTGGAAAATGCTTTTTTAATGTCATCAAAGCCCGACGGGAATGATAATGTTTAACAACGGCGATAATTTTTTTCATATTACTAAAGCCCAATTTTCTCTCTATTATTTTTTTAGAGAATAAAACATTTTCCAGCGTATTTGTTGATTGACCTTCTAAAATAATATCTTCCTGCTTAACTCCTAATTCTATTATTTTTGTGCTCATCTCTTGCGCTTCATTTTCACCCGTAACTCTATTGGTGCCACCGCTTACTAAAACTTTGGGAACAAATTCGTGGCGATATAATTCATAAACCTTATTTATTGCTTCCTGATGCCGAGTGCCAAAAACTAAAGCCAGATCAGCTTTCTGTGGTTTAGATTCTAAAAAAATATAATCGGTTATTTTTTTAATTTCTTCTCGGCTCATAACTTTTTATTATTGATTTTAATTATAGCAAATAGAAAAGGGCTTCTCAAGTTGCTGTTTTGCAACCAAGAAGCCCCGTGGATTAATCATCCCTCCATCGGTATTGTTCCGGGAATGTGCGGAAAACCTTATTGACCAAAATTGAATAAATCCTTCCGGCCAAATCGGTCACGGAGAAATCTCGGATGTTTAGGATCAATTGCGGCAACTTACTTGCAGAGACAATAAAATGTTCGGCAGTGATCAACTTTTCTTTGAGTTGGGTAATTTGCTTTACGATGTCTTGATAGTTAAAGCCCAGCTTGGCCCAAGAGAGCAAGGACTTTAATGCCTCTTTCTCTAAAGAAAAAACAATCTTGCTCAAAGTATCAAAACCTAGCCTTTGGTTGAAAGCAGGTGCCTTTTTGATGCCCCAAATTTCTTCCTGATATGTTTTCCGAAGGAGATCAATCCATTCTACCGATATGGTTTTGAGAGCCATATAGATAGATGCGATAAGCGGATCAACGAGATATTCGTGGTAACCCTCGAGAGGACTACGCCAAACAAGCCTGTTTTCAGATGCCATTATTTCTTGTATGGGCGTACCGTCGAAGATTCTTAGAGATTTTGCAAGAGTTGGCGTAAATCCGTGGATCTCTAAGAAATCAATATCAACTTCTAATGTTTCGATGGTAGTATAGGGGTTAAATATCATAAACCCCGGCACTATATCAATGCCAACTTGTCGGAGTATATCAATTGATTGACGGATGGTCTGTAAAGATTCTCCTTTCCGGAACAATCGCAATATTGCTGGATTAGCGCTTTCAATGCCAATAAGAACTCGCTCAAACCCAGCCCGCCTCATCAGTAATGCGATTTCCAAATCGATATCATTTGAGCGACAAAAGCCCATGAGATGCAGATCGCCGATATTTCGACGGATTATCTCATTACAGATATCGACCACATGCTGACGGCCGTTTAAACCTGGTCCAAATAGATTCGGATCGTTGAACTTGAAAACCCTTACGCCGTAGACTCTTCTTAGTTCTTCAATCTCATCTATCACATCGATTGGATTTCTGCCGCGCCAATTTGAACCAATGGATGCTCGTTCAAAAGCTTGGTTACTACAAAATGTGCATATCCCATAACAACCACGGCTAGCCAAAATAGTGGCATAGTTGGTTTTTTCGAAACAAATTGGAAGAAGATCTCGACTTGGCCAAGGCAACGAATCAATATCTGGCTTAGTCGCTGGTTGATTTATGATAACTCTACCGTCTTGCTTAAAAGCGATGCCAGGTAAATATTCCCATTCGGACGACTTATTTATTGCTTTGGCTAGATTTAAAAAAACAAGCTCTCCTTCTCCTAAAACAATTGAGTCGATAGTTGGTATCTGTTCAAGTATATGCTTGGCACTCAATGTAGCAGTAAAACCTCCACAGCATATATGAGAACTCACTCCTTTGCTGCGAAGTTTTTCCGCCAGCAGCTTGACAGATGGCAAAGCCCTTTGCACAACAGAGAATCCTATAACCTTGGCTGGTCGCTTAATAATTTCGGCAGCCGTTTGTTCAAGGGTTAAGGCTAGAATATCGGCGTCAAATATTTCAGCTGAGTAGCCTTCACGCCTTAGAATCGCTCCGATATACATCAATCCCATCGGTTCTTTAGGATTGTAATCGGCGATGCGACCGGACTGATACATTGGCGGTAAGACGAGTAAAGCATCAATCTCACTCATTCTTTTTCACCTCCCTTGCCGGATTAAATCTAATAATCAATGCGCCTACACTAGCAAGTCGCTCCTCAATTTTCTCATAGCCACGGTCAATATGATAAACTCGATCAACAATAGATTTTCCTTCTGCTGCCAAAGCAGCTAAAACTAAGCCTGCGCCCGCCTGGAGATCACTAGCCATAACCGGAGCTCCTTTTAATGTGGCAACACCAGTGACAACCGCTTCATCAAGATGAGTCTTGATATTCGTACCAAGACGGTTAAATTCCTGAACATGCATAAAACGATTTTCAAAAACAGTTTCTTTCACGATTCCGGTGCCCTGAGCTACACTCATTAAAGCCATCATCTGCGGCTGAAAATCAGTCGGGAAACCTGGGTATGGCCAGGTAGTGAAATTGACTGGTCGAAGTTGTTCTGTTGCTTTTGCTAAAGCTCGGCTGTTCCCCAAATCAACAATCTCTATCCCCATTTGACGCATTTTGTCAACAACAACGCCAAGATTCGAAAGAATAACATTCTTGACAACTAACTCTCCTTTAGTAATAGCAGCTGCTGCGAAAAAGAATGCTGTCTCGATGCGAGATGGCATAGCATCATACTCAACCGCTGACATCCGCGTGCAACCTTCAATTGTCATAATTGGTGTGCCAGCTCCTTTAATTCTCGCTCCCATCTTATTTAAGAAGCAGGCAAGGTCGACAACTTCTGGCTCGCAGGAAGCATTAACTAGGGTTGTCATACCCTTGGCTAAACAAGCAGCCATCATAATGTTTTCCGTTCCAGTGTGGGTCGGAAAATCAAAGTGGAAAGTTGCTCCTTCCAATCCGTTCGTCTTGGCACTAATTAAACCTTCTTCTTGGACAATTTCCGTCCCCAATACTTTCAATGCATCGATATGCATATTAACGCTTCGCGCACCAATAGCACAACCACCGGGAAGAGAAATCTCGACTTGCTTGAAACGCCCAAGTAACGGACCTACAACCAAGAAAGAAGCCCTCATCTGTTTGACTAAATCGTACGGAGCAGTGAAATTATTGATTGGTTCGCAATCAATCTCGATCATCCTATGATTGCGGTCGTAGCTCACATTTGCGCCCATTTGGCGCAAGATTTGAGAAAGCGTTGCAACATCTCTAAAGTCAGGGACATTATTGATAACCGTTTTTCCGTTTGCGGCCAAAATCGAAGCGGCCATCATAGGCAGAATGCCATTTTTAACCCCTAAAACTTCGACTTCACCTTGAAGCTTTTGGCCTCCTTGAATCAAGAATTGATCCATTTTACAATTCCTCCTTGTGTATTTTTCTTTTCAACGAACAAATTAATCTAAAAAACGCTAGCAAATACTAGTATTTTTACACTATCATGCGTAAATCTATATGTCAAGAAAATTTTAATCTTATAAGCGACAAATTAAATCCTGTTAAAAATTCTCAATAATAAATACTTTTTCTAAATCTTTAGGATTAAACAGCGGCTGGATTCTAATCTTTTGAAAAACTTGATTATCATTTTTCGAGACATCAATAATTTGACCAATTAAAAGACCTTGTGGAAATTCTTGGGCTTGATTAGAAGTAATCACCATTTGACCCTTTTCTGGTTCTGCCTCGCTCACAGGCAAATCCATAATCAAACCCAAACCATGATCTCCTCGGACAATGCCCTGAACCCTTGTTTCTTGAATAAGAACATTAACTTTGCTTTGTGAGTCAGTAATTAATTTTACTCGGCCATTTTTTTCTGTTCTGCCGATCAAGATATTCCCTGCTAGAATAACCGGCTTATTCTCAATATCTTTATCAATAAGAAAAACTTGGCCCGAACTAATGACTGAAGCCAAAGTTAGTTTAAAGCTCTGTTTTGGTTCTAAATTTAACTGCTGGCGCAAAAAAATATTTTCTTGCTGGACTTCTTTAGTCTTTATGTCTAATCCTAAAAGTTTTTGATTTTGGGCAAAAAGAGCAATGTTTTCTTGATGCAATTGATTGATAAAAATAATCGTTTTAAAAGAAAGAAAGAAATTTTGAGCGATAAAATGAATAAATTTTAGCGGATATTGAAAAAAAGAATAAAGAAAATCCAAATAACCTTGAAAATAACAAAAAACAAGGATTAAAAAAATAAAACCTAAAATGACTATTAGTTTTTTCATAAAGGCACAAGCACTCCTTTCAGCTTGTCTAAATTTTCTAAAACAATACCAGTGCCCCTGACAACAGTGGTCAAGGGATCTTCTTCTAATCTCACCGGCATTTGCGTTTCTTGGGCGCATAAATTAGTCAGCCCTGGCAGAAGACTGCCGCCGCCGACTAAAACTATGCCTCTGTCCATTATATCAGCCACTAATTCAGGCGGCGTTCCTTCAATCACCTCTTTGATGCTGTTAATTAATTTTCTAATTGACCGATTTAATGTCTGGCGAACTTCTTCGCTATTAACAATCACTTCTTTTGGCAGGCCGCTTAAAACATCTCTGCCGCGTATTCGCGCTTCCCGCTCCTGACTCAATGGTTGAGCCGAACCAATAGCAATTTTAATTTCTTCAGCTGTTTTTTCGCCTAAAAGCAAATTAAATTCGTCGCGAGCAAACAGAATAATATCTTGATTAAGTTTATCTCCGGCTATTGGCAGACTTTGGCTGACAACAATACCTTCTAAAGAAATTACTGCGACTTCGGTTGTGCCGCCGCCGATATCAACAATCATATTGCCGACTGCTTCTTGAATCGGCAGACGAGCGCCAATTGCCGCGGCCATAGATTGTTCAATTAAATAAACTTCGCGGCTGCCAGCGCTTAAAGCCGCATCATGGACTGCCTTTTTTTCAACTTCAGTAATATTAGCCGGTATGCCGATAACCACACGCGGCCTTGGCAAAAAATTAAAAACCTTTTTATGAACTTGTTCAATGAAATATTTAAGCATTTGCTCGGTTGCTTCAAAATCAGCAATAACGCCTTGTTTTAACGGCCTGATAGCTGTAATATGGGCCGGAGTTCGGCCAACCATGTTTTTTGCTTCTTTGCCAACAGCTAAAATTTTGCCTGTTTTGTTATTAATAGCCACAACCGAAGGCTCGTTAATAACAATGCCTCGTCCTTTAGCATAAACCAAAGTATTGGCTGTGCCTAAATCAATGCCGATGTCTTTTGAAAAAGTTCCGAAAATTTTATTAAGCATGATTTTTCTTCACCTCTTTTTTTTACTTCTACACTATCTTTTTGCAAGGTTTTTTCTGAAATCACAACTCTGGTTGGAACACCGATTAAATCAGCTTTAGCAAACTTGACACCTGGACTTTCGCTTCTATCATCATAAAGCACATCAAGTTGTTTGCTTAATTCTTTATAGATTTCATCTGCTTTTCTGATAACTGATAACTGATTGCTGATAACTAATAAGTGGATATCAAACGGCGCAACAGATTTTGGCCAGATTATTCCCTTTTCATCATAATGCGTCTCAACAATAGTCGCCATTAATCTTCCCAAACCAATGCCATAGCAACCCATAATAATCGGTTTTTGCTTGTTGTTTTTATCAACAAAATTCGCTGCCATTTTTTTAGAATATTTCGTCCCGAGCTTGAAACAATGACCAACTTCTATGGCTTTATGCTCTTCTAATTTACCGCCGCAAAGCTGGCAATCGCCAGCTTTGTAAAGCTCTTGGTTGATAGCCCAATTACAATTTTCGCAAATTAAAATCTTGTCTTGGCCGGTTTCTGATAGAGCCATAAATTCATGCGATTCTTTGCCGCCGATTGTGCCTGAAGAGGCTTCGGTTAAAATCGTTTTTAAGCCGCATTCTTCAAAAAGCTCATGATAAGCTTGTAAGGTTTTATCATAATATTTATTTAAGCATTCTTGGCTGGCGTGAAAACTATATAAGTCTTTCATTAAAAATTCTCTGACACGCAAAAGTCCGCCAGTTGCCCGCATTTCATTGCGAAATTTATTTTGAATCTGATACAGGGCAAAAGGCAAATCCCGATATGATTTAATCCGCGAACGCACTAAATCAGTAATCACTTCTTCGTGGGTCGGACCCAAACAAAGCTCTTTTTTGTGCCGGTCTTGAATCTTAAAAAGCGGCGGATCAATAGTCTCCCAGCGGCCGGTTTCCTGCCATAAATTTTTTGGCTGGATTGTCGGCAAAAAGACTTCTTGACCATCAATACTATTCATCTTGTTTCTGATAATATTTCCAAGTTTCTGTAAAACGCGAAAACCCAATGGCAAAAAAGAATAAACTCCGGCAGTGCATTGTTCGATAAAGCCAGCTTTTAACAAAAGTTTGTGTGAAATCGCCTCGGCCTCTTTTGGCGCATCTCTTAAAGTTTTGGCGAAAAATTTTGATTGAAGCATTATTTTAAGTTTAGCACAAAAAGAAAAAGAGGCAAGCCTATTGTGGATTGCCTCTTGTGTATTTTGCTACACCTTACTTATCGCCTATAAACTCAATTTACTTAATAAAGCAAGGTGAGGTGATTCATTATCGCCTCGTAGCCCTCCCATAAAACATCTCGGCGGGTTGCCATCAAAAATTATTTCCGCACTTAATTCTTTTCTGGCCATACTGGCCTGTTTGCCGTCAGGAAACAAAACAATAAACCCATCTATATCCGGGGTCGGACCCTCTAGCCACTTCACTATTGTTCCGATTTTTCCGAATAGCGGACTATCAGGATTAACTACTTGTGCTTTTTGATTCAAACTTAACATTTGCTACCCCCTTTAGCACACATCCTTTTTCTTGGCTTCAGCAAGTAAGAATTTCTTATTTAATTCTGCTGTGCCAATAAAGTTGCTAAGCCATTCGGCAAGTTCTTCTACAAGATGTTGGTAGGCATCTATTACTTCTACCTCGTTGAACGCACAATCTCGCTTTATATTCCAATAATTTTCAAAAATTTTGAATAACAATTTACCATGCTCGCCTACGCTTAAAATTTTCTCTTCTAATTTTCCCGCATCACTTCGTTTTTCGTGGTAGAGATCATCTAAAATCTCAACAACACGACACGAAAGATCAAAATAAGCGTAAGGAGTACCTGCAAGATATTCTCTAACTTGCTTTGCTTTTTGACTCCACTCTCCTCGTTTTAACCCCAGATTTTGTTCAAAAGCCAAAACGAGTTCTTGCGTCTTTGCAAAGACATCCTCTTTAACGACTAAATTTTTAATCTTTTCGTTCAGCTCAGAAACTAGCTCTTGCGTTTTTACAAAAGCCTCTTCTTCAGCCACTAATTCCTTAATTTCTTTTTGCGCTGAGGTGATGTTGAAAAGAAGCCGTGGCTCTTGATCAATATCACCTGCCAAACTTGTTAAACACTTATCTGCAGAAATTACTAGCCCTGATTCTAAATCTTGAACAATCCCATCTATCCTTATTTGTAAATTATCACGAGAGATGGGATAATAGACCTTCTTTTTCACCCACCGCCGATATCCAACCATGGCTTCTGACCAGTTTCGTGGTCCTTCTAGATGATCTACCAATTTATAAGGCATGACTTTTCTCCTTCTTTCTCCTTCTGCATTTAGATTATTATTTTTTCAACGAACTAAAAAACACTTTCCAGAAAGAAGTGTCAAAAAATATAACTTCATCTTTCTAGAAAACCTCCTAGACGGAATTAGCACCCAGCCGGCTCCGATAAATACGGACGTGGTTGCTGCAGAATCAAAGGGCCGTTTCCCTCATCTGCTCTTGATGATATTGACCTTGTTTTTAAGGTTAATTAAATACTAATCCAGTATTGAGGATTTGTCAAGCTTTTAAAAGCAAAATTATGATTATTGCATAGATTTAAATAACCCTGGCGATATCCCGCCATGTTATCACAATCATCA
>Ga0210018_1000963_pt1 | contig 15166 bp, 14 predicted proteins | sample CryGeyCG2014_010_2_FD_183967 | JGI IMG/M metagenome (GOLD analysis project Ga0210018, IMG submission 183967) | Groundwater microbial communities from aquifer - Crystal Geyser CG09_land_8/20/14_0.10 (SPAdes) (version 2) | ecosystem: Environmental > Aquatic > Deep subsurface > Groundwater | place...
CAATGTTCACGACTTGGTGGGAAGATTCTATCCAAGTATTAAGTAAGGGCGGTCTGTGGTGGTATGGTATCCATATTACCGACAAAGCAGGTAACTGGAGTACAGAACCAAATCCTCCGGGACCTATAGAAATAGTCTTGTTTGACGAACAGAAAATTGTCCAGGAAGTTATATTGGATATAGGAATGCCGTATTCTGAAGATCGTGGATGTGGTAACTTCTACTATTATCCGAATGGCTGCGGGGGACCATATCATGGATTTTATATGGGCGTCTGCACAGACCTCGTTACAGATGGGTATAATGCGGCATTGGATATGGGGGCAAAATTATTTAATTTAAGTGATGATTTTGAAAGAGATGCGGTAGAGCACCCGGAAAGATATCAATACAGAACAATACGTTGGTCGCCAGACATGTACTATTATTTCAGATATAATCAACAAATTTTGTCTCACGATACACCATATATGCCTGGAGATATCGCCTTTTTTAATTTGAGAGGTGGTAGGATTGATCATGTATCTATCGTTTCTGAGGTAGATAAGAACGGTCGTCCTCTGAGAATGATTCATGCTACTGGTTTAAGCATATACTACCCGACTGGATTGGCTTTGGAGGAAAATTGGAACGCTCATTCTGATTACGAAAGTCATGTTATAGGGCACGGAAGATTAATTAGTTTCTTTGATAATTCCTTGAATCTAACAAATTATCAACAAGAGAATTCCAAAACTCTATCTATTACTTTAGAATCATCAGATGTTAAACTTCGGTTGATAGATAACAATGGGCGGTGGGAAGATGGAGTTTATAATAATGATTTGTTTGGGTTTAATGATTCAGAGTTTCTTCCTTATATTCCTGGTTGCGAATATGATAAATCTAGCCTTAGAGAAACTATTAGCATCTATCTTGGCCAGAACGACACTGATCGGTTTTTCGCAGAAATAACCGCCAGAGAAGATACTACTTATACTCTAACTATACAGGCTCGAGATGGTTCTGAGGAAATTTTTTTTCATAGCTTCACAGAAGATATTAAAAAAGGAGAGGTTCAGGTTGTTCGAATAGACTTGAATAGAACAGGACCAATTAGTTTCATGGTTAAGGATCCCATCGCTATTCCGGCTATAGAAATTCCAGAGGAAATCAGATTATTGGGCATAACAGGTGGCTCTGCTTCAGCAACGCTTGAGATTTCCGAGAAAAACGGAGAGATGCCTTTAATAAATGCTAACGTCAGTATCATGGCCTTGTTGCCGCATCTGGGCCCAGGATTACCTGATAGTCAGGTGCAGATTATCCCTGAGAATTTTGAGTTATTAGCTGGCAGTAAGAGGCATATAGATATTCAGATTGATTTACAGGGTGTTAATCCTGGTTTGTATTTGAGTTCTTTGCTTATCAGATCAGATGACAGTGTTACGTATAGAGTGCGGATAATGCTGATTGTACGAGATATCAATGGCGTGGGTCGCATGTTTCTTCCTTTGGTGACAAAAAGTGAGTAATCTCACAAATAGGGCGGAGAATCTTTCGCCCTATTTTTATTGTTTTTTTTAAAGAAAAAGATTAAGATATATAAGACAACATGAAAATTATTCAAGATGGAAAAACAAATTGTAAATATCTGCTAATTATTGCTTTGATTGCTGTATTTGTTGGAGTGGTGTCTGTTTGGGAATTAAGCAGAATAAACTTAATCGAATTTATTAATGCAATAACTCAGATAATTCATAAACCAGAGAAATTTGAAGGAATCACTGATTGGAAAACGATGCGCATTCCAGGTGCTTACGAGGTTCAGTATCCAGCGAATTGGTTTATTTCGGGGGCGATAGTAACATACTTTCATAATAACGAAGATGAATCTCAGAAGAAAAATTTAATTACTGTTTCTATTTCAAAAAATACAGATGTTGGTCCTAGATCTATTCAAGAAGAAAAATCTTCCTACGAAGAAATTTATGGTATGGGAAATATTGGAAAAGACATAATAGTTGACGGCAAAAACGGTTTTGAGTGGCAGTCTAACGAGAAAACAGAAAAGGGCATTGTTATAGAGGACAAACCTTATTCATTCTTATATATGTCTGTTTCTTATGATAAAAACAAAGAAAGCGAGGCCTTATATATTTTTGATAGAATGGTTTCTGGTTTTAAGTTTTTAGACTAGGCACAAAAATCGAGAATACCCTTCTTAAATCATCAGATAGACAAAAACGTTAGACAGTTAACCTTCGTTATTCGAGGGTTTTTGCTTTTGGGCGAAACGAGGTAAAATCAAAAAAGATAAACTAACATTAGGTCGTGAGGTGAAATGAACGAGCTAAGGCAAAAGGTTGGGGAATTGGAGCAAAAATTAAAAGAGAAAGGATATAATACAAAATACTAGACACTAAATCTGGCAAAACCTCATTTCGATTGACAAACCAATGTAGTCTAATATAATAGACTTGAGTCTAATAAAATGAACTATCCCTATGAATAACTTACTTTCACTTATAGTAGAAACCAGCTCGCAAAAAGTTTTTAATTTTCTTACTTTAAACCCTGGCAAGGAATTTGTAGAAAAAGAAATTCAAAAAGGAACCAAGGTTAGCAAGCCAGGGGTAAATTTAGTACTAAAAAAATTAGTTAAACTCGGCATTATTCAAAAAACCAAGAAAGGAAGAATAAGTTTGTATAAGGTGGATTTCAAAAATCCGTTAGTAAAACAGTGGAAAGTTCTTAGGAATATTATTTATTTAATCCCAGCAATTAGAAATCTAAAAGATTACGCGCAAAAAATAATTCTTTTCGGAAGCTGGGCAAGAGGAGAAAATACTCAAGATAGCGATCTCGATTTGTTTGTTTTAACCAACACGCCGAGAGAAAATATTGAGAAAATTACCAGGAAAAATCTTCCGAGAGAAAAAATTCAATTAATTATTCACAATCCTGTTTCTTTTTCGGAAATGGAAAATAAGGACCCTATTTTTTTTGAAGAGATAAATCGAGGTATAACTCTTTTTCAAAAGGCAGATGGATCCTGAATTTGAAGATTGTTTAAAGCGAAATAAAATAAAGCCCTTTTCAAGAGGGAAAAGTTTAGTTTCCAGAGAGTTAGAGCTGGCCAAGTCCGACTTAGAGATAGCCAAACAAAGCCTTGATAACAGCCATTATAAATGGGCCACCATTCAATGCTACTATTCCATGTTTCATGCGGCCAGAGCCTTAGTCTACGCCGAAAACTATCGAGAAAAAAGTCATTACTGTCTTTTAGTTGCTATTCGATCTTTATATGTAGAAACCAGAAAATTGAGTTTTAAGTTTTTAGAAAATTTAGAAAGAGCTAAAACCCTAAGAGAAAATGCAGATTATTACGGAGAATTTTCCCAAAATGGCGCCAAGGATATGCTGGATAAAGCCGAGGAATTTTTAAAGGAGGCAGAGAAAATTTTATCACCATAAATTTAGAATTGTTTTTTTATTTTTGTTTCTCTCAACAACACCCTTTTGTATGAGGAAATTAAAAAGGACAAGGGTCTTCTGGAGTATTTCTACAAATTAGTTTTAGGAAAAGAAGCAACGATGGTTGAATTAAGGCAAAAGGTTGAGGAATTGGAGGAAAAATTAAAAAGGAAAGGGACCAAGAATAATAATGGAGGAAGTTTAGATAACAAATGAACCAGATTCAAAGAATAAAAGGATACTCGGAATAATATTTTATGGTGGCAGAAAAATTAAGATTAATGGGGGATGCGCGCCATTTTTTATTTTTAAACAATGAATAGGGGTAGGGCCTTGACAGTTTTCTATGTTAGGACTACAATTGTAGTATATAAGACTTAACCTATGGATATACTTAAAATATTAAATTCAAAGACCAGAGAAAAAATTTTAAGACTTTTCTTTTCTGATACGGGAAAGAAGTACTATCTAAGAGAATTGGAAAAGATTCTCTCTTATTCGGTTGCTAATATTCGCCGAGAATTAATATCCTTAGAAAAAACAGGACTATTTAGGAGAGAAAAGGTGGCAAACTTAGTTTACTATTCTTTAAATCAGAATTCCCCCTTTTTTGAAGGCATTGAAGTTATTCTTCGGGCAAGTTTGAGCATTGACTCTAAGAAAGTTAAAAAAGAATTAGGAAGTAAACTCAATAAAGAAGATTTTGTAGCTATTAAAAAAGAGGATTTAGATTCGTTAATTTACAGGATTGGAGAGCTGGAGAATATTGTAAAGGGTATTTCAAAAAATATTCCAAAATTAGACATCGTCGATTATGTGGCAAAGAAGGCCGAAGAAAAAGATAAAGTTATGATTCGGAAGGCTAAATAAAAGTTCTGCTTTTTTGAACAGAAAACATTTATTAATCTGTTTAAAGAGCGAGAAAAGTAGATAAATTTTTACCTATTTTTTCCGCTCTTTAATGAGATCGTGTAAAGTCCATTTTGTATTCAATCGTGAATACAAATACTAGACTTCAATAGTTCCTTAAAAGGAGTGAAATATGGAGTGATGATCGCGCAATCCGTTCTGGCTCGTGATTCAGACACGAAGGAGAAGTTCAGATGAAGGGCATGAGGATGATGTTCCTGGTGTTGGCTCTCGTTTTGGTGGCAAGCCTGGTGGTAGGACTTTTCACTCCGGCAAAAGTGGAGGCGTCCGCAACCAGAATCGATGTGATCTACCGGGGGCAAGAAAGAGGATGGTTTTTAAGCCCCGGAGATACCCTCGTGGTTTTTTACTATCCTGATGGTCGTCCAAGCACGGTTGAGTGGAAGCAACCCTTCTTGTCATACTTGCTGAATGGACGGCCATTCGTGGTCGGCTCGATCTATTGGTCCCGCTATACAGTCTACTCGGGGGCTACTCTCATTGCCTGGATGCATCTATACAACGGAAGCGTTGACGGTTTATCCCAACACTTCTCCCTGCCGTATGGTGGCGGCGTGTATAAGTTCGTAATCCAGGCGCCCGACAAGAGTGCTCAGGTGACTGTCAAGGTCTATTGAGCGATGCTCAAGAAGACTAATGGCCAAGCGTCTTTGATGCTTGACCATTTTTAATTTCTTGCTGTTTCCTTTATCTTTTTAATTAGAAAAATTATTAAACAGCTCCATAGATAGCAATAAACTAAATAGAACAAAAGTAAAACAATAGATACGAAATTATATAGAGAAGTTCCAGAATATTTATTCTCCAAATCGATTAAGAAATTGCTGATAGACAGGAGTTTAATCAGGAAATTTATGGGGTACAAAAAAATAAAAAATGCTTCTGATATATAATATATTCCCCATGTAATTTTTCCCGAGTTTGGATTGACGGCGCCTCTACTTATAATAAATCCTATTAAAGGCAAAATCACTATTATAAGAGCAAGGGCAATTTTTATAAATGTAAATTTTAAAAATTGTTTCATATTACTATTAGCAATCCACTTAAAACTAAAAAGCGTCAGAAATACTAAAATTTAACTAACTGATTTTTTAAGAATTTGGATGGCCGATCTTACTTGATTTTATCCGTAGATTAATTATTAGTCAATTGTTTGCATAGAATGTACAGCATTTATTAAGGGGTTCATTTTAGGTCTAAAATGGTGTAGAATGGGGTAAAAATAAAATTATGACGCAAATAAAAGTAAACGCAGTAATAAGAAACGGCGATAAGATATTAGTTGTTAAAAGAAATAAAGAGGATGGTGGATTTTGGCAAACCATTACTGGTACTGTTGCTGAAGGTGAAAATCTTTTGGATACTGTAAAAAGAGAGGTTATAGAAGAAACAGGGTTGGAACTTGCAGAAATAAAGGAAAAACCGGTATATTATTTTACTTGGGAAAAAGGAAATGACGACGTAGTGGAGGTTGTTTACTCCTGTAAAGCAGAGAAAAACAACGTTATCTTAAGCCCAGAACACACTGAATATAAGTGGGTTTCTTTTGAAGAATCGTTAAATATTGTTGGAAAAGAAAACAACAAGCAAGCAATTTTAAATGCTTTTAGTAAATAATTTAAAAAAAGAAAAGTTATAAGAATTAAAATCCCGATTGCTGACGGGTTTTTGTTTTTGGGCGAAAAGAGGTAAAATTATAGAAGAGAAATTAACCTTGGGTAGAGAGGCAACAATGAACGAGCTAAGGCAAAAAGTTAAGGAATTGGAGGAGAAATTAGAAGAAAAAGAGTAAAAAATAGAGTTGACCCCATTTTCTTACAAAAGATTGAAAAACGTCCGGTTTTTTGGTAAGGTGTCTCTAGTCAGAAAAGAAGGGAGGAAACCGTGAGAATTCTAGTTCTTTACAATATCGCAAGAGATCTAAAGAAGGGAGTAGAGTCAGATCTTATCTGCGAGCAAGAGATTTCTATTATTGTGCCGCTTGTTGCCGAACTTCTTAGGCTTAGAGGATTTAAAGTAGATACGTTGGAGACTACTTTTAATCTTTGGGAAGAACTCAAACGAATGAAATGCCATTTTGATATTGTATTAAATATGGCGGAAGCTTTTGGGGGCGGTAATAGCAATGAAACATTAGTTCCGGCCATGTTGGAGGCTCTTCAAATACCATTTACTGGAGCATCGTCTTATAATATGCAGCTGACTCTTGATAAAGAGAAGAGTAAATTAGTTGCAATGGGATACGGCATTCTTGTGCCACCTTATCAGATATTTCGCCGAGTAGACGATTCTTTGTCTCCATATTTAAGTTTCCCTTTGATCGTAAAACCAATTCGAGAGGAAGGAAGCATAGGTATTTATCAAGATAGCGTTGTTAAAAATGAAGATGAATTGAGAAGAAAGGTTCAAGATACTATTTCGAGGTATAAGCAACCGGCACTAGTTGAGCAGTTCATTGTCGGTCGAGAGATTTCAGTTGGTGTAATCGGTAATTACGGTGATTTGCACGTTTTTCCACCGCTCGAGTTTTTATTCGAAGGAACAAATTCAGATTTAGAGAAAATTCGTTCTTACGAGTATAAATGGGGTGGCAAAAAAGAGCAGATGGTAAGGGCAGATTTATCGAATGCAATTGTTGAGGTCTTAATAAGAAATTCAGAAGTGGTTTTTATCGCAACTGAATGTCGCGATTATGCTAGATTTGATTATCGTTTGGCAGAAGATGGAAAAACATACTTACTTGAGACCAATTATAATCCGGGGATTGGTCCGAATACCCACGGTTTAAACAATACGCTTACTATGATGGCGAGTTTTGATGGGTATACCTTCGAAGATCTTGTTGAGCGAATTGTGCGAATTGCTATCCAGCGAGAAGGTTTGCAATATCACTAAGGGCGTTTACAATAAAATAAACGCCCTTTATTTATGAACGATAATAAAAAAAAGACAATTATTTTTGCTAATACTGCCGAAGCTTTTAAAGAACAGCTTATGGGTTCTGCTTCTAAACAAGAGGGACAAGCTAGAATTCGACATGAATTAGTGCTTTCTCAAAGAAGCTTTTTTTGGGAGGATGATAATAAAATAATTATAACGCCCTCTGAGATTCCTGTTCCACTGTTCAAGTGGAATAAGGATAAATTAGGATTAGGAGATGTTGAAAATTATTTTTTAAAAGAAACAAATATTGACTTATCTAGCGCAGTCATTAAGGATCAAGATTTGTGGCTTAAGCTTGTTGGATTAGCAAAGAAAAATTATGATTTAAGATTGTCTCCTTATGCGATAACACCAGCCTTTATGTATCTTGCTAAAAAGTTAGAAAATGAAGGAGTAAAATTCAGAATAGATGAGGAGCCAAAGAAATTAGAAGTCGTAAATTACTTGGATTCGAAGGCAGGTTTTAGGGAGGTTGTTGGCAGTTTGTCTAAAGATTATTCTTTCGTAAAAATTCCTGAAGGATTTGTTTGCTCTAATTTTTCGGAGGCGGTTAGTAAGGTGATATGGTTTTTTCATAAAAATAAATCATGCGTAATCAAAGCAAACACGGGGGAGTCAGGGTGGGGCGTTATGATACTAAAAGTTGACAAGTTTGACAATGAAACAGAATTTTCTAAATATATCGAGAAAAATTTTATTAAGGATAACATTTGGGAAAATGGTTTGCTTATTGTGGAGGAATATATCTATCCAGACATTAGGGTTTCCGGTGGCTCTCCTTCTTCAGAGATGTTTATTTCGAATTCAAGGACAAAAATTACTTATTCTTGTGAGCAAGTAGTTGGTGCCAATGGTGAGTTCTTGGGAGTCGGCGTTGGGAGAGAAGCTGTCCCTGTTTCGTTAAGGAATAGACTAGAAAGTATAACAGATATTATCGGACAAAAGTATCAAGCATTAGGCTACCGAGGTTTTTTCGATGTTGATTTCGTGATTTCATCGGCAGGTATTCCTTATGCTGTCGAAACCAATACCAGAAGGACCGGAGGAACTCACGTATACGATCTAGGGAGAAGAGTTTTTGGCAATGATTTATCCTCTTGGGGATATCTTTTATCTAGTGATTCTTTTGTTTATGGTAAGATTCCGATGAAAGCAGATAAGATTTTAGAAAAAGCAAAGAGTATGCTTTTTCCTATTAAATCGAAGAATAAAGGTTTATTTATAACGTTAATAAACGAAATTGATCCTATTTTAGGTTATATCGTTATTGGTAGTCGCAAGAAGGAAGTCATTAATTTGCAAGGGCAATTTAAAAAAATTTGGGGAGTAAGTTAAAATATATTTTATATGAAAAGTGAACTTAAAGTATTGCCAGTAAAACCGTTTCAAGAGACATTATGTAGAGGATATTGTGGTCCAGCTTCTTTAAAAATGGTTTTTGAGTATTACGGAGTGCGAAAGAGTGAAAAAGAATTGGCGGAAATATTAAAATGTGAAACTAAACGCGGTACAAATGATAGATCGATAAAAGAGGTTGCGGAAAATTTAGGATTCAACGTTGAGATAAAGAATAACGCTTCTTTTGGGGATGTTCAGGTATGGTTGGATAAAAAAGTTCCAGTAATCGTAGACTGGTTTAGCAGGGGCAGGCATGATTACCCTGAAGATAACGTTGCAGACGGCCATTATTCTGTAGTGGTTGGATTAGATGACGAATTTATATTTTTACAGGATCCAGAAGTTGGAAGAATGAGAAAGATCAAGAGAGATGATTTTTTTAGTGTTTGGTTTGATTTTTCGGCTGACTACATTGAAAAGTGCGAGGATTTGATACTTAGGCAGTTAATTGCGATATATAGATAAGTATTGATGGTTGAAAGAATAGTAAGAGATTGGTTAGCTCCAACTTCTTTTTATTTTGGATCTAAGATGGTGTAATATGATAGAAGATAAGTCAATTTTGGCTGCTAGGCGAAAATGACAGAATTAAGACAGAAAATTCAGGATTTGGAGGGGAAGCTGAGAAAACAAGGGACAAAACAAGAAGAAAAATAGAGTTGACACTATTTTTCCCATTTTCCCCCAGATTGGAATTAAAAAAAATTAAAAAGCACTTAGCTGGAGCCGTGCCTTTAGAGAATTCTTTTGGGGATGATTTTATTTCTTACAAATCTTCTTCTGTTTTTAGTTTAATCCTATTTTGCTTTAATAAAGCAGTCGTTACTCCATCTCCTCGGATTATCTTGTCTAAAAAATTTCCTTCTTTATCAAAAACTGCTTTATAAATTTGGCCAAAACCACAAGAAGGGCTTCTCTGTTTTAAAATTGCCTCTTTTATCTTTAATTTTTTGGCAATCTTTAAAACTTCATACGCTCCTTTCAAAAACCCTTTAGTGACTTCTTTTTTATTCTCAGTAATCACTATTGCTTTTCCCTTTAACACATCATTTCCGTCGCCACCTTTAATTCGAGCTCTTTCTCTGGGCGTAGGAAGACCGCCTAATTGTTCAGGACAAATCGGAATTAAATTGCCCTTCTTAAATTCTTCTATCAATTCCTTTGGCGCCTTATCTAAATTGTTCTTCCCGTCATATTTACAATTTATCCCTAATAAACAAGCGCTACAGAGTTTCATTTCTTTATAAATTTTTATAATTTAAAATTTCTCGTAAATTTCTTTGTTTTAATATAGCTTCTACAACTTCCTTTAAACTTTCTTTTTTAGAATCAAACCCGAAAAAGAAACCAGCTTCTTTTACCATTGGAAAATCGATAGGTGAAACCAAATCACCAATTACTACTACTTGATCTTTTCTAAGACCGAGAGTTTTTATCTTTTTTCTTAAAAGATTAACCTTCGCATATCTATCAACCATCTTTTTTACATCTCCAGTACTCTTCCCTTTTTTGAATTCAAACCAAGAGCCTTCTGCAAAATCCAATGGGAATATTTTCAATAAGGGATTAGTAATGAATTGAGGGTTTACAGTAAAAATTCCAAGCAAATGACCTCTTTTTTTTAATTCTATTAAAACTTCTCTTGCTTCGCTTCTGAAGGTTTCTTTGTGATACTTAAAAGCTATTTTTTCCAAAAACTTTTTTGAATATCCTCGATACAATTCAGCTAACATTTTCACGCCCTGAGGCCATGACCTAATTTTTTTTATTTTCTGGTATTCTCTATCTATTTCTTTAACTGACCTTTCTTTCCCCAAAATTACCAATATGTCTTTGAGCCATTCCATTTCTTCATCTGACAGAATATTTTCTTCGCCAAATATTATTAGTTTTTTCTCCATAACCTTCTATAAAAATGGTAACGAATTTTTGATTTGTGTCAATCAAAAATTTTTAGTGGGACTAAAACTCGACATTAGTCCGAAAAAAATATTTCCGAACTGCACCCTAAATTTGCAACAGTTTAGAGCCAGTTCTTAGTATAAATTAGTTGTGAGTTTTTAATTAAGTTTTTAATGAATTCATCAGGACCCTGACCGTTTAATTTTGAATGAATGCGATCTTGATTTTTCACCCCCGGTTCATTTTATTTCATCTCTTTTTTAGTCTATCCGTTCCGATCGAGACGCATTTTCTTAACGGGATAGCCAATTTGTCTACCAAATTTTTGATAAACAAACGGGCTACCCCGTATTTTTATTACCTTTTTAAGGAACTATCAAGGGTCCCCCCTTTTATCTTAATGGTAGTTGTGCGAAACCTTTTGTCAAGAACCCCACCGCGGGAACGAAGAAAATAGCTCTAGGTAGTTCATTTTGGCCTTAAAATGGTGTAATATGATAGAAGATAAGTTAACATTGGGTAGAGAGGCAACAATGAACGAGCTAAGAAGTAAGATTAAAGAGCTGGAAGGGAAATTAAAAGAGAAAAGAACCAAGAATAATAATATAGGAAGTTGAAAGAACAAGGGACAAAAAAAAGAAGAAGATTAAACTTTAAAAGGAGGCAAAATAAAGTGATTAAAGAGTATCAGACAATCATCATCGGCGCAGGGGTAGGAGGTTTAATGGCCGGTCGTTATTTAAAAGATGCCCTAATTTTAGATAAGAAGGAAGAAATTGGCAAACCCGTTCGGTCGGGAGAGGGCATCTCTCGCCAAGCTCTAGAAAGATTAGGAATTGAACCAGATTCTAATTGGATTTCGGCCTATATTGATGTTATTCAAAGGATTACGCCAAACGGGAGAATAATCGGGAAATTTAAAGAGGGTCGAGGATATATTCTAGATAAAACATTGTTTGAAAAATTCTTAGCCGCTCAGTGCCAAGCAGAAATTCTATTAAATGCCGAAGTAATTGATTTGCGGCAAGAAAAGGATTTATGGAAAATCAAAACAAAAAATGGCGATGCTTTTGAATCTAAAATTCTAATTGGGGCTGATGGAATCAATTCAATTGTCAGAAGAAAAATTTTTCAAGAACCGTTAAAAGTTGTACCCTCTATTCAGTATTTAGTAGAATTAGAGAAACAAACAAAGACAAATATAGCCAAAATTTACTTGGACAACCAAAGATTTTCTGATGGCTATGCTTGGATTTTCCCTAAATCAAAGAATACAGCCAATATTGGGTTAGGCGGGAAAGGGAATCTTTCGGGCAAATTCGATGAATTTATGGAAAGAGTTGTTAAGAGAGATTATGAAAGCTTTAAATTATTAGAAAATCGAAGCGGAGTTATCCCATTTGGCGGTATCCAGTCAGCAATCGCGAAGGAAAATGTTTTATTGGTTGGCGACGCCGCGGGTTTGGCCGACCCAATTTTTTTAGGCGGGATAAATCAAGCAATGTGGTCGGCTAAAATAGCCGCTCAATGCATCTTAGAAAATGCAGTTAATTTATACGAATCAAAAATAAAATCAATGCCCTTTGCCGATCCTGAACTAATTAAAGCGAGGGAAATTTTCTATTCATTTGACAATCAAGTTTTAAATGAATTAGGAGAAATTTTAGAAAATAGAGGTACTTCTTATCTGAAAACTACGGCGGGAATTATAAAATTTTTATCTAAGCCCAATTTGAGAAAAAACTCTTTTAAACTATTTAATTTTTTCTCTGTTTGGTGGAAAAATCGAGATTATTTGTGGTAGATGGACAAGTTTTTATGACAATAATTGAGATTTTGATTTAGTGATGGTAAAAAAAAGATATGCAAGAAATTAAGAAAATCTTAAAACAATTGACTCGGGAAAGAGCGAAAAAGGAAATTGATGCGATTCAGAGAGTAAAACTGCCACCTTATTTTCAAAAATGGATAAAAGAATACAAAAAAGTAAGTAACAGAAGTAGTTATCTTTGGTTATGGACCTATCGAAGTGTTCAACTCGTGACCCTTCCCGATGTTCCTTTAAAATATCGTAGATCCTTATATGAAACAAAGTCTCTTATGGTTATGTTTGTTACTTTATTAGATGACGTGGCTGATAATATGAAAAGTGAGAAATTATTACAAGAAATATTGAAAACTCCATTTTTTAAAAAAAAAGATATAAAATTTCATCAGTTAAATTTTAAAGAAAGAAGATATCTTAAGTTTACAATGAAATTGTGGGATCACATCATAAAGACTATTGAAAGATATCCAAAATACTATGAGTTTAAAGATATTTTTGAGTTCGACCTCAATCAAATACTTAATATTATAAAATATGCTTATTTAGTTAACAAGAAGAACTGTTTAATTAATAAAACAGAATATTGCTTATATTTTCCTCATAATCTGCCGATAATTCTTAGTTTTACAATCGATTTGATGTGTTATCTAAAGTTTGACATTAAGGAGCTTGGGAAAATAAGAGAGGTTGGTTGGGAAGCACAAAAATTAGGACAATCTGTGAATTGGATTACTACCTGGGAGAGAGAGATAACAGATAAAGATTTTACAAGTGGAATTTTCGCTTATGCAATAGATTTAGACGTCCTAAAAGTCGACGAATTAAAGGAAGGAAAAAATGGCGGGATTATAAAAAAGATAAAAAAAGCAGAAATTGAAAAAAAAGTCCTAAAAGAATGTTCGCCTTTTTATAACAAGATCAAAAAATTAAAAAAGAAAATTAAGACCATAGATGTCGGTGAATTCCTTTTAAATTTTAAAAAGCTTATTATTTTGCAACTTTCTAGTCGCGGAAATTATTAAAATAAAATATGTCTAATTTAATAAATAATCCTATTCTTGTATTACTTAATATTATCAGTGTCGGAATAGCTGTTTGGGTATATTCAGCAAATAAAAAAGAAAAAGTTAATCAACTTTTTTTCTTAATAATACTCTGTGCGATCGTTTGGACAAATCTCAATTATGCTGGAGATATAGTAACCCAACCACAGCTATCCCTTCTTTTAAAAAGAACATACTTTGCTTTGGTTTCCCTTTTTTTTATATTTGCTTATTTTTTTTCTGTCTATTTTCCTATAGCCGTTAAAAAAAGATTTTTCTTATTCGAAAAAACTGCAATATTTGCCTTAGCTTCAGTTTCCTTTTTAACTATCTTTACCAATTTTGTTGTTCAAGATGTAGAAAAGAAAAAGTGGGGATTCGAGATTATACCAGGAAGTGGTATAATTATTTTTTACTCATTGGTAGTTCTTTTTATTTTTCTTATTCTTTTTAATTTAATAAAGAAATATCTTAACCTTCCAATAAAAGATAAATTAAAATTACAATATTTTCTTATTGGAAGTATTTTTTATGCGTTATTTCAGTCTATTTTTAATATTTTTTTCCCTATTGCCTTACAGACCAAACAATATTGGCAATTCGGTGATTACTCTCTCGTTTTCCTTCTTGGTTTCACTGCCTACGCCATTGTTAAGCGGGAATTGTTTGGCATCAAAGTAGTCTTAACCTCTCTTTTAATCGGAGCGATAGGGATAGTGTTGGCATTGCAAATACTAATCGCACCGAATACTTTATGGAGAATCATAGATACTATTATTTTTCTTTTATTTTGCCTCTTCGGTTATTACTTACTGCGAGCTGTTCAACAAGAAGAGAAAAGACGAGAAGAGGCGGAAATGCTGGCTATAAGGGAAATGGCTTTTCGGCAGAAAGCCGAAAAGCTCGCGGCTGAATTTAAACGGCTTGATGAAGCGAAAACGCAGTTTATGCTGGCAACACAACATCACTTGAGAACTCCCTTAACTTCAATACAGGGATATTTGAGTATGCTTTTGGAAGGGAGTTACGGGAAAATTAGCGATAGGGCAAAGCCAAAAATCAAAAACGCTTTGGTGGCAACGCAGAGGCTGATTAGGCTTGCCAATGAATTTCTGGACGTGGCGCAATTTGAGGTGGGAAAAGAAACAATGGCAAAAAGAGAAGTCCAAATTGAAGAAGTTTTTGACGAAGTTGTTGATGAGCTAAGGCAAACGGCGAAAGAGAAAAAACTTTACGTAAAGCTCGAAAGACCAGAACAATCCTTACCTTCAATAATGGTTGACCGCGAAAAAATAAAGGAAGCAATTTATAATGTGGTTTTTAATGGGATAAAGTACACGGAACGTGGCGGCGTTACAGTCAAATTGGAAATTGTAAATGGCAAATTGCAAATTGTTATTACCGATACCGGTATCGGGATGGAGCCGGAGGAGATTGCGGGATTGTTTGCAAAAACTTTTGAAAGGGGCGAACAGGCAAAGAAACTTTATACCACAGGTCGAGGTATCGGGCTTTATCTGGCATATCAGATAATCAAAGCCCACGGCGGCCGTCTGTGGGCAGAATCTGAAGGAAGAGGAAAGGGCTCGACTTTTTATATTGAATTGCCGATAAATTGACATTCGGTCGCTAAAAATGATAATCTAAATTATCAATCGTTAAA
>Ga0210018_1000972_pt1 | contig 15133 bp, 12 predicted proteins | sample CryGeyCG2014_010_2_FD_183967 | JGI IMG/M metagenome (GOLD analysis project Ga0210018, IMG submission 183967) | Groundwater microbial communities from aquifer - Crystal Geyser CG09_land_8/20/14_0.10 (SPAdes) (version 2) | ecosystem: Environmental > Aquatic > Deep subsurface > Groundwater | place...
AATGGGCTGATCTTGAAATAATGCGGGCTTGCCCTGAGGAGCATAGCGACGAAGGGCCGGTAGCTCAGGCGGTAGAGCATTCGCCTCTTAAGCGAATTGTCCTGGGTTCGAGTCCCAGCCGGCTCACCAACAGCCTACGAGGAGTCTCCTCGTAGGCTCTCCCTACTCCGCGCTTCCGAAAAAGTCGGCTCGAACATTCCGCTGAAAGCGGAACAAAGAAAAACGCAAAAATTTTATGCGACTTTAGGCTCAAATTCACTTTGTCGTTTACTTACAGTCTTTGGGATAAGTGATGCTCCATGATTTGGAATATTGTTTTCACTTCCTTCAAAATAATAAGGTTCGGAAAAACTCATTGATCCTTGTGGGTCAAGATTTGTTGCAAACAAAACAACAAATTGCTTTATCTTTGTATCAAACCACAACATCATACCTGATGGGTTTACGATCTCATTACTTTTGAAATTTGTAAGAAAATCAGCAAATTGTTGTTTTGATAGTTTAAATTCTTCTGTTTTTCCTCCATCCCCTTTTAGTTTTACAGATACATCACCCCAAGAGCCAAAGTCTTTGTCAAAAAATTCTTTTGGGCTAGTGTCTGAAAAATTAGCAAATTCGTCCCAATTAGCAAAAAACATTAGTTTTATTCCATCACCCATATCTGTAGAAAGATTAAAATTTAAATTTTCAAAAGAAAGATCAAATTTTTCCCCTTTCCAGCCAAGATGAAATGGAAAATATTCAGTATCTGATTGCAATCCTCCTGCGTAGTCGGGTGAAACATTTAAATTTTTAATCTTTGTTTTTTGATCAGCATCAATGCTGATTGCCCAACCTGCATTGCTAATTGCAGTGTCTTGGATTTCGAGATTGTTAATTTTTCTGGGTAAATCAGTTTTTTCATTTATCCAAATGCTTGTACCCTTACAGTAATCAACAGTTGAATCAACAATTGATATTTTCCCATCTGGACTATTAAAAGTCGAGGCTATTCCAACACCCCTAACTTGTTTGTACGATCTATTTTGGAAAAGCCGAGATTTTACAACTTGAATTTCAGCTAACCCATTTGCACAAACCCCATCCCACTCAAGTCCTTTTATAACTGAATGGGTAACAAGCATTTTGAGTGGTCTTTCATTTTGTGTGTTGTGAAGTATTATGCCTTTAGCTAATTGCGAATTAACTTCATCTGCCCAATCGGGTTTAATTGGTGTGTAATCTATTTTAATACCACGAACTTCTAGGTTTACATCATCGCCAGCAATAAAGGCAGGTGATGGGCAATCATCCTCCCCAGTTTGATCTTGCTTGAAAGCATTTAATCCTTTAAACGCAACATCTTCGACAACACAAGTTTGAGTTCCGTTTCCCTTAAAACTAATAACTCTATCTAAAACATCGCCTACAAAAATAGGTTCTCGACCAATATTACCTTTGACAGCAAAAGCACCTTCTAAAAATAATCCTCCTCTGACAAGATCAAAACCTGTGGGTTCTTTGCTTTTTTCCCACGACATGTTCGATTTTGCAACACTTGAGTCATTTGGGAATAATCTGATTTCTTTACCACCTGCATTACTAAAATCCAAAACAACTGGTTTCTCAGAATCATTTTTGAGAACGAACCCACCTTGCTCAGATTCCTTTACAACATCAGGGAAAAATACTCGTAAAGCAGTAAAATTGATAGTCCATTCATCTCTTCCCCCCACTTTGATTTTGGAAAGATAATTATCCATATCAATTTTATGTTCATTCGAAAAAATGATTCTCTCTTTGGCTTCAACACCACTACCAACTACTGCTACTGCGGCTAGTCCAGCACCAGCAACTTTGAGAAAATCTCTCCTTGAGAAACTAGGTTTTTGTCCTTGATCTGGAGGTGTTTCAGCCATGCATTCAGTATATAAAATGAATAATCACAATACAATGTCGGTTTTTGTTCATGCTTAAGTTGCGGGTTGCTGTTGCGGTACCTCAACAGCAAACCATCAACCGTTAGACCGCAATAAGGCCGTAAATACGGCCAGTTGACGGTGTTTGTTTTGGTGCTTACGGTAACCAGTCAGGCTTCCGTTATTCTATGATATAATTGCTTTGTTCTTTGAAGCTTTGTGTTCTGTTCTTTAGTTTGCGAAGCAAACAACAAAAAATCGCGCTGAGTTAAAATGTGTTAAAAAGCGAGGCAAAGGCCGAGCTAAGCGAACCGCGAAGCGGTGAGCGGGAAGTTTGAGTTCGAGTCGCAGAATTCAGTTCGAATTTGTTCAAAAACGTTCACCATCAGGATTTAAGCCAAATTTTCTTCTCCAATTTTCTCGCTTCTGTGAGGAAAAAATTTTCCATCGTTTGTCTGTCAAAACTTTTAAGCATGATCGGCATGTCTTCTAAGTTTTTAACCTGAAATAAATTTTCCCCTAATTGAAGCGGATCAACTTTTATTCCAAACTTTTCAAATGCTTTTTGCAAGAGATCTTTTAAGTGCCACTCTTTCTTCTCTTGGAATATAAAATATAAATCCACAAAATCCCGCAGCCGCGGACGGACGGAAATGGTGTGTGTTTTATCCACGGCAATATCATAAAGCGCTTCTATTTGTAAACCAGCGAGTCGTTTGGGCTTCTCAATTAAGGGAAACGGATATTGACCAAAGTCAATTTTATGCTTTATTGTCTCACTTTTGGGATAAAAGAAATATGTGTAAAGTCCAAAGCCGTGCTGATATTCAACTTTTTCCAGAGAAATCTTTTTCCCAATCAGATTTACAAAACGCTCTAATTCCTTAATATTTAATTCTTCTTCAGTAAAAAAGTCTAAATCTTCAGATTTTCGATGGTGGAAATAAAATTCAGATAAAGCAGTGCCTCCGGCCAGATAAAATTTTTTCGCTAAGACTGTTTTACAAAAAATAGCTAAGACCTCTTTTTGAAAATCGTTTAAGACTGATTTCCCCATAAAAGAAAATTAAGATAGTCTCTGCGGGCAGGATCCAGTTGATCTTTTATTCTGCCCCAATGCTTAATTACTTCAGTTTTATTTAATTTTTCGCCATCCAAACCATAAGAAAGCGACTGAACCAGCAGCCAAAGTTTGTGTTTGAGGGGAAATTTCTTAAGATACTCTTCATCTACTGACCAATTTCTCATACTTCTATTTTACCATAGAACTAAGTACATAGGGTTAAAAATTCAAGACCTTCAGGGTTGATCCCTGTAGGTGTGGATCACCAACAAACAGCCGGTTTTAAGGCCGACTCGGGCGGATTTACCCAACATCACATTGCTCACCCCGCGGCTACTGCCAACCTGCAGGTTCCGAACCTGCAGGCTCCATTTCAGGCCAACTGTCGTTACGCCCTGACAATCTCCTAAAAGGGGAATCAAAGATACCAAATCATTTTTTTTGCCGCTGATATTCACTTTATCTCTGCAAAAAAACATTTCCTGATTACCTTCAATAATAGTGATTTTAATCGGCATTGACGCTAACAGCATTAAGTTGCTGACCATATGGTCCAGTCTTCTGCCCAAAAATCCTATTAAAACTACCTCTTTATAACCCAGTTTAACCACGTATTCTAAAGCCAACTCAGTATCAGTTTTATCTTTATCTACTGGAAACTGTATTACCGGTGTATCTTTAGGTACCGCTTTAATCGAATCTAAATCCCCAATAATAATATTCGGTTTTAAACCCAACTTTAAAATATGTTTCGTGCCGCCGTCTGCGCCGATTAGTAAATCGCTTTTTTTTAATCTCAATCTGGACACATCGCCCAACTCCCCATTAATAAAGATAACCGCCCGCTTCATTAGCCAATTATAGATTATAATATAAGGTTATGTCATTTTTATTAAAATCTGATTTCCAGCCGACCGGCGATCAGCCCCAAGCGATTAATGCCTTGGTCCAAGGGGTCAATGAAGGCAAACCCCACCAAACCCTCTTAGGGGTCACCGGCAGTGGTAAAACCTTCACCGTGGCCAATGTGATCGCCCAAACCCAAAAACCCACCCTGGTCATCTCCCACAATAAAACTTTAGCCGCCCAGCTCTATCAGGAGTTTCGCGACTTTTTCCCCCACAACGCCGTCTCTTACTTTGTTTCTTACTATGACTATTACCAGCCGGAAGCCTACTTGCCGGCCACTGACACTTATATCGCCAAAGAAACTCAGATTAATGATGAAATCGATAAATTAAGGCTCTCGGCCACCACTCAGCTTTTAACCCGTCCGGATGTCATCGTTGTTGCCTCAGTTTCCTGTATTTATAACCTCGGCTCGCCCATAGAATACGGCCAATATATTTTAGAGCTGATCGAAGGCCAGCTAATTGACCGCCAGGATATTTTACTCCGCTTAACCGATATGCAGTATCATCGCAACGACTTTGAACTGAAACGCGGCTTTTTCAGCGTCAAGGGCGAAACAATCTCGGTTTGGCCGGCAGAAAAAGATAAAATTGTTAACTTAAATTTTTTGGATAACCAGCTGGAATTAATCACCATCGGAGACGATCCGGTTAAGCGGGTCACCTTATTTCCTGCCAAACACTACCTCACCAATCCAATTACCCAAACTCAGGCGGTCAAACAAATTAAAACCGATCTCCAAACTCAACTAAATAATTTTAAAGCCAACCACAAAGTCGTTGAAGCCTATCGTTTACAGCAAAAGGTCAGTAACGACCTGGAAATGATCGAATCCCTGGGTTATGTTAATGGCATTGAAAATTACTCCCGTTATTTCGACGGCCGCGATCCCGGCCAACCTCCCTTTTCTTTGCTGGATTACTTTAAATTTAATACCGAAAAGTTTTCCACTAACGGTTTTTTAACAATTATCGACGAATCCCATATCAGCCTGCCCCAGCTCCGCGCTATGTATCACGGCGACCAATCTAGAAAAAAAACCTTAATCGAGTATGGCTTTCGCCTCCCCAGTGCCTTGGATAACCGCCCCTTAACTTACTCGGAATTTCAGCGCCGCACCAAGCAAACCATTTATACTTCGGCTACGCCCGATGATTTGGAAATCTCTTTATCCGGCAATCAGGTCGTGGAACAATTAATCCGGCCGACCGGCTTAACCGATCCCAAAATCACTATCAAACCTTCCCGGAATCAGATTCCGGATTTAATCAAAGAAATCATTATCCGTCACCAAAGACACGAACGGACTTTAATCACCACTTTAACTAAAAAAACCGCCGAAGCTCTCACTGAGTATATAAACCAAAAAACTAAAAATTCAAAACTAAAAGTCCAATATTTGCACGCTGACGTTCATACTCTGGACCGCTCGGATATTTTAGCTGACTTAAGAAAAGGCGTTTATGATGTCCTTGTCGGCATTAACCTTTTGCGCGAAGGCCTGGACCTGCCCGAAGTCAGTTTAGTCGCCATTTTAGATGCGGACAAAGCCGGTTTTTTAAGAAGCAGTACCAGCTTAATTCAAACCATGGGCCGCGCCGCCCGGCACTTAAACGGCGAAATTTATCTGTATGCCGATAAAACCACTCCGGCAATGAAAGCCGCCGTCAAAGAAGTCAGCCGCCGCCGTCAAATTCAGCTCAACTACAACCAAAAATACCACATTTCCCCCCGCTCAATTAACAAACCTTTCCGCCTGGAATTAATCAGCCGGCTGAAGCCAGCTCTTCCCCAACCAATCGATCTCCGTCAAATGACTCCTTTGGATAAACAAACCGCCATCCGCACTCTTACCCGCCAAATGAACCAAGCCGCCAAAAACATGGATTTTGAACAAGCCGCTTTGCTTCGCGACAAAATTATTAAACTGCAAAATTAATATGACCGATTTTATCACTATCAAAGGCGCCCGCCAGCACAATCTTAAAAACATCGATCTCCAGCTGCCTAAAAATAAACTGGTGGTTTTTACCGGCCTTTCCGGCTCCGGTAAAAGTTCCTTGGCTTTTGACACTTTGTACGCCGAAGGCCAGCGCCGCTATGTGGAATCCTTAAGTTCCTACGCCCGCCAATTCTTAGGCTTAATGGACAAGCCCGACGTTGATTCCATCGAAGGCTTATCGCCGGCGATTGCCATTGATCAAAAAACCACCTCTCACAACCCCCGTTCCACTGTCGGCACCATCACCGAAATCTACGACTATTTAAGACTGCTTTATGCCCGCGTCGGCCGGCCGCACTGTCCGAACTGCCGGCAGGAAATCAGCCGGCAATCGCTCGACCAAATCGTTGCTCAGGTTTATCAGGCCATTATTACTGCCGCCAAACAAAGCTCCCTGGTCAGATTTATTATTTTAAGCCCGATCATCCGCGATAAAAAAGGCGAATTCTTAGAACTGTTTAAAAACCTCCGCTCCCAGTCCATTCAGCGCGCCCGGATCGATAACCAAGTTTATTCTTTAAGCGAAGACTTAACCTTGATTAAAACTAACCGCCATACTGTCGAAGCTATAATCGAAAGATTGACCTTTTCTAAAACTCAAACCAAAGACGCCCGGGAACTAAAACAATTAAAATCCCGCCTTTCCGTTGCCATTGAAACTGCTTTAAAACTCTCCGCCGGCTTAGTCATTGCCGCCCAAATCCACGACTCTTCTTTGTCATTCCCGGAAAAACCGAAGACTTTTACTGACCGGCTTTTTTCCGAACACTTCAGCTGCCCTCACTGCAATCTGAGCCTGCCGGAACTGGAACCGAGAATTTTTTCTTTCAACTCGCCCCACGGCGCCTGCCCGGTTTGCACCGGTTTAGGCAGCCTCCGGAAAATCGATCCGCAAAAATTAATCGCCCCCAACTTAACTTTGGCCGAAGGCGCCATTATTCCTTTCGCGGATCATTTGCCTGAAATAATTATAAAATTATTCTCTCCTTATTTACAAACTGTCTGGAAAAATCTTGCCTTGCCGATTCAGTCAAAAATCACTAGCCAAATCAGCCAATACTTAGAGCGCCGCTATCATCAGACTAACTCTGATTATCTCCGTCAAGAATTTGCCAAATACATGAGCAAAGAAGTCTGTTCCGCTTGCCGGGGCAGCCGCTTAAAACCCGGGTCTTTATCCATCACTATTGATAAATTAAATATTTTTGAACTGACCAGTTTATCTATCAAAGATATCCACGACTTTATCTTAAACTTGATGGCCGTCACCACGCCTTTAAGCTCGAAAGAACAGGAGATCGCTAAATTGATTCTCAAAGAAATCAGCTTACGGCTTAAATTTCTTCTCTCCGTCGGCTTGGAGTATCTGACCTTAGCGCGGGAAGCCGGGACCCTGGCCGGCGGCGAAGCCCAGCGCATCAGATTAGCTTCCCAAATCGGCACCGGCCTGACCGGCGTCCTCTACATTCTAGATGAACCTTCGATTGGCTTGCACCAGCGGGACAATCAACGTCTGATTAGGACTCTCAAAAACCTGCGCGACTTAGGCAACTCCATTGTCGTCGTCGAACATGACCGGGAAATCATGCTCAAAAGCGATTATCTGGTGGACTTCGGCCCCTTGGCCGGAAAACAGGGCGGCCAAATTGTCGCCTTTGGCACACCCAAACAAGTCCTCACCAACCCGGCCTCTTTAACTGCTAAATATCTAACCAATAAGAAGAAAATTACTGTCTTGCCGTCGCCTAAACAAGACCAGCCGCGATTATTAACTCTTACCGGCTGTAATCAGCACAACTTAAAAAACTTAACCGTTAGTTTTCCTTTGAACCAATTTGTCGTCATCACCGGTGTTTCCGGTTCCGGCAAGTCCACTTTAATTCACGACACTCTTTATCATGCCCTCCGCCATCACTTAGGCTATGAACAGGCGGAGATTAAAGATAATTACCATTCTCTTACCGGCTATGAGTTTCTCAATAAAGTCAGTTTAATTGATCAAAGTCCGATCGGCCGTACTCCCAGAAGCAACCCGGTCACCTACACTAAAGCTTTCGACTCTATCCGCCAACTGTTTAGTCTAACCAAGGATGCGCGAATCAGCGGTTTTTCACCCGGCCGGTTTAGTTTTAATGTCAAAGGCGGCCGCTGCGAAGCCTGCCAAGGCGAAGGCCAGGTAAAAATTGAGATGCAGTTTATGCCCGATGTCTATATTACTTGCGAAGTCTGCCAAGGCAGCCGTTACAATTCTCAAACTCTGGAGGTTAAATACAACCACAAAAACATCGCCGAAGTTTTACAGCTGACCGTCGCTGAGGCCTTAAACTTTTTTCCTCACCACACGCCGGTTTTCTCTAAATTAACCACGCTTCATCAGGTCGGCTTAGGCTACATTGCCCTCGGCCAGCCGGCCCCGACTTTGTCCGGCGGCGAAGCCCAGCGGGTGAAACTGGCCAAAGAGCTTTCCATCAAAAGCCAGGGCCGCACGCTTTACCTGCTCGATGAACCCACTACCGGTTTGCATTTTCAAGACCTTAATAATTTGCTCTCTGTTTTAAAACAACTGGTTAACCAGGGCAATACTGTCATTATCATTGAGCATAATCTGGACGTGATTAAAAACGCTGACTGGGTGATTGATTTAGGCCCTGAGGGCGGGGATTTAGGCGGCCAAGTTGTGGCCACCGGTACCCCAAAACGCTTAAGTCAGGTGAAAAAATCCTTTACCGGCCAGTATCTTCATAAAATCTTATGAACTATCCCAGCCAACCCGGAGTTTATTGGTTTTTAAACAACCAAGGTAAAGTAATTTACGTCGGTAAAGCTAAAAATTTAAATAATCGCCTAAAAAGCTATGCTTTAATTAATCAAAGTTCGCCCAAAACCGCGGCCATGCTGCGGGAAAGAAAAACCACTAAGTTTAAAATCACCGAATCGGAATTCGAAGCTCTGCTTTTAGAAGCTGAGTTAATCAAAACTTATCAACCCGGGTTTAACATCTTATTAAAGGATGACCGCTCTAAATTATACTTGAACTTTACTAAGGAAACTTTTCCCAGAATTATTTTAACCCGTAAAAGCGGCGAGTTTGGTCCCTATCCTTCTTCCCGCCAATTAACCCAAATTCTTAAAATCTTGCGCCAGATCTTCCCTTATTGCGATCACCCTGCAGGTTCCGAACCTGCAGGCAAAGCCTGTTTTTACTACCACCTTCAGCTTTGCCCCGGCGCCTGTATTAACAAAATCTCCCCGGCAGATTATCAAAAAAACATCAACAATCTCAAACTGATTTTAAAAAATAAAAAATCCGTTTTACTTCGCCGCCTCAGCCAACAGCTTAAACAGGCCTCGATTAAACAAAATTTTGAACAAGCCGCTGTTTTCCGTGACCAAATCAATCACTTGAAAAATTTACCTCGGGTAAAACTAAAGCCGCCATCAGTTTTACCAATTTTAACCACTGATATATTTCATGAACGCATCATTCATCTTCGGCGTCTGCTTAAGAAATTTTTTAGCCTCCCCGGCCGCTACCCGTTAACCCGGATCGAAGCTTATGACATTAGTAATCTCCAGGGCACTGATCCCGCCGGCTCCCTGGTCGTCTTTATTAATGCCCAGCCGGCAGCAGACCAATACCGGCACTTTAAAATCAAATCCTTAACCACTCCCAACGACCTGAAAATGTTAAAAGAACTCTTAACCCGCCGCGTCCAGCACCAGGAATGGGGGATACCTAACCTGATTTTAATCGACGGCGGCGCTAATCAGGTCAAAACCGCTTTAACTGCTGTTCCCTGGAATATCCCTATCATCGGCCTGGCCAAACACCCCGACCGCCTCATCTGCCTCAACCAGCAAGGAACATCCTTGCAGGTAATTAAATACCCTTTACCCGAACATGATCCGGGAACCTTTTTACTCCAGCATCTAAGAGATGAATCCCACCGTTTTGCCCGGAGATTACATCACCATCTTCGCCTCTCAGCCTACAAGGAACATCCTTGCAGGCGCTCCATCAACCGGGAATAAAAACGCAGGTTGTGAATTGTCGCCAACCTGACCGCCGTTAAATCTTCTATTTTAAACAAATGCCGCAAATATGCCCGGCTGTATTTCTGACACAGCAAACAGTCACACTCAGGGTCTACCGACCGACCATCACCGTTATGTTTCTCTTTATTGGGATTATAAAATTTATAACCTTTATAACCGTTATCACTTACATACAGCCGGCCGTGCCGGGCATCGCGCGTCGGCAGCACACAGTCAAAAATGTCATAACCCAGCTTCGCTAAATTAATAATTTCATCCGGTTTACCGATTCCTAAACCATAAAGCCAGCTGTTTTTGGGCGTATTGTCCGCGATAATTTTAGCGCTGATATAATCAAATTTGCCTTCTTCATCCATTGGCCAGCCGCCGTAACCATAACCGTCAAAACCAATCTCCCCAAGCCCCAAACAACACTCTTTTCTTAAATCCGGAAAACTGCCGCCCTGGACCACGGCGATTAAATATGGCCTTTTCTGCCTCCCTCCGTAAATCCGCTCAAACTCTTCTTTCGATCTTTTTGCCCAGAGAACCGTCCGCCTCACCGTTTCCCTAGCTTCTTCATAGCCGGCTTTAGGCATAGTAAAATCATCCAACACCACCATTAAGTCAGTCTTGAGCCAAGATTGAAATACAATCGATTTCTCCGGAGTCAACAAAACTTTTTTCTTTTTGTTTAAATGAAAGGAGACTCCTTCGTCAGTGACTTTACCCGAACCTTTTTTCGCCAAACTCATTACCTGAAACCCGCCGGAGTCGGAAATCAGCGCCCCCGGCCAATTCATAAACGGACCAATGCCCTTAAATTTTTTTATCACCTTTTCACCTAAATCTAAATATAAATGTAAAGTGTTCACCAAAATTCCCGGGGTCTTAGTGTTTAAAATGTCCTGGCTGTCAACGCTCCGCACCACCGCTTTGGTCGCGTCGGGGAAAAATAGGGGTGTCGGCAGCTCGCCTCGCTGATATTTAAATACTTTCATAAACCATATCTGGTATTATATAAGATTAACTGTTATAATTACTTAATGTTATGGATAATGTTCAAAGTCGGGGAGCTGCTCGTTCGCTTTGGCAAGATTCTCCAGGTGACTGAAGTTAAAATCGACTGTCTCGTCTTGCGGCCGTTTTTTAATTCAAAATCCAGCCATGACCTGACTTATTCAATTCCCAATCAAAACCTCAAAAGTGGCCGCCTGCGCCGCTTAGTGACCAAAAAACAACTGGAGTTGCTCTTCACAAATATTTTCAAGAAAACGTCAACCGCCAAAGAAATCAACGTCACTGAAAGCAAAGTCTCTCTCCGCTCTAACGATCTGGCCGATTCGCTGCAATTGATAAAAAACTTGTGGGTGGAAAAACAAACTCACGCCGGCTTTTTGCCCGGCGGCCGTTTAAGTCTTTATCAGCAAGCCTTAAACCAGGTCAGCGAAGAAATCGCCGCTGTTAAAGGCACTTTGCCGGACGAGGCCAAATTGCTGGTTTTAACTTCTTTAAGCAAAGGGCAAAAACTCCCTACCGTGGTGAACTAAAACAGCTATGTATCAGCAAAAGAGATTTTTTCGCGCCCGAAGACAGCCCCGATCATTTAACCCATCCTTATTGATCCAGCAACTCCGGGGGCAATCACGCCTGGAAGTAGTCGCGATTAAAAATGATTTTGCCGCTTTTCCCATAGTCGAACAAATCAAAGCCAATATTAAATCCAAGGGTTATTTGATTCCCACTCCCATTCAGGACAAAGTCATCCCCCTGATTATTAACAATCAGGATGTGGTCGGTGTTGCCAATACCGGCACCGGCAAAACTGCCGCTTTTTTAATTCCCTTGATCAATAAAGTCTTTAAAAACCGCAACGAAAAAGTCCTGATAATTACCCCAACCAGGGAGTTGGCCGCCCAAATTGAAACAGAATTTATCGCGCTTGCCAGAAATCTGAATATGTATTCCGTACTCTGTATCGGTGGTGTTAGTATGAACCGGCAAATTCAGCGCCTCAGGCAAAGGTCGAACTTTGTCATTGGCACACCCGGCCGGTTAAAAGATTTAGAGCAGAGACGGGTCTTGAAATTAAGAAGTTTTACTACCATCGTTCTCGACGAAGTCGATCGGATGCTGGATATGGGTTTTATTCAAGATGTCCAATATTTAATTTCCTTTTTACCGGATCGGAAACAGTCGTTATTTTTTTCGGCCACCATCGAAGGCAAAGTCAGAGAAGTCATGGCCGGCTTTTTAAGAAATCCGGTAATCGTTTCCGTAAAAACTAGAGATATGGCTGATAATGTCAACCATGAAGTTGTCCGAATCGCCGGCAGAAATAAAATTGACGTTCTCCATGATCTCTTAAACAAGCCGGGTTTTGATAAAGTCCTGGTCTTTGGCCGGACAAAATGGAGCATGGAAAAACTGGCCCGGACCTTAATCGATAGGGGATTTAAAGCTACCGCCATCCACAGCAATAAAACTCAAAGCCAAAGACAGAAAGCCTTAACCCAATTTAAAAACGGTACCGTCAAAATCTTATTGGCCACTGATGTCGCCCAAAGAGGTTTGGATATCGACAATGTCACCCACGTCATCAACTTTGATTTGCCAGAAACGCAAACCGACTATATTCATCGGATCGGCCGCACCGGCCGGGTCGATAAAAAAGGCGTGGCGATTTCTTTAGTCCCCTAATTACGGATTCTTTCTTACAAACGGTGTAAATCTTGTCTTAGAAAACCTGTCTCTATTTGGTTTAAATTTAGTCTTTATCCAGATCATTTGCCTCTTTTTCTCAAAACTTTCCAGCATTCCCGGATAACTGCTTTTCTGCTTCGGTTTTTTCTGAAACGTCATAAGCTTATTCTATCACATCGTTTTTTTGGGGTCACTGATTCGAAATCTTCGAACTGCCGCCGAAAAAGGCCTTTTCGGCTATCTACCCAAGCTCTATCTTAACGAAACTGCGACAGTTCGGCCGACATGCCGCCGCCCGGCGGCCGGCACCGGCGGCTCTTCCAGCGCTAGCGACCAACGCCGACCAAGTGAAACAGGAGACTACAAAGTCTGATTTAAACCTCAATACAGGCGTCATTTACCAGGCAACCGGTGACAGCCGCCAACCGGAAAACCGAAAACTACCAACAACCAACCAAACAACCTTAATTTAACAAGCCGGACAACAAGATTGATTCACCTTCTTTCCATGATTAATTGCCAAACCCCCACCGCACGTTGTTCTACAATCTGCCCATATTCATCCTACCCGCCCATAATATTCAACCAGTCTTTTCTGCTGCTCACCCGGCCTTTACCTGCCCAGATACTCTTACAGTCTTTCTCTTCCTGTCAGTCCGGGTTTCGCAGCAGTTTAAGGATTAAAACCAAAGATTAAAAGCCAAAGGCCTGCTTACAGCAAGCCAAAGGCGACCAGCCAGTTTCGCCTTTGGCGGGAAAGGCAGTTTGCTTCGCGAAAACCAGAAATCTTGAGGGAGGAAAGGAGGAATTATTTTATTTGTGGAAGCTTTTTTAACATCAAAAAAATAAGTTCTTTTCCCACAGTTTAACATTCTCGTTTTAATTTCTTCTCTCATTTTTCTTACCTCCAATTTTTATTAATTTATTCTTTTTTCCCACTTTCTAATTCCAGTAATTCCAATCCTTTAATTTGAAACGTGCCTTGGCCGATTTCTCCCTGAATATTTCCTACAATATTTGCGGTTGACTTAAAAAGTTTATCAGCCTGTTTTTCTCTTGATTGCCACATTTTTTCATAAGCGGCTCTTTCTTTAGTAATTTGATTTTTCATTTGAAAATAAGTCTCCACCATCGCTTCAACCTGCTGGCGGAATTCGTGACTGGTGATATATTCGTATAAATTTTCGGCTTTTTCTTCCTTATGGGTGGAAACCGCCATTTGATATCCAACGTCAAGCAGATTTTTTCGCAAAAGGTGAGCCAAGGAAACAGCCAACTCAAAACTGACCACCCAAACACCATTTTTAAGGCCAAGCTGGGTTTTAAATTCTTTGGGCATGACCGTCGAAACAATCACCGGAATGTTAGCTTTTTCAGCACGTAAATCTTGTTTGAGTTTATCCAGCCATTTATCAGCCCAGATTTTGGTTCGTTTGGTTTCCCATAAAATAATGCCGCAATTAATCCCTCTGGGGCTTAATACTGTTTGCCGGACGTCCGCGCCTTTAACACCCTTTTCGACCGGTTCGATCAGATCGTTGGGGAAAGTATTTTTCAGCACTTTTTCAAAATCAAGTTCCAGCACTTCGCCCTGCAGTTGTTGTGAAGTCAGATTGCCTTTCCGTTGAGCCTCATCGACGGCTTTTTTCAAGTCTGCCAATTCTTTATCTTTTTCCGCCATTTTTAAAATATATTTTTCTTCTATTGTTTGCTGTGCCTGCTTTTTAATTGTTTCCCGTTCGGCGTCCATCTGCCGCTGTTTTTCCACTTCAAATTTTTCCTTGTTTTCCTCCAGTTGTCGTTTTTCTTTTCTAATTTTTAACTCCTCGTCTTCAGCTTTTTTAGCGCGCTGCTTTAATTCTTCAATTTGTTCGTTTTTTTCGTCAACTTGCTTTTGAATTTTAATATTGAGTTCTTTTTCTTCCTCCTCGGCTTTTTGAGCTAATTGTTTAAGTTTTTCAATCTCGCTTTTCTGATCAGCCAATTCTTTTAATGATTTTTCTCTAGCTTCTTTTTCAGCTTGTTCTTTTACTGCCTCAATTTCTTTATTTTTAGCATCTAGTTGTCTTTGAATTTTAATATTTAAAGCTTTTTCTTCATCGAGCACTTTTGAGGTTTTTTCCTTGATTTCTTTTTCAGTTTCTTCTTTTGCTTCTTTTTTTGCTTCTTCCAATTCTTTTTGATGGCGAATTTTAACACTAGCTAAAGTCTCTTCCTGAATTTTATGCTGCAACGCCTCGGAAATTTCAATTTCCTTGCCGCAGTATTTACATTTAATGGTGGTAAGCATAAAAGTCGTTAATTAAAAAAGCTTCTCCACATATTATAATCCTCAATTGGTACTGCTAACATTAAGATCTTTCTTGGTCTTGTAATTGCCACATATAAGGTTCTTAATTCTTCATCTTTTAACTTCCCAGGTATTGTTTTTGATAATATTGTTGAGTACTTAGTATTTTGTGCTTTGTTGTTAATAACAAGAAGTACTGCCTCAAAAGTTTCTCCTTTAACAGAGTGTAT
>Ga0210018_1000975_pt1 | contig 15118 bp, 18 predicted proteins | sample CryGeyCG2014_010_2_FD_183967 | JGI IMG/M metagenome (GOLD analysis project Ga0210018, IMG submission 183967) | Groundwater microbial communities from aquifer - Crystal Geyser CG09_land_8/20/14_0.10 (SPAdes) (version 2) | ecosystem: Environmental > Aquatic > Deep subsurface > Groundwater | place...
GACAAGGAAATTGCTTTGGTCCGTCAATTGGATTTTGACCGACGGCCGATTATTGTTACGGCCAGCGGCGAATTAAGCTGTTGGCTGGGACCGGCTTTCCGGGCCGATATTTTCGGGACAACCCTTTACCGAATTGTCTGGATTGAAAAAATAGGCCATTTTAAATATCCCATCCCGGCCGTCTTTTATTACAAAAGAGCCAAATTAGTTAAATGGCTGACCGGGGTGAAAAGGGCGATTATTGTTGAATTGCAGGCCGAGCCCTGGAGTCCCAGCGCTATCAACGAAACGGCTGTTTGGAAACAAGCCAAATCAATGGATTTAGACAAGTTTAAAGGCATCATTGATTACGCCCGGCGAACCGGTTTTGACGAGGCCTATCTCTGGGGCGTTGAATGGTGGTATTGGAAAAAAGAACAGGGCAATAACGCTCTCTGGCAGGAAGCTAAAAAGCTCTGGGTAAATTGAACCTTGACAAATAGATAATAATTTGTTAATATATAAAATATTCTTGTCCAGCCCATTCGCCCCTCAAGCGCAACACTCTCACTTAAAAAGTTGTTCTTCAAAAACCTCTTTGGGAGCCCTAAATCCCAGAGATTTTCTAGGGCGATTATTGATTATCTTAACAATAGCATCCAAATCAGATTGAGTGTAGTTTTCCAATCTTGTTTTCTTAGGAATATACTCTCTTAGAAGACCAAAAGCGTTCTCAATCGCTCCTTTCTCCCAGGATGAATAAGGATGACAGAAGTAGGTAGGAATATCTAATTCCTTAAAACGAGCATTTTCCCGACCATTGTCCAAAGTTAAAGAATTAACTGGAAGAGATTGGAGCAAACGATTAAATCCTTCAATAGCGCGCCTTAATCGCTTGATTTTCTTAATCAGGATGTATCTGGATTTTCTTTCAATTAACCCAGCGATTGTTTCCTTGCCTGATTTAGGATAACCGAGAGTATCACCTTCAAAATCCCAAAAACGTTCCCTCTGATTAACATCCTCCGGTCTTTGATCAATAAAGATGCGATCCTTGATTGCTCCTCTTAAATCTTTAGTCTTCTTTTGTTTTTTCCTCCGGTAATGTTTGTATCTCAGATATTTACAAAGAGATTGACCATACTGACTATACAGATATTTGTAGATAGCGGTATGATGAATTGATAATTTTCCATCAGTGTTTACTCTTAATCTGCCGGCAATTGATTCGGGCGACCAGGACAGCCTGATTTTCTCTTTAACATAGGTCTCTATTTCTGGATTGCCTCTGACCTTCATCCCTTGATATTTAGAGTATTTTCTCTTAACATAGGCCTTGTGTTGAGCATTGTCTGGATCGTATTGACCATTAATGCTATTAAGTTTTAGTTCTCGACTTATTGAAGAAGGGTTCCTTCTTAAAACACTGGCAATAGCTGCCTGTGAGTAGCCCTTCTTCAATAGGATCGAGAGCTCGTTTCTCTCATCCTTAGTAAAGTGTTTGTACCTTATATATTCTAATTATGAGGTGTTGCGCTTCAAAAGCAAATTTGTGTCCCTTTAATAATATAGGAGAGAAGGAGAAAAAGATGATAGAAGAAGAAAGAGAAGCTTTTAGAAAGATAGTCCAGCGTTTGCTGGACGAAGAGGAAATTACCGGCGAAATTCCGACTAAACTTGCTCTTCCTCGTTCTTTGTTTTTAAGCGCTGTCCATATGCTCAAAAGAGGAAGATATCTGACGAGAGATGAGATCCTTTTCTTGGCCAGAGAATTTCTTTCTGTTTTAAACGGGAGGAAAATTACCATTACCAAAAAAGACAGCGATTTCTTCTTGGGAAAGAACATCAAGAAGAAAAAAAGTGACTGGAAGACGAAAAATGTTTGGAAAGGAGCGTTCGCTCACGAAAAGCGAATGCAGCTGCCGGAATCGGACCGTTAGCAATCATTAGCGGCTGTTGGTCAAATTAAGGCCAACAGCTTTTTTTCTTGAAAAATAAAAGGGAAACATCTAAAATAAGTTTATGAGAATTAGAAAAAAATCACTCTTTTTTGTAATTTGCGACAATATTCGCAGCTTGGAAAATATCGGCTCAATTTTCCGGACAGCCGATGCTTTGGGCGTGGATAAGATTTTTTTAACCGGCATTTGCGGCCGGCCGCCTCACCCTAAAATCGGCAAAACCGCTTTGGGGGCTGAAAAAAAAATTGACTGGCAATATCAATGGTCTGTTTGGCGGATAATTGAACGGCTCAAAAAAGAAAATTTTTTTATCGTCGCTTTAGAACAGACCAAAAATAGTTTAATTTATACCCGGTTTAAGCCGCGGTTTCCCTTGGCTTTAGTGGTAGGCAATGAAATTAAAGGGGTTTCGCCGGCCGTCTTAAAAAGAGCTGACCGGGTTATTCATTTGCCGATGCTCGGCCGTAAAGAATCTTTGAATGTGGCTGTTTCTTTTGGCGTGGCCGGCTATTATCTCAACCAAGGGCGTCTTGAAAAGGGACGCCCTTGGAGGGCGTCCTTCAGAGGGCGTCCCTCAAAATGACACCCTTTTTGAAAAAATGAAACAATTTTTCAAAATTCTCAAAAAAAGTAAAAAGTCGGCCGCCCGTTTGGGTTTGCTTAAAACGACTCACGGCCAGATTAGAACGCCGGCTTTTTTGCCAGTGGCCACGCAAGCGGTGATTAAAAGCTTAAGCCCGACCGATTTGAAAGAAATCGGCTTTGAGGCATTGCTTTGCAATACCTATCATCTTTACTTGCGGCCCGGCCATAAAATCATTCAAAAACTGGGCGGTTTGCATAAATTTATGAATTGGCCCGGGCCGATTGTTACCGACAGCGGCGGTTTCCAGGTTTTTAGTTTAGGTTTTGGTTTAAAAGAAGGTATTGGCAAAATAGTCGGTTTTTTCCCCGGTCAGATTAAACGGACCAAAGCAATCAGGCCCAAATTAGTCAAAATAGATGAACAAGGAGCGGATTTCCGCTCTCATTTAGATGGCTCGAAACATCGCTTAACTCCACAAAAGTCAATTAAAATCCAGGAGGATTTAGGGGCCGATATTATTTTAACCTTTGACGAATGCACCTCTCCTTTGGCGACTAAGGAATATACTCAAAAGTCTATGGAAAGGACGCATCGTTGGGCCGAGATTTGTCTCAAAGCAAAGAAACGCCGAGACCAGGCGCTTTTCGGTATCATCCAAGGCGGTCAGTGGAAGGACTTAAGAATGAAGAGCGCTCGATTTATCGGCCAATTGCCTTTTGAAGGATTGGCTATTGGCGGCTCTTTAGGCAAAAACAAAAAAGATATGTTTAAAATTTTGGACTGGGTCATCCCGGGAATGCCTCAAGAAAAACCGCGCCATTTATTGGGCATTGGCCAGCCGATTGACTTGGAAAAAGCGGTTGCCAAGGGAATAGACCTTTTTGATTGCGTTTACCCAACCCGCTTGGCCCGTCACGGCGTTTTTTTGACCGAGCAGGGCGAATTAAATATTTTTAACTCTGCTTTCCGAAAAGATAAAAAACCGATTATGGCCGATTGCTCTTGCTATACCTGCCGGAATTTCAGCCGGGCTTACCTGCACCATTTGTTCAAAGCTAAAGAAATACTCGGCCACCGCTTGGCGACTTATCACAATCTTTGGTTTATTGCCCGTTTAATGGAGAGAATTAGAAAAGAAATTAGAGAAGGGGAAAAATAGTCTTTGTCATGAATCAGTGCCTTTTTTATCTTTTCATGTTAAAATCTTATTAAGAAAGGAAAACTATCTATGCCTAAAATATTTATTACCCGTCAGATTCCGGATAAAGGAATCAAAATGTTAAAAGATAAGGGCTGGGATATTTCGGTTGGCCCGGAAGGAGAAATATCCCGGGAAGAATTGCTTGAAAAAGTTAAGGGAGTGGAAGCAATTTTGTCGGTCTTAACCGAAAAGATTGACGGCCAAGTTATGGAGGCGGCCGGCCAACAGTTAAAGATTATTGCCAATTACGCGGTCGGTTATGATAATATTGACGTTAAAGAGGCCGCTAAAAGAAGAATTATGGTGACCAATACGCCGGATGTTTTAACTGAAGCGGTCGCCGAACACACTATCGCCTTGCTTTTTGCTATTGCCGAAAGGATTGTTGAAGCTGATAGATATACCCGGGCCGGCCAGTATAAGGCCTGGGGGCCAAAGCTGCTTTTGGGAACCGGTATTGGAGAGAAAACATTGGGTATTGTCGGCTTGGGTCGGATTGGTTCGGCAATCGCTCAGCGGATGCAAGACGGCTTCGGGGTTAAAATTATTTATTATGACATTAAACGAAACGAAGAATTGGAAAAGAAATTCAAGATAGAGTATCGGGAGCTTGATGATTTATTAAAAGAATCGGATTTTGTCAGCCTGCATACGGCTTTAACTCCGGAAACCAAGCATTTGATTAATGCCGAGAGATTGAAAAAAATGAAACCGACGGCTTATTTAATCAATACTTCCCGCGGCCCGATTATTGACGAAAAAGCCTTGGTGGAAGTCCTGAAGAATAATGGAATTGCCGGAGCGGCTTTGGACGTTTACGAAAACGAGCCGGAACTAACCTCCGGTTTAACCGAGTTGGAAAATATTGTTTTGACGCCGCATATCGCTTCGGCAACCAAGGAAACCCGCGACAAAATGGCTGAAATGGCCGCCAATAATGTTATAGCCGCTTTAAAGGGCCAGACGCCGCCGAATTTGGTTAAGACGTAATGAACAAAAAATTATCTCGTCAGTTTTATAGACAGCCAACTTTGAAGGTAGCTAAAGCGTTGTTGGGCAAATATTTGGTTCGGCGGATTGGTCAACAAAAGTTAGTTGGCCGAATTGTTGAAACAGAGGCCTATCTTGGTTATCAGGATGAGGCCTCGCATGCTTTTGGGAAAATAACGGCTCGCAATGAAATTATGTTCGCTTTGGCCGGTTTCTGGTACGTTTATTTAATCTACGGAATTTTTTCTTGTCTTAATATTGTTACCCAAGAAAAAGGGTTCCCGGCGGCTGTTTTAATTAGAGCCCTGGAGCCGATAGAGGGAATTGGAACAATGAAGCGATTAAGAAAAAAGTCGAATTTAAGAGATTTATCTTCCGGACCGGGCAAGCTCTGTCAGGCCTTGAAGATTGATAGAAGTTTGAATAAGACAAAGGCCTTTGGTCAGAATTGTTGTTTATGGATTGAGCAAAGAAAAGAACCGAATAACTTTAAAATTGGAAGCTCCGGAAGAATTGGCGTAGATTACGCCGGGCCTTATTGGGCCAGCCGTCCTTGGCGATTTTTTATTAAAAACAATCAATTTGTTTCCAAAAAATGATTTTTTCGCCTCAAGAAAAATCCGTTTTCAGAAAAGGATATCGGATAGTGGCCGGTATCGACGAAGCTGGGCGCGGCGCTCTGGCCGGGCCGGTTGCGGCGGCCGCAGTAGTTGTTCCGAGAGACGCCCTCCGAGCCCTCCGAGGGACGCCCTTAAAGGGCGTCCTTTTAAGGGCGTCCCTCAAAAGTACGCCCTTGAGGGATTCTAAATTACTAACGCCTAAACAACGAGAAGAGATTTTTGAAATGATTAAACAGGAGCCGGCCATTGAATGGCGGGTTAGCTTTGTTTGGCCAAAAGCAATTGACCGGATTAATATTTGGCAGGCCACTTTGCTGGCTTGGCGACGTTGTCTTAAAAAATTAAATCACCAGCCGGATTTTTTGTTTTTAGACGGTAAATACGTTCTTCCATTTGCGACATCGGATGTCGCAAACATAGCCCAGCGCGCCGTTATTAAAGGAGACCAGAAGATTGTTCTTTTATCTCTGGCTTCAATTGTCGCTAAAGTCAGCCGGGACCGATTAATGGAACGATTGGGGAGAAAATATCCTCAATACAGCTTGGCTCAACATAAGGGCTACGGAACCAGATTGCATTTTGAAAAACTAACTAAGTTTGGCCCATCAGAAATTCATCGCTACAGTTTCCGTCCGGTTTTCAATCAGCTGCCTTTTAAGGATAAAGTATATTACGTCGTTAGTCGGATTCCGCGCGGTCAGGTAATGACCTATCAACAAGTGGCTCAAAGAATCGGCCAGCCGCGTTCTTACCGAGCCGTCGGCAATGTCTTGAATAAAAACGAGAACCGCCGGATACCCTGCCATCGGGTCATTCGTTCCGATAACCAAATCGGCGGCTATAACCGGGGAAGCCAGCTTAAAAGAAAATTACTCAGAAAAGAGGGCATTGACTTGACAAAATCAGCGGAATTTAATATTTTAATTAATAGGAGAGGATCAAGTACTTTTAATCTTTAAAAAAGGAGGCGGAAATGGTTTTCTGTTTTGATTTAGACGGAGTTATTTTAAAGTTTCCATTCTATAAACAGATAAAGATATTCGACTTTGACTATTTTCTTTCGCAGAAATTGATGCGAAAAAGTAGATTTTGGCGTATGGTCTTTTATCGATTTGTCAGAATCAATTCTAGAGTAGTTGAGTATTTATCTTCTTTGGCCATTGAACAAAATCGCCTTGTTATAATTTCTGCCCAATACCGAGAATATCAGAAGGAAATGAGCGATTTTTTAAGAAAGGAAAATATTCCTTTTGATGCTATCTATCTTTGGGACAGAAGGAAAACGGTCTGCGAATTCAAGCAAGAAGTTATTAATCAAGAGGGATGCGATTTCTATTTTGACGACCGGCTAGAGATTATTGATAATTTAGTAATCCCTGGTAGGAAAATTTGTTATCAGGGAGAAAAAAAGTTCTTATTTTTTTAAAAAAACAAGACGAACAAAATCGCCTTGTTTTTTATTCTTTAATTGTTAATAGATTAATTTTGTAATAGAATTGTAACAGAGAGACCCTGATTAATTTTCGAGTCCTTGAGGGACTCTATCTTATGATTCTCATTAAAAATACCACTATTATTACGCAGAATCCGCAGAGAGAAATTATTGAAAAAGGGGGATTGGTTATCGAAAAAGATGCCATCGAAGCGATTGGCCAAAGCAAGGAGATAGAAAGGCAATACGGTCGGCGAGCCGAGAAAATTATTAATGGTCAGAATAAGGTTGTTCTGCCGGGCTTGATTAATGCCCACGGCCATTTGGCGATGACTTTGTTAAGGGGCTTCGCCGATGATTTGTCTTTGGAAGATTGGTGGTTTAAATATGTTTACCCGGCGGAATCGCGCTTTACGGCCAAGCATGTTTACTGGGGTTCTTTGCTGGCTATGCTGGAAATGGTCAAGTCAGGGACGACCTGCTTTGCCGATTTTTATTATCATCAGGACCAAGTAGCCAAAGCGGCTCATCAAATAGGCCTGCGGGGCGTTTTGGGTTGCGGCGTGCTCGATGCGCCTACCTTCTATTTCAAAACCGCGGCTGAGGCCTTGAAGAAATCTCGGTCAATAATTGAAAAATGGGCCAATGACGATTTAATTAAAGTTTCTTTGGCTCCTCATATGCTTCGGACCGTTTCTTTGAAAACATATCAGCAATGTAAAAAATTGGCTCAAGAACATAAACTGCTTTTAATGACTCATTTGTCGGAAACCAGAACAGAAGTCGATTTTTGTTTAAAGAAATATGGGCGGCGGCCGGTTGAAGTTTTGGCCGAGGCGAATATTTTAGACCAAAGAACTCTTTTGGCTCACGCTTGCTGGCTGACTAAACGGGAGATTAAAATTTTAGCCCGAGCCGGCGCTTCTATAGCTCATTGTCCTATTTCTAATATGAAATTGGCCTCCGGAATAATGCCTCTGTCGGCCATGCTCAAAGCCGGTGTTAATGTCAGTTTAGGCACGGACAGTCCTTGTTCTAATAATAATTTAGATATGTTTGAAGAGATGAAAACGGCCGCTTTAGTCCACAAAGTCCATCAATTAGACCCAACCCTGGCTAAGGCCCAAACAATTTTAGATATGGCTACCATCAACGGAGCCAAGGCCCTGGGTCTAATTAAAGAAATCGGCTCTTTGGAAAGAGGCAAAAAAGCGGATTTAATTATGCTTGGTTTTAATCAACCTCATTTAGTCCCTGTCCACAATTTCGTTTCTCATTTAGTTTACGCCGCTCGAGGCAGCGACGTGGAAACAGTTATTATTAACGGCCGGATGGTTATGGAAAAAAGGAAAATCAAAAGAATCAATCAGGACGAAGTTTTTAACAAAGTAAGAAAGTTTGCTATTTTTTAAAATAAATGATATATTAGTTTTATGCTTAATAAAAGGACAATTATTTTCGGATTAGTCGCTTTGGTCGCCTTGGCCGGTATAATTTGGTACGGCAGCCGGCAAGATTCAACAATCGGGGAACAGGCGGCCGCTCTTTTAAGAGGAGGCCTTTTCCCAAAAGAAGAACCCTCTCAGTTGATTGAGGAAGAATTTATTTTAGGCAATCCGGAAGCGCCGGTAACTATCATCGAATATTCCAGTCATTTTTGCGGGGCTTGTGTTAATTTCCATTCAGAGACCTTGCCTTTAATTATGGAGAAATATATTAAGAATGGTCAGGTTAAATTGATTCCTCGTCGACTTTCACCTTCGGAATTAGGACAAACATTGCTTTGCGCTCAAGAACAGAATAAATTTCAGCTCGTTGATGATTATCTTTTCGAGCATGCTCAGGAGCTTCTTGAGCAAACGAGTCAAGCCGCTTCTGAAGAAGAATTGAATGCAATTGTTGCCAAATGGCTCAAGGCGGTTGCTGGCAATTCAGGTTTAAACCAGGCCGATTTTGACCAATGCTTTGATTCGGATAAATACCATCAAAAAATAGTTAACTGGTTTGACCAGGCCGAAGCGGCTGGCGTTGAAGCAACACCTACCTTTTTTATCAATGGCCAAATGATTGTCGGCAGTCAGCCTTATAGCCAGTTTGAAAAAATAATTGAAGATGAACTTTAATAATTTAGTAGGGAGGTGATTCAATGGCTTTAAGTGGATTATCTCATCAAGAAGAAGCAATGATTAGGAAAATGGTAGAAGGAATTTCCAAAATAGACTTCAGGAGTTTGGAAGAAAAAATTAAGGAAATTCTTGAAAAACTCAAAGATGAGGGTAAAATAACCGGTTTTTTGCCGAAAGCTAGATATCAAAACTTTCGGGGGTTTTTAGCCATAACAGTTGGAAGGACTAAGTACAACGTAATTCCAATAAGAATCATAGATAGAGAACAAACGGAGGAGGAACTGGAAAAAGAACTGATTGATTCTCTCCAGCAAACCTGATAATCCTGATCTAAGCAATGGTCAGGATTTTTTTATTTTCAATCTTATGATATAATGTAGAAAATCTTCCCGTAAGAAGAATATGTCGGGAAAACCGCTTTCCTGCATACGGAAAAGCGGATTTCCCGGATGATATTTATGGATAAAAAAACAGACATTTTAATCATTGGCGGCGGTCCGGCCGGAATGGTCGCCGCCTTAACGGCTAGAAAAAATTACCCGGATAAAAAAATCAGTTTGGTCAAGAGAGAGAAAAAAGGAGTTATTCCTTGTGGCATCCCCTATATTTTTAATCGTTTAAATTCGGTTGAAGAAAACGTCATGTCTGACCAGTCATTAATTGATAGTCAGATTGATTTAACTATTGGAGAAGCGGCTAAGATCAATCCGGAAGAAAAGACAGTTGTTTTTAAAGATAATCAGATTTGCCAATACGATAAATTAGTTTTAGCTCTCGGTTCAGAATCCCATTTAGTGCCTATTCCCGGTTTAGAAAAATCAGGCGTCTGGCAGATAAAAAAAGACTGTCAATATTTAGAGAGATTGAGAAAAGCGGCTCTTCAAGCAAAGAATATAGCTATTATCGGAGGCGGTTTTATCGGCGCGGAACTGGCCGAAGAATTAAGCAGCTTTAAGAATTCAAGAATCAGCGTTGTCGAACTGGCGGAGCACTGTTTGTTAACTAATTTTGACGAAGAATTCGCTCTGGCGGCTGAAGGAAAGCTGAAAGAGAAAGGAGTCAAGATATATCTAGGAATGAAGATAAAAGAAGTTGGCGGTCAGGACAAAGTAGAATATCTGGAATTGGTGGACGGAGAGAAAATTGCGGCCGATTTGGTGATTTTGTCAATTGGTGCTCGGCCGAATGTTAATTTGGCCAAAGAAGCCGGGATAAAGATTGAAGAAAAAGGAGGTATTTGTGTTGATGAATATATGAAAACCAGCCAGCCGGACGTTTTAGCTGTTGGCGATTGCGCTCAAACCAAGGATTTTATCACCGGGAGAAATGTTCCGGTGATGCTCGCTTCTGTGGCCGCTAGCGAAGCTAGAATTGCCGCGAACAATTTGTATCAGATAAAACTGATTAGAGAAAACAAAGGAACCCTAGGAGTCTTTTCAACATATATTAACGGATTGACTTTGGCGGCGGCCGGTTTAAACGAAAAAAGAGCCCAAGAAGGAAAATTTGAATATATTGTCGGGCAGGCCGAGTCTCCTAACCGTCATCCAGGCAAACTGGCTGGAGCCGAACTGGTTACAGTCAAATTGATATTTGCCAAATCATCGGAAGGACTGCTATTAGGAGCAGAAATCATGGGGCCGGAGAGTGTCGGCGAAATGATTAACACGGTGGCCATGGCTATTCAGCATCGGGCAACGCTTTATGATTTCAATACTTGGCAAATAGCGACCCATCCGCTTTTAACTTCAGCGCCGACTGTTTATCCTCTTATTGCGGCTGCTCAAGACGCTCTACTTAAATTGAATAAATAATTAAGCAATAATCTTTCTGCGTTATCGCGGAAACATAGAAAGGAGGTGAAAAAAATGAATTTAAAAGATAGAGTCGCTTTAGTCACTGGAGCCCGCCGTGGCATCGGAGAGGGCATTGCTTTGGCTTTGGCTCAAGCTGGCGCTAAGGTAGTTGTTACTGACGTTGACCAGGATGACTGTCAAAAGGTCGTAGACCAGATTAAAGAATCAGGCCAAGACGGATTAGCTCTCAAAGTTGATGTTTCAAACAAGGAAGATGTCGAAGAAGCCGTCCAAAAAACCGTTGAGAAGTTTAATAGAATTGATATTTTGGTTAATAATGCCGGGATTGCCCAATTTAAACCATTTTTAGAATTAACCGAGGAAGAATGGGACCGGACTTTAGATATTAATCTTAAGGGGATGTTTCTATGCAGTCAGGCGGCCGCTCGAGAAATGGCCAAGAATAAGTATGGGCGAATTGTCAATACCGCTTCCATTGCTTCCGGACAGGTCGGCGTTGGTTTTTTAAATATTGCTCATTACTGCGCTTCCAAAGGAGGAGTAACTGCCCTAACCGAGGCCTTGGCTTTGGAATTGGCTCCTTTGGGAATTAATGTCAATGCTGTTGGTCCGGGAATAATTGAAACGCCGATGACCAAGGATATATTGTCCGATGAAAAAACGAAAGAAGGACTGATGGCCCGCATTCCCAAAAAAAGATTAGGCCAGCCCAAGGATGTAGCCAGCGCGGTTGTTTTTTTGGCTTCGGAAGAAGCAGATTATATCACCGGAGTCATTTTGTTTGTTGACGGCGGCTGGTTAGCCGGTTAAGATACTTTGCTTTTTTAAATTGAAAATTCTTTTAGAGATGGCTTTTGAGTTAATGTTTAAATTAGCAAAAAAATCTTAACTTAAGCAGAGTTTAATGAATTCAGATTTAATTTAACATGGAATATGATTTGATTATTGTTGGCGGCGGACCAGCCGCTATATCGGCCGGGATTTACGCGGTCCGCAAAGGGTTAAAGACTCTCTTAATCGCTCAAGATTGGGGCGGTCAGTTGAATTGGACTAATTTGATTGAGAATTATCCCGGCTTTGAATCAATTACCGGGCCGGAACTGGTTAAGAAATTAGTTGCTCATCTAAAAAAGTATCAAGGCGAGGATTTGGAAATTAGAGAAAGAAGTGAGATAAAAAAAATTGAGGCAGAAAAAGAGCAATTAGTTAAAGTAGAAGCAGACAAGGTCTATCAGGCCAAGGCCTTAATTCTGGCGACCGGTCGGAATTACAAAAAACTGGGCATACCCGGAGAAAAGGAATTTTCTAGCAAAGGAGTCAGTTATTGCGTTACCTGCGACGGGCCAATTTTTAAAGACAAAAAAGTGGCTGTTATCGGAGGCGGCAACGCCGGCTTGGAAGCGGCTTTGGATTTGCTTGATTACGCTTCAAAAATATATCTTTTGGAATTTTTGCCTCAATTGACAGCTGATGAATATCTTCAGAAAATGGTTAGAAAAAATTCTAAGATTAACATTTTAACCAATGTGGCCGTTCAGGAAATTAAAGGCGAACAATTTGTCAACGGCTTGGTTTATCAAGAGAGAGATTCTCAAAAAGAGAAAGAAATAACCCTGGAAGGAGTTTTTGTTGGAATCGGGACGAGAGCTAATTCATCTCCGGTTAAAAATGTGGTAGAATTAAATCAGGAAGGAGAGGTTAAAATAGACGAGAAAAACAGAACCTCGGTTAGAAATATTTTTGCGGCCGGCGATGTTACAGATGTTTCCCATAAGCAGATTGTCGTGGCGGCCGGCGAAGGGGTTAAGGCCGCTCTAAACGTTTATCAATATTTATGCCGGAAATAAAAGTTTATTCTACGCCCGCCTGTCCCTATTGTTATACGGTCAAAGCATTTTTGGACGAACAGGGTTTTGCTTACGAAGATATTGATGTCGCTGAAAATGCGCGGGCCAGAGAAGAAATGGTTAATAAATCGGGACAGATGGGCGTACCTGTTGTTGAAATAGACGGCCAAATTGTTATTGGTTTTGACAAAGAGAGAATCAGCCAGATTTTAGGCATCAGAGATTAGCGGTTGCGCTAAATTTTTGGCCTGGCGCTAAATAGAAAGGAGAAATCAACATATCTATTAAAGTTGCGATTAATGGCTTTGGCCGCATCGGCCGGCCGACCCTTCGGAGAATTTTGGAGAAACATCCTGATTTAGAGGTTGTTTTGATAAACGATTTGACCGATACCCAAACATTGGCTCATCTTTTGAAATACGATTCGGTTTACGGCATTTATCCGGGCGAGGTTAAGGGGACTAATGGCGTCTTAATTATTAACGGAAAACAAATTAAGTGTTCGGCTGAAAAAGATCCGGCCAAACTGCCTTGGAAAAAAATAGGCGTTGACATTGTTTTGGAATGCACCGGCCTATTCACAAGATTTGAAGGGGCTCGAGGGCATTTAGAGGCCGGGGCTAAAAAGGTAATTATTTCAGCTCCTTCCAAAAGCGCGGAAATACCTCATTTTGTTTTAGGGGTTAATCAGGCGGAATACAATCCGGAAAAAGACAACATTGTTTCAATGGGTTCCTGCACGACCAATTGCTTGGCTCCGGCAGCCAAAATTCTTAACGATAATTTTGAAATAGAAAGCGGTTTAATGACGACTATCCACAGCTATACCAATGACCAGCGTTTGCTTGATTTGCCTCATGAGGATTTGCGCCGAGCTAGGTCAGCCGCTTTGTCAATGGTGCCGACGACGACCGGAGCGGCTATTGCCGTAACCAAAACCATTCCGGCCTTAAAAGGGAAGATTCACGGTTTGGCTATCCGGGTGCCCACGCCAATAGTTTCTCTAATTGATTTTGTCGCTAAAGTGAAAAAAGAGACAACGGCTGAAGAAATTAATCAAGTTTTTGAAAAAGCGGCCGCTCAAGAAAATTTTAAAGGTATTTTATCCGTTGAGAAGAAGCCCTTAGTTTCCATTGATTATCGCCAAAATCCCTTTTCGGCGATTATTGATTTGCTTTCAACTATGGTTCAAGGCAAGAATTTGGTTAAGGTTTTGGCTTGGTATGACAATGAATGGGCTTATGCCTGCCGCTTGGCCGAATTCGCGGAGTTTATTGGCAAAAAGGGTGTATTTATTAGGAGCTTCGCTCCTTAAAATTGAGGAGCGAAGCTCCTAAATGCCTATGATTTACTTAGGAGCCGACCATGCTGGTTGGCATTTAAAAGAAGAACTCAAGAAATACCTCGCAGAATTGGGCGAACAGTATGAGGATTTGGGCAATCAAGAATTAGACCCTCAAGACGATTACCCTGATTTTGCTTTGTTAGTGGCCGAAAAAGTGGTTCAAAGCGGCGGCCGAGGTATTCTCATTTGCGGTACCGGTTTAGGCATTTGCCTGGTAGCCAACAAAATCAAAGGCGCTCGGGGAGCGGTTTGCTGGAATGATTTTACCGCCTTGCAATCACGCGAACATAATAACGCTAATATTCTTTGTTTAGGCGGTAAGGTCATAGATTTGGAAACCGCCAAAAAGATTGTCCGTCTTTGGCTGGAAACAGAATTTACCGGAGAGGAAAGACATGTTCGCCGGTTAGAAAAGATTAAAGATATTGAAAAATGATTGAGATAATTCCTACTATCATTGCCGAAGATTTTGACGAGCTCCGGGAAAAAGTCAAAAAAGTGGAGCCCTATGTTGACTGGGTTCAGTTAGATGTCATGGACGGTCAATTTGTTGATCAGACGACTTGGCGAAAGCCGGCTGATTTAAAGAATTTGGAAACCGAGGCCAAATTAGAAGCTCATTTAATGGTTCAGAATCCGGAAAAAACGATTGACCAATGGATTAATTCGGGAGTCAAAAGAATTATTATTCATTTTGAGTCAACTAAACTGGTTAAAGAAGTGATTGCCCGGATAAAAAAAGCCGGTTTAGAAACCGGTTTGGCCATTAATCCGATGACAGCCGTTGAAGTAGTTGATAATTTTATTTCAGACCTGGATTTGGTTTTAGTAATGACCGTTGAGCCGGGCCGCGGCGGCCAAAATCTAATTGAAGACACTTTGGTTAAAATCAAACGTTTGCGGGATAAATATAAAGATGTTAATATAGAGGTTGATGGCGGGATTAACTTAGAAACGGCTCCCAAAGTTATTCAGGCCGGAGCCAATCTTTTGGCCAGCGGCAGCGCTGTTTTTGAAAGTGATAATATTGAACAAGTCATCAAAGAATTAAAATCATGCCTGTAAAGAAAAAAAATAAAAAAAAGACAACGTTCAATAGCTTGGCTTTAATGGTTAAGCATGGTTTTGACGATGTTGACAAAAGATTTGATGATGTTGACAAAAGATTTGACGACGTTGACAAAAGATTTGACGACGTTGACAAAAGATTTGAC
>Ga0210018_1000981_pt1 | contig 15088 bp, 13 predicted proteins | sample CryGeyCG2014_010_2_FD_183967 | JGI IMG/M metagenome (GOLD analysis project Ga0210018, IMG submission 183967) | Groundwater microbial communities from aquifer - Crystal Geyser CG09_land_8/20/14_0.10 (SPAdes) (version 2) | ecosystem: Environmental > Aquatic > Deep subsurface > Groundwater | place...
TCTTATTTCAAAAGCTCCTTAAATGCCCAAATCTGGTATTTAGAATTGGACCAACGCCTCCATCCCTTTTTAAAAGAACGACTTTCTGCTTTTAAGAAAAGTTTTCAGAAATTTGAAAAATAACATTAAATTTCATCAAAAATGCTATCAGGGGATTGACTAATTTGTTTTTTTTCTTATACTTGAAATTAGTGGGGTCGAAAAATGGGGTAACTCTATTTTTTTAATAAGTTGTGAAAAAATTGGATGTGTTCCCCTTTCTTTCTTATGGAAAAAATTGAGTTATTAAAATTAAAAGAATATTTTTCAAAAAGGACTGAAGTTTTAATGGCTTTTCTTTTTGGCTCTTTTGCCAAAGGCAGAGAAATGAGAGAATCGGATTTTGATATAGCGGTTTATTTTGACCCCAAAAAACTTCCTAAAAAGGAAGAAAAAAGATTTGATTTGGAAGGCGAAATTTGGTCAGATGTTTCTGACATTGTAAAAAAAGAAGTTGATTTAACCCCTCTCAATGAAGCACCAGCCTCTTTAGTTTCTAGTGTGATTAAAACCGGAATTCCTTTAGTCATTAAAGATAAACGACTATACTGGGAGGTTTATTTAAAAAATAGCACCGAAGCTGAAGAATTTTTGGAATTTGCCGAAAGTTTTTGGAAAATTAAGCATAGAAAAAAATCTTTAACTACGGAAGATAAAGAAAAAATAATGGTGAGATTTGATTTCCTCAAAATCCAGATGAAAGAACTCGAAAGATTCCAGAATTTAACCTAGAATGAATATCTAAATAAGGTAGATAAAAGAAGAATCATTGAAAGATGGACAGAAAATATTATCAATGCCCTCATAGACATATCTAAAATTGTTTTGGCTTCAGAAGAGAAGTTGATGCCAAAAGGTTATAAAGAGGCGCTCCGTGATTTTGGATTTTTGATTGACTTTAATGAAGAAGAAGCAAAAAAATTTTCCGATTTTGCCGAATTAAGAAACATTTTAGCTCATGAATATTTAGATATTCTATATAAAAGAATTCAAAATTTTGTTAAAGAATTCCCGCCTTTTTACCAAAGAATGTCTGAATTTTTAGAAAAATATTTGATAGAAAAATAGAGATAGGCCGAATTTTATGAAAAAGATTACTAAATAAATTTTATTTTAAAAAGGAAAGAGAATTTTTTAAAAAGTCAAATATTTAAATCAAAACTATGGTTTATTCACCTGAAAAATTTCCACCGTCAACACCGGAGAAATTTGAAGCGAAGGAGGAAAAAGAAATAATTAACTTGATAGGGAAAGACAAAACCCTGCGCGGACAGTATTTTGAAATTAGAGAAAAACTTGAAAGAGAAGAAATACCTTCAGAAGAGAGAAAAGAAGTTACAAAAAGAGCAAAAGAAATAAATAAAGAACTGGAACCAGTAGTTAAAGAATTAGACGAAAAGAGCAGAAATCTCTATTCTGAGATAATGGATATACCGGTTAAAAAGAAAAAAGAGTGGACTGATGAACAATGGAACAAAAAAGTAGAAAGGAACAAAAAAGTTTTAGAAGAAACAGAAAAAAAGTTAAAAGAGACGAAAGACATTGGCCCGCTTATTAGAAATTATTTAAAAGAAAGAATAGAACAAAAGAGGATTGAATTGGGAGTAGAAGTAAAGCCGGAACTAGAAAAGAAAGAAATACCGAAAGAAAAACCAGAAATAAAAAAAGAACTTTCGCCTGAAGAGAAAATCATAGAGAAGGCACGAGAAGGAAAACCACTTTCTAAAAAAGAAAGAGAACTTTGGCAGAAGATTAAAGAAGGAAGGGTTCAGGAGGAATTAAAAACTGAAATAAGAGAATTAAGAATGAAAAAACAACGAGGCGAGACTCTTTCTGAAGAAGAGGCCCGACGGTTGGAAATGTTGAAATTAAAATGGGGTATATTGATGCGAGCAAGAGAAGAAAAGCCAGAGATGGTTATAGAAAAAGAGAAATCGCCAGAGGAGCTGGAATTGGAGAAGAGACGGGGAGCTTATACTGGGGCATATCAGGAATATCTCAAATCTTTTGGAAAAATGAAAGAAAAAGAGATAGAAGAAGCTTTTGAACCGACAGTTGCTCCAGCCAGAAAAGAATATATTAAGGTTGGGGATAGCGAAAAATTAAAATCAGAAAATGAGAAAGAAAAAAGAGAGACAGAAGAAAGAAAGAGTAAATTTATTGAGCAGTTAAAAAAGGTAGGTTTAGCCCAAAAGAAAGCTGAAGCAGTTTATGAAGCAGAGCTGAAAAAGGCAGAGTATGATAGAGCAAAAGAAGAATTAGGCAAAAAAATGTTGGCTGAGGGCAAAAATGAAGCTGAAATTTTTCAAAAATTAGTTCTTGAAGAAAGGGAAATTTTAAATCAGGCGAAAATTGAAACCTGGCCGCCAAAAGAAAAAGGAATTTTCAAAAAAGGATTAGATTGGTGGATGAGGAGAGGGACGGCTACCAGATTGTTGATTTCCACTGGTCTGGTAACCGGAGTGGTAGCTGTTGCTGGCGGATTTAGCGCGCCGGCAATTGCTTTATTTGCTGGTCAGCGTTATATAAGAGGGGCCGGCGCAGTTTTGGTTGCTAAATTAACTGGCAAAGGTGTGGATTGGGCAATGGAAAAAAATATCAAAGCCAAAGAGGAAACAGCTTTAAGCGAATTAAAAAGAGAATTTTCCTTAGAAAAATTAAAAGATGTTGATAAAAAATACGAGAAGATTTTAGAAGAAATTGCCGGTAAAAGACGGAAAAAACTTATTGTCAAAGCCGGGGTAATGGCAGCTACTGGTGCCGGAGCAGCAATGGGTTTAGGTTGGCTTGAGGGTGCTTATGTAGGAGTTCCTGGAAAAGTTCCTGAAGTGTCACCTGAAGCGCCGCCTGAAGAAGTGACTGAAGCTCAAACAGAATAGTTCCACCAGCCGAAGAACCAGTGGAGCCGGTTGAAGCACCACCAGCGGCAGAAATCAGCGGAATTGAAACAGCCCAAACCCAAAGAGGAGATTCTATTTGGAGAATGAGTGAAAGACAATTAGAAGCCAGGTATGGCGAGAAATTTACCGGTTTAGACGAAGCCAGAAAAACTTATGTCATTGATGCCATTAAAGATAAAGTGGCGGCCGAGCCGGAGAAATTTGGTTTAACTGATATAGACAAAATAAAAATTGGCCAGAAAGTTGATTTCTCTTCTGTTTTTGAAGATAAGACTGAGATAGAAGGATTTTTTGACCGGGCCGGGGTTCTTTCGCAGGCACAGGTTGAAAGTATTGAACATAATAATCAAATATTAAAAAATTGGCTGGTAGAACATCCAGGTGAAGAATTAACTTCAGAAAAAGTAGAGGAAATTTTAGCAAAAGGGAAGGTAGTGCCGCCAGCAGAAGCAGTGCCGCCAGCAGAAGCAGTGCCACCAGCAGCAGAAGAGGAGCTGGCGAAACTAATGGAGCGTAATGAAATGGAGAATGTTAAAGCCATTGGTTTGACTCCTGGAGAATATGATGCGATTAAAGACCTTGAGATTGGTAAATTGTTTGATGAGATTCCGGAAAGTAAAGACGAAGCCTGGAAGATTTTTGGTGGAGAAGTGCCGGATAAAAGTATGGATTTACCTCATCATGGGATATATGGAGCAGGGGAATTTAAACGCCACATAAAATTAGCTGAATTTATTCGCAGCCTTCTACCGGAAGAAGCAGAAAATATTAAAAAAATGACTATTAGTCAATTTTTGAGAATGGTAGGACCACGCGGCACAATTTCGCCATAAGGCTACCAAGGAAACCCCAAAAGGTCGGTTGCTAAAAAAACAAATTAATTATGGTGAATAAAATTTTACATCAAAACATTATTAAAGAATTAGACATAGACGCTTTGCCGGAAAAAGAACAAGAAGAAGCCTTGTTAAGGGTTGGCAAAATTATTTTTCAGTCAGTTTTAATCAGGGTAATGGAGAAGTTAAATTCAGAAGAGAAAGACCAATTTACAAAATTATTGACGGAAAAACCAGACGATGAAAAAGCAATTTTGGATTTTCTGAAATCAAAAATTCCTAACTTCAACGAAATTGTTAACGAAGAAGTAGCCGGTTTCAAAAAAGAAAGTTTGGATTTTATGAAAAGAATAAAAGAGTAATTTTCTTGTTTAAGTTTTAGTTTCGTTTTCCAGTTTTTTTATTAGGTCTCTTATTTCGGCTGCTCGCTCAAAGTCTAAATTGTGGGCGGCTGTTTTCATTTCTTTTTCCAAAAGTTTTTTGTCGCGGACCATCCAGAATTCAGCAGATACCTCTTTTTCCTTTGAAGCAAAGGGCCAATCTCTTATTTCTTTAATAATTGGCTCGGGGATTATTTTGTGTTTTTTATTGTATTCTTGCTGAACCTTTCTTCTTCTTTTGACTTCATTAATCGCTGCCTTCATTGATTTAGTTATTTTATCAGCATACAAAATCACCTGTCCTTCTTGATGTCTGGCCGCCCGACCCATGGTCTGAATCAAAGTGGTTTCTGACCTTAAAAATCCTTCTTTATCAGCATCTAAAATAGCCACCAAAGCAACTTCTGGTAAATCCAATCCTTCTCGTAACAAATTAATTCCAACCAAGACATCATATTTTCCTTCCCTTAAATCTTTAAGGATTTGCGGCCTTTCCAGAGTTTTCACTTCGGCGTGAAGCCACTGAGTCTTAATTCCGCTCTCGGCTAAATAATCAGACAGGGCCTCGGCTAACCTTTTAGTTAAAGTTAAAACCAAAATCCTTTGCTTCTTTTTAATCCTCTTTTTAATTTCTTCAATTAAATCTTTAACTTGATTTTTTGCCCTCCCAAGTTTTGCATTGCAAAATTTGGGAGGGTGAATTGGCCTAATTTTGATTGCTGGTTCCAATAATCCGGTCGGCCTAATTAATTGCTCAACAATATATTTTTTTCCAGTTTTTTTTCTTTCCTCCTCAGCCGGAGTAGCTGAGACATAGATTATTTGAGGAGCTTTCTCTTCAAACTCTTTAAAAGTCAGAGGTCGGTTATCAATGGCTGAGGGTAGCCGAAAACCATATTCAATTAAAGTTTCCTTTCTGGCTCGGTCTTGATTAGCCATAGCATGAAGTTGGGGGATTGTCATGTGAGATTCATCAATAAAAACCAAAGGGTCAGACCCTCCTCCGTCCCTCCTCCGTCCCTGGCTGAAATAATCTAAAAGGGTGTAAGGTGCTTCACCTGGTTTTCTAAATTCTAAATGCCTGGAATAGTTTTCAACCCCATGGCAATATCCAGTTTCCTTTAACATTTCTAAATCATAATTTGTTCTTTGCTCTAATCTTTGAGCTTCTAATAATTTTTTTTGTTTTTTAAGTTTCTTTAACTGGTCCTGTAATTCTAATTTTATATTTTCAATAGCAATTCCTAATTTTTCTTGGGGAGTGACCCAAAAATGAGCAGGAAAGATTTTAAATTGCTGATTGCAAACTGTAAATTTAGGATTTAGAGAATCTTTAGCTAATGAAACTTTATCAATTTCATCGCCCAAAAATTCTACTCTTAAGATTTCTTTGCCAGTAACTAAATAAATATCAACGATATTTCCTCTGACTCTAAAAGTCCCGGGTTTAAAATCAAAATCATTCCTTTGATATTGCAAAGAGGTTAAATGAGATATTAAATCTTTTCTTTTTATTTTTTGACCAGGCTTAATTTCCAGAGAAACCTGTTGATAAGCCTCAGGTGAGCCAATATTGTAAATACAAGAAACCGAAGCAACAATAATGATATCATCTCTAGTTAATAAATCTTGAGTAGCCGCATGTCTTAATCTATCAATTTCCTCATTAATCTTGGCATCCTTTTCAATATAAGTATCTGTTTGAGGAATATAGGCCTCGGGTTGGTAATAGTCATAGTAACTGGTGAAAAAGTGGATTCCCGCATCAGGAAAAAATTCGTTAAACTCTTGATAAAGTTGTGCCGCCAAAATTTTATTCATAACAATAACAAGAGTAGGTTTTTGAGTATTTTCAATAACTTTCGCCATCGTAAAAGTATTATGAACAAATAATCCTCCAAATCCAGCCAAAAATGTTTCATTATTTTTTACACTAAAATCATAGACGTAATCATCTTCTGAGTTTATTTGTTTGATTTCTTTAATTTTTGTCCAACGGCAAGAGAGAAAGGTTTTTAATTTTTTATCTAAACTAATTTCTTTTTTACTCTTTTTAGTGAGCTTAATGAACGCCTTTATAATTTTTTTGAATGTTTCTCTGTGAGGATTACTTCTTCCTGTTTCGATAGCGCTCAGATTTTCTCGAGAGACGCCAGAAAAATTTGCTAAAAATTGTTGACTTATTTTAAAATCACTACGCCAATTTTTTATTGTTTTACCAAAGGTAGGAATGATGTCCATTTTCGATTTTTTAGTTTCTCTTATTAATTCTTCTAAATTTTTCTGCTTTTTTGGTAAATTAAACCCGATATGCTGTTTAAATTTTAATAGATTTTCGTTTCCTGAAATTACTACTTCCCACGCTTCTTTCTTCCTTTTTTTTTCGGATTTAGAAATTCGCGCCCAAATTCCAAATCGGAATAAGGCATAACCTAGATCAAAAGCGAGTTTCTTGCTAATTGTTGTAGCGGCTACTCGTCCCTCTTCAGAGAAAGCTCCGCCATCGCCATCAAAATAAGCGCGAAGTAAGATAGCGAGTTGATTTTGCGAAAGATTTGGCCAAAACTCCGGCAATCTCTTTGAAAAAGCACCCCCTCCCATTAATTTATATAGGAGTATTGTATGAATTTTCGAACCAACATAAATGATGTCTTGACTCTTATTAAGAGTCCAATGAAGATTCAATTTATCTAAAGCATTTTTTACTCTCTGTTGGAGAAAAGAATCTGGATTACCAATCTGAAAATATTCAGATTTCAGAAAACTGCTACCTTCGGCTAAATAGTAACCAAACAGCTCAAGCAATTCATTTGATATGGAGACCTGGGCCGGTAAGGTATATTTACAGGAATAAGGGCCAATTCTAATTTGATCAATATGTCCAAAAGGAAAATCTATTTCTAATTTATAAGCAAGCTGGTAGGCGGTTGTTAAAGGCAGGCCTGGACATTTATTATTTTTAATCTCATAAAATCTTGAGGATGGATCTGCATAATATTCTTTCATAGCTCCAATTATATCTTTTGATTTTTTGTAAGAAAGGGTTGTGAGGATGAGAGACCGCCCGTTTATATATAATTTTTCATCTTTTAAAATTTCTAAGAGATCGATCTCAGTTAGATCTTTTTCTATCCCAGGGATTTCTAATGGCAAAGGAATATAATCTGTGTTTTTTAGCTGATTTGTTGGTAAAAGAACAAATTCACCATTCCGTAATATCCAAAAATTATGGTCACCTGTTACGGTAATTTTTCTTCCACAAGCTGTTTTAACGCGATAAAGAACTTCTGGAGAAAAGTGGCGAATTAATTGTAATATAGGTTTCCACTCAGATTGTTTAGTTATAGGGTTGAGACTAAGCGCTTCTAAAATTCCCTCTTTTATTTGGCTAACTGGAAGCATTTCACTTTCTTTTAAGTGAATAATTTTGTGAGAATATTGTTGAAACAGATTATCAATGAGTTGACCAATTGGGCAACAAATAATTTTTTCACCCTGCTTTATAAAAATCGGACTATCCCCTTTTACGCTCTTACCTGAGCCCGTAACTCCCAATAAAACTTGGTTCTTTACCCCAGCTTTTAAATTCTTCGTCAGTTTCTCAATCGCCTGCGGCTGGTCACCGGTTGGTTTAAATGGAGATTTTAACCTGAACATACATTTAAATTTACCTTAAATTTTCCTTTTATTCAAGATTAAGTTAGAATAAAATTGATGAAAGACTTGATTAAAAAATTTATTCCTGATTTTTTACTCAGTTGCTATCATTTTTTATTGGCTTTTTTAGGAGCAGTCGTCTATCGATTCCCGTCTAAAAAAATAAAGGTAATTGGAATTACAGGAACAAACGGGAAAACAACGACAACTGAAATGATTTCCAGAATTTTAGAGGAGGCTGGATATAAAGTTGCTTCTTTATCCTCTATTAAATTTAAAATTGGAGAAAAAGAATGGCCAAATACTTTGAAAATGACCATGCCCGGCCGCTTTAAAATTCAAAAATTTTTGAGGCAAGCGGTTAATGCTGGTTGCCACTATGCGGTTTTGGAAGTAACCTCAGAAGGAATTAAACAACATCGCCAGAGATTTATTGATTTTTGGGGAGCGGTTTTTACAAATTTAACTCCAGAACACATCGAAGCCCACGGCTCTTTTGAAAATTACCGAGCTGCCAAAGGAAAACTTTTTAAAGCGACCAAAGGAATTCATATTATTAATATTGACGATGAAAATGCAGAATACTTTTTAGAATTTCCGGCAGAGAAAAAATATACTTATGGATTGAACCAGGGCGATATTAGCAATAAAGATATACAACTACAACTTTCTTTAATAGGAAATTTCAATATCTACAATGCTTTATCCGCAATTTGCCTAGGATTATCGCAAGGTATTAATTTGGAAATCTCTAAAAGGGCTTTGGAAAAAATTAAGGGAATTCCAGGCAGAATGGAGGAAGTAATTTCCCAGCCCTTTGAGGTTTTTGTTGATTATGCTTTTACTCCCAACGCCTTAGAAAAAGTATATCAAACCTTTAAAAAACACGGGTCGGACCCGTGCAAATTAATCTGTGTTTTGGGTGCTTGCGGCGGCGGCAGAGACAAGTGGAAAAGGCCGGTTCTGGGCGGATTAGCGGTAAAATATTGTGATGAAGTGATTATCACTAATGAAGACCCCTATGACGAAGAGCCAATGGAAATTATTGAACAGGTGGCTAAAGGAATAGAAGGTAAAGCTAAAAAAATATTGGATAGAAGGGAAGCGATAAAAGAATCTTTAAAACTTGTCCAACCAGGAGATACTATAATAATTACTGGTAAAGGTTGCGAGCCCTGGATTTGTCTAAAAGGCGGTAAAAAAATTCCCTGGGATGATCGAAAAGTTGTTAGGGAGGAATTTAAAAACTTGATAAGAATTTAATTATTTGCTGTGATATTTTATCAGGTCAAATCTAAATGAAAGGAGGTAATTATTAGTTCTTTTTATAGCCGAATCTAAGAGACCTGACTTAGATTCAAAAAAAAACAAAACTAAAAGGAGGTGTGCGATGGAAGGGTTGCATGTTGCTGGTTGGACTTCGGGATCTCCGACGCCTGCCCAGCTCAAGGAGTTCTTCGCCCAAATAGAAAGCGGGCGAATCACGAAGGAGAGATTGCAGGCTTTTCTGCGCGGTGAGAAGGAGGATACCTCTGTTCTTCTTGCCGATTGGCAGGAGTTCTACCGCGGGCTCTTTGGGCTCGAGATAGACCTCTCCGGTCTGTCGGTCCCGGGGAGAAAGAAGGGGTTTGACCGACTTATCGTTGTAGCTCAGGGGATGACTCCCCAGCGGCTCTACGATAAGTGCGCGGAGTTTTTCCCCTGCTGGAAGTGGGTTAACCAGAACCTCGATGAGTGCGTCCAGTCGGAGCGGACTGCCAAAGACGGCACATACGCTGTTTGGTTCCGGGAGGGGGTTGAGGCAGACAAGGATTTGAAAAACCTCTCTGCCAATGATCTGGAAAAGAAGCTCATTCCCGGAATCACCTTAGAGGAAAGGCTTCTAATGGAGCTCAAGTACTTCAAGGAAACTGGCGGCCACCTGGACATAGAGAGCATCACTCTATGTTCGGGTTCGCGCTATTCCGATGGCCATGTTCCCAAGGTCAACTGGAATCCGGTCCACCGCAAGCTGAACGTCAACTGGTACCTTCCCGAGAACTCCAATCCTAATCTGCGCTCCCGTCGGGAGGGGGGGCGTTAGATGTAAAATTTTTCATAATATTTTTGACGAAATAATTTCTCTTGAGAATCTATTTTTAGCTTGGAAAGAGTTTAAAAGAGGAAAAAGAAATAAACGAGATGTTCAAAAATTTGAATACAATTTAGAAGATAATATTTTTTAGCTCCAGCAAGAATTGAAGGCTAAAACCTACAAATATTCTAACTACAAATCTTTCTATATTCAAGACCCAAAACTGCGACGTATTCACAAAGCTTCTGTTAAAGATAGAGTTTTGCATCACGCAGTCTTTAGAATACTTTATCCAATTTTTGATCCTACCTTTATTTCTGATTCTTATTCTTGTCGAATTAAAAAGGGAACTCATCGGGCAGTTAATCGCCTCCAAAAATTCGCCAGAAAAGTTAACAAAAATAATACCGGAAATTGCTATATTCTCAAATGCGATGTTAAAAAGTTTTTCGACTCAATAGACCACGATATTTTAATTCCCTTGATCCAAAAGAAAGCCCATGATAAAAATGCAATTTGGCTAATTAAAGAAATTATTAAAAGTTTTTCAACCTTCCCAAATAAGGGTTTACCTTTGGGTAACATAACAAGTCAGCTTTTTGCCAATATCTATCTAAATGAATTAGACCGGTTTGTTAAACATAGATTAAAGATTAAATATTATATTCGCTATTGTGACGATTTCGGAATCTTAAGCGATAACAAAGAATGCTTAGAGGAGTTAATTCCCAAAATAAATAATTTTCTTAAAGCAAAATTGAAATTATCTCTCCATTCAGATAAGATAAGTATTAGAAAGCATCATCAAGGTATCGACTTTTTAGGTTATGTAAGTTTTCCTTATCACCGAATCTTAAGAGCTAAAACCAAAAGAAGAATGTTTCGTAAAATAAAACGAAGAATAAAAGAATTAAAACAAAACAAAATCTCAAAAGAATCTTTTAATCAAACCATTCAATCGTATTTAGGGATATTAAAACATTGCAATGCCTATAAACTTAAAGAAGAATTAAAAATTAGGATCCAAACATGATTTTTAAAAAGATGAAAAAATTTGAAATTTTAGAACATAAGGCGGATTTAAAGATTAGGGTTTTCGGGAAAGATTTAAGAGAGCTTTTTTTGAATGCTATAGTTGGGATGTTTGAGGAAGCAGGATATGAAAGTGAGGGAGAAGAAATAAAAAGGGAAATCAAAATTTCCTCCTTGGATTTACCTTCTCTTTTAGTTGATTTCTTGAGCGAAGTTTTATATCTCTGCGAAGTAAATAGGGAAGTTTATCATAAAGTTCTCTTTAAAAATTTGACTGAAAAAGAACTAAAAGGAATTCTAATTGGGAAACCATTAAAAAGGATGGGAGTTCATATAAAAGCAGTAACCTACCACGATTTAGATATCCATCAAAAAGAAGATAAAACCTGGCAAGCAACAATATTATTTGATATATGATTTTTATAAATTTGTTTCCTAAAGATGAAATTTTTTATAACCTTTTTGAAAAGCAGGCTGAGAAGTTAATTGAAGCAGCTAAGCTTTTAGATGAGATTTTGAAAAACCCTCAGAATTTAGAGGAATTATCTTTAAAAATGAAAAAATTAGAAGTTGAAGCCGACTCCCTCGGCCACAATGTTGTTGACCATCTCAGGAAAAGTTTTATTACTCCTTTGGAAGGAGAGGATATTGATCTTTTGAGGCAAAGATTAGATGACATTATGGATTGCATCGAGAGAGCAACTAATAGAATGGTACTTTATCAAATCCCAAAGCCATTTCCAAAAGAAATAGAAGAATATATAAAAATTATTAAAGAAGCAATTGAGGAAATAAATAAAGGGATAAAAGAAATAAGAAATGTTAGAAAATATCAGGAAAATCTTCATCAGCTTTGCCAAAGACTTAATTACTTAGAAGATGAAGGAGATGTTATTAATCGGACCGCCTTAAGAAATTTAATGAATGTTGCTCAAACTAATCCTGATAAAAATCTGGAAATAATAAAACTGAAAGAAATTTACGAAACCTTTGAGAATGCAATTGACCGTTGTGAAGATGTTGGAAATATTTTTGAATCCATACTCATCAAGAATCGATGACCGCTATTATTCTGGTAATAATTATTATCATTCTGGCCTGGACTTATGATTTCTGGAATGGAGCCAATGACTGTGCTAATTCTATTGCTACCTCCATTTCCAGTCGCGCCCTTTCCTTCAGAAAGGCTATTTTATTGGCTGCTATTTTTAATCTCTTTGGAGCTTTCATTACTACTGAAGTAGCTAAAACCATTGGCAAAGGAATTGTTTTGCCAGAAGTAATTTCTCAAGAACTTCTAATTTTTGCCCTAATTGGAGCAATTATCTGGGTAGTTCTATCTACTAAATTTGGCATTCCGATTTCAGTTACTCATTCTTTGGTTGGCGGATTAATTGGAGCAGCTTTGATTTCGGTTGGATTTTCAGCCTTGGTTGGAAGTGGATTAATCAAGGTAGCAACTGGAATGATTTTAGCTCCAATTATAGGATTTTTATTAGGAATTTTTTTAATTTTAGGCCTTTCTTGGTTAATCAAAATTTTCTTTTCAAAACTATCTCCTTTCAGAATTTCTCAAAGTTTTCGCCTCGGCCAGATATTTTCTGCCTCAGCCGTTTCTCTTTCTCACGGAATGAACGATACCCAAAATGCCATGGGAATAATTACCGCCTCTTTATTGGCCGGAGGATTTTTGTCTGAATTTAAGGTACCATTTTGGGTTATTTTAGGTTCAGGAATCTTCATGACCTTAGGAACATTTTATGGTGGCCAAAGGGTAATTAGGACCTTGGGAAGAAAAATTTATAAAATTCAGCCGGTCCATGGATTTTCAGCTGAAACTTCCTCAGCAATAATTATCATTTTACAGAGTTTAGCTGGAGTTCCTTTAAGCACTACTCAAGTTATCTCTTCAGCAGTAACTGGAGTGGGGGCAGTTGAGAGAAAGGCTTTGGTTAATTGGCGAAAAGTTATTGAAATTTTCTTTACCTGGATTTTCACCATTCCCGGAGCAGCAATAATTAGCGGAATTTTATTTTTTATTTTCCAAATAATAATTTAAAAAAGGCGAATCCGAGAAGCAATAATATCATTCAATATTTAATTTTAAATTCCACACTTTAACAATTTTGGAAAAGAAGAAGTGAGGGCATAGTTGACTCTAGGGGCTGCGTTGCGAAGTAGCCTCTTTTATTTTTTCAAAATTTAAGCTAAAATAAAAATATGATTTCAAAAAAGGATTTCACCCCGAAGGAAAGCCTTCGGCTTCCTACGGGGCAAGAAAAAATATCAGGATTTAAACCATGATAAGTAAAAAAGATTTTAGAAAAATAAATGATTGGCTTTGGGAAATTCCAAAGAGTTTTCGGCCAGACATGAGAGTTCCAGCCAGGATTTATGTTTCAGAGAAAATGTTGGAAGAAGTATTCAGAGATCAGTCAGTACCTCAATTAATAAACGGAACTACGCTGCCCGGCATCATGAAATACGGTATAGCAATGCCTGACTGTCATGAGGGGTATTCGGTGCCGATCGGATTTGTGGGTGCAATACGAACTTCAGATGGAGTTATATCTCCAGGAGCTTGTGGTTTTGACATTAATTGTGGAATGAGATTGCTAAAATCAGCGCATACTGAAAAAGAAATTAAGCCTCATTTAGATAAATTAGCTACTGAAATTCAAAGTCAAGTTCCTTCTGGATTAGGTCGAGGAAGAAAAATAAAACTAAGCATCGAACAAATTAATAAAATTTTAGAACAAGGAACTCATATTTTGCTAAAACAAGGTTACGGAGAAAAAGAAGATGTTGAAAATTGTGAAGCCTCTGGAAAATTAGATTGGGCAGATAGTGATGTAGTTTCCGATCATGCAAAAAATCGAGGAAGGGATCAAGTGGGAACTCTCGGGAGCGGAAATCATTTTATGGAGGTCCAGAAAGTGGAGGAAATTTTTGATGAAAAAGTAGCTAAAGCTTTTGGTTTATTTAGAGATCAAATCGTAGTGATGATTCATACCGGGAGTCGGGGTCTTGGTCATCAAGTTTGTACTGATTATTTAAGAATAATGATCCCTGCTATGCAGAGATACGGAATAAAAGTTCCAGATAAAGAATTCGCCTGTTGTCCGTTTAACTCTCCAGAAGGCCAAAGATATTTCGCGGCCATGGCTTCGGCAGCTAATTATGCCTGGGCCAATCGTTATATGATTGCTCATTATGTAAGAAAAGCCTGGAAGCAGGTTCTGGGAGAAAAAGAAAAACTCGAATTATTATATGATGTAGCCCACAACATTATTAAAAAAGAAAAATATAAAATTGATGGTAAGGAAACTGAAGTAATAGTTCATCGGAAAGGAGCAACCAGAGCTTTTCCGCCAGAGCATCCCGAAATTCCCGAAAAGCACAGGAACATCGGACAATGCATATTAATTCCCGGGTCTATGGGTACTGCTTCTTATGTATTGGTTGGGACCAAAGAAGGAGAAGAAGCTTTCTTCTCCACCTGCCATGGAAGCGGCCGGACAATGTCACGGCATGAAGCGATGAGACGGGTATCTGGACAAGAAGTGGTAAAAAGCCTAGAATCGAAAGGAATTATTGTTAAGTGTTGGTCATTAAGAGGAATCGCCGAAGAGGCACCAATAGCTTACAAAGATATTGAAAATGTGGTAGAAGTTGTTCATCAGGCTGGTTTATCAAAAAAAGTGGCAAAATTAATTCCTTTAGCGGTAATTAAAGGAGAATAATATGGCCAATGAAAAAGGCCTAAAGGTCGACAAAAAATCCTGGCAAGACTGATGATAAAAAAATTTGTAAATATGTCAAATCAATTACAAAGAATATTTATTTTCTTTATAATTGTTGGTTTGGTAGGTGGTAGTTCAGTTTTTGCCCAAATTGATAAAGGAATGAAAAAAGAGTCAGAGGAAATTACTCCTGAATTTAATTTTATCTATCCAGAAGAAGGAATGAAAATAAAAGAAGAGGTGAAGATAAAAGGGAAAGTGAAAGATGCTCTTTCAGTTGAGTTTTATTATAAATTGCCAGCAGCTCCTGTGGTCAATTATTTGGGGATGGCTGTTTCTTTAGAGAAGAATATTTGGGAGATTAATTGGAATACAAACTTGACTCCCAATGGAACTTATGAGCTTTTTGCCAAAATTATTAACCAAT
>Ga0210018_1000982_pt1 | contig 15087 bp, 16 predicted proteins | sample CryGeyCG2014_010_2_FD_183967 | JGI IMG/M metagenome (GOLD analysis project Ga0210018, IMG submission 183967) | Groundwater microbial communities from aquifer - Crystal Geyser CG09_land_8/20/14_0.10 (SPAdes) (version 2) | ecosystem: Environmental > Aquatic > Deep subsurface > Groundwater | place...
AGATACCAGTCACATAGCCGTTTAAGGTTAAGTCACCACAAAGTCTGGCGTTTATACCTGCGGTACTACAACCCGCCATGATGTCAATTGTATTTTGATTTCCTGTTCCTATGGCTGTTCCATCAGCCCCAGATATTAGTGTTCCAATACAACCCCATGCAGCTGCCCTGCTCTGATCACTTGGCGCGGCTATTAAACCTTTTGTTTGTCCTGCTACATATCAGGATCACCGGGTTGAAGAATATAGGCAATAATACCGCCTTGGTAGCTATCACCAATGGCTAGTGGTGGTATAGTTGTAGTTGGCGTGGAATTGCACCTGGCTAATATAATCTCGGGAGTGTTGATAGCTAAGCCTTGGGACACTAAGTTATCGGGGTATTGACTGACATATTTGTCACTCTCCAAACAAGCAGTTAGTTGGTAGTTAGAAACGTTAGAAACGTAGGTATAGTACCTACCATCAGCAACTGTGTTAGTAGGATCAACAAACAGATAAGATAAAGGAGAACCAATGTCCATTTGAGCAAAATTAATAGGAATCCAGCCATTACCATCTACTCTTCTTAGATTTGCTTCAGTGACACAATAATATGACCATTCTCCTGGTAAAGAAGAAAGATTCAAATCAGAACAATCAGATTCATCAGAAGGCAAAGAAACATAAACAGTATTAGTACTACCTAACGAAGCACTTAAATTAAAAGTCAATATATCGATAGTGCTATTAATAGCAAATAAATCACTTATCCTATTGCTATCTCTGGCTCTTGCTAATAAATCAGCGGAATTAATAACAATTAACATGGTAGTTGACAAAATTGCCAAGATACCAATGACAATTAAAAGTTCTAAAAGGGTGAAGGCTTTTAATTTGTTAATCATTATTTCCTAATTAAAAACATTTAATTGATTATTGATTTTTTATTATACCTCTCTATTTATATTATATCACTAAAAAAATTGATAGTTAATAGTTAGCTCCGCACCGTGAACAATGTTAGAACCATAATCCGCCACAAAGTGAGTATATTTATATTCCGGATTTGAGAGGTTATTTGTAATAATCCTCTTTAGCTTCTTCTGGTTCTTCAAGAGTATTATAGTTAACCGTGATTTCTTCTCCTGCTTTAATATCACGCAAGGCATAGAAGTTGTAATTGCGATGATAAGCATTAGGTGTCTTTGAATGATTGAGATACCAGCCAACCTCCATACAACCAAAATCTTTGGGGCATAGTAATGTTTCGCTTCTATCTATACAATACTGCCTAAAAAACTCAGGAACATTTTCTTTATTTCTGAGAACCAATACATCAGTTGTTTCTGTTTCGCCGCCAAACAATCTTAAATAAGTTCCTGCTTTAATATCGTGAACTGCAAAAAACACCTATACCGTGTTCGGCAAGCTTAAGAACGAATGAAAACTCTGTTGTTTTGTCTTCCATACCATCATTTTATCATCGAAAAGTTCTAACGTCCACGATGGGTATAAAAATAACCCGCGTAAAATCGGGTTATTTTTGAATGCTCCGTGTACTGGACGCTATTAGAACCTGTTTTCTCTTCCCTACTATTAAAGTTTCATAAGACCAAAATTACTCCGAGAACGCTTATTACCGCCCCGACTGTCTTTTTCAGAAGGTTGCTTTTCTCTTGCAAGAAGATAATAGCCAATAAAACAGTAACAATGGTCGCTGTTTGTTTAAGCGGCGCTATCTGGGCTGCATTCCTCCCGGCTTGGTAAGCCAAGAATATAGTTATTGCGGAAACGGCATACAAAACTGCCCAAATCATAAGTTTTTTTAACATTGATTTTTCAAGAAGCGGCAACATATTTTTGCTAGCCCGAGGGTTGAATAACCAAACCACAACAGCAGGAATGATAAAAGCTATGGCCAAATAGGACGGAACATCAAAGTTTCTCAGAATAAAAGCATCGTTAGCAAAAGCCAAACCAAAACACAGGGCCGCGCCCAGCCCAAACAAACTACACTTGCTTAACTTAAATCGGTTATCTTTCCAGGAAACAAGGATAACGCTGGCAATAATCAAGAGGGTTCCAATCCCCTGCCTTAAAGAAAACGCCTCGCCTAAAAAGAGTATGGCCGCAGCAATCGTCCAAAAAACCCCGGTGGCAAAAACAATAGTAAATTCTGACGCTTCCCCAACTTTTAAGGAATTGAAAATAAGGATATTCCCCACCCCATAAAGAAAAGTCATTAAGATAAGATTTGGGAGAATCGGATATAGATTGGGAACACTGAATCCTTTAATCAAGGCGTAAGCCAGAACAATCAGTCCTACTACCAATTGGAAAACAACCGAATAAGCAATTGGGTCGCTTTTTTCGTTCTTCAAAAGCACTCTCTCGAGGAGAACCGAAACCGAATAAGACAAGACACTAATTAAAACTAATGGTTGCCAAATCATAAATTAACTATATCAAAAAATCGCCTTTTTGGCGATTTTAATGTATCTTGGTCTCCCGATAAAAAAGTTAAACGGCTGGCCTTATGGAACGATGTTGGAACCTATTTAATTTAGTATAAAAAACTCTAATGTCTTTTATTTTAATTTCTATATTTTATTTCTTCTGCTTTATTGCTCATTTTACTAATTTTAATAAATCTTCTTCTAATTATTGTAATGGTTGTAGACTTTATTTTCCGAGTAGATTTTTGCCTATGAAGAAACGGCAATAATCTGTTCAGCCAATTTTTTTGTTATAAAACATACAAAAACAGCATCCTTGGAACTGAATAGGTGGGGTCTGCTTCCTACATCCCAACTGTGTTTTGCTTGGACGTAGATAAAGTTATTGTATTTCGTAAGAATAGATAAAAGTGACTCGGGTAAAATTTTGTTTAATCTTTTCAAATTTGGTCCCAATGAACTGTGATAAGCTAAAAATCGCCACTTTCCTTTGTCGTGGGCGCAATGTTTTATGAGTTGATCGATATAATCGCCAGCATAACGAATTACATCTCTAGTTTCTTCGGGAAGATGATTAATTTCATTGTTTAGATAATAAACAGGTCTCTTTGGTGTTCTGCCGATTAAATCTTGCAACGCTTTAACAGCATGATCTCGGTGTCCATCCAAAAGCAAGATTTCAGCAATATTTTCAGCATGTTTTCTTTCGTCTTCATTCAAAACTTCCTTAGCAAAGTCCTGAATTTTTGGATTTATCGACAAATTAAAGGACTGATTATTTTCCATTTAGATTTCCTTTCTCACAAATTATTTTCTCTCCATTTCCTTCAGGAAACCTGAAGGCGTTATTGCGGAATTGAAGCATTTTTGTTTGGCTTTCTCATTATAAACAGATACTTAAATCCTCTTAAATAGAAATTAAATTGTCTTGCTCTATTATGCCAAACCCCTGTGTTTGATGTCTGATTATGCCTTGTTAAACAAACAATATCAATTGGTTCAAAATATTTTCCCAATCTTGGCCAAAGCAAAAATCCAACGGCTGTAAATTTCTTTTTAATCCATTGATCTGCAATAACCCAGCCCATCGCTTTACCGGGTTTTAAAATTCTTGCGATTTCAGAAACGACTTTTTCTAATTCATCATAAAATTCTGTTTTCTCACAAGAAATTTTACCAATACATTTTTCGTCATCAGAATACTTAATATTGTCCGAATATGGCGAGTCAATAAAAACAAAATCAACAGAATTTTCTTTGAGTGGAATTTTCCGAGAATCATTTTTAATTACATCTGGCCTAACTATGTTCAAATCATATCCGATTACCTTTCTGTTTAATTCTTTTGCCACATCAATTGTTGTGCCACTTCCAGCCATCGGATCAACAACTAAGTCGCCTTCTTTTGTATATCGCTGGAGTAAATTCCAAATAACAAACGCAGGCGTAACACCGTTGTATTTATTATTCCCGTGAGGTTTATCGCCATAGTTTTGTCTCGGAAAATCCCACAAAGTTGTTGATTCAATTGTTAAGTTGCTAGGCATACTTTTTTATTTGAGTAATTTTTTAAGGTCATCAATAAATTTATCAAACATTTTTACTTTATCACTTTCTTCAATATCCGTCTCGCTTAAAACATAGCTTCCGTCCGTGTCTATTTCTACAATTGCACGTCCTTTCTTTGCCGGTTTTCTAACCGTTAGCGTTCCGTCTTCATCCGGAGTAACAAAATAAACTTGAATATGTTTTGTTGCTTTGTCAGAAGCTAATTTTATTTTCCAGTACCCTGTTTGTGCAATTCTCTCTCGCAAAGTAACTTTACTTGAAAGCACGGCAACGACTTTACTTGTTTCTGAGTTATAGATGATAATATCAACATCAGGAAGATGAGAGCCAAACTCGCCATAATCAACTAGCAAATTTCTTTTTACCAAACTCAACTCTTTGGATAAATTTGTGCCATTAGTTCTTTCTAATGTATTGCCGTTCACAACTTCCAAACCTAAATCACGGACTTCGTCTGTAATAATATATTCAATTAATTTTTCTAAATTTTTGCCCTTGAAAGCTCGCCAAGATTGCTCATGATCAGGGATTCCACCCTTACTAATTTTCTCTTTAGTTTTTTCGCTTTCAAAAAAATCTTTTTTATGTAGTTCCTTTGCTTCCTTCAAAACATTCGAAATATGCCTGTATGCTTACGCGCCATGTTTTTTCTTTTTCGTTTCGTAAATTTTGATTAAATCTTTTATTGTCATAATTTTTTCATTATTAAAATATATTCTGTTGGATAAGCAAAAACTTTTTTCTTATCCGTTGCTTTCGCAAAACGACCTGTTTTTTTGTTCCTTGTTGAAGGTAAATTTTTTGAAGGAATTTCCCGCTTTATAATATCATCAACCTTAAACCCAAGATTTTGCAACTGCTCAACAAACACTTCTGCATTTAAAATTTCTACTCCTTTTAAACTTGTGTTACCGATTACTATGCAAGTTCGTCCGCTTTTTTTCAACATCCGCTTCATTTCTTCAAAAACTTGATTCATTTCACTGAAATATGTCGCAACTTCCTCTGCTGTTTTTTTGTCTTTTTTTAATAATGCCTCTTTTATGTTCTCTGCGATTTTACTATTCAAGACAAGTTCTTTTTTATTGTGATAAGCGGTGCCGATAAATTTTTTTCTAAAATCGCTCAAATTTTTCGTATATTCAAACCAAAGAGCAGTGAGCTGATGCAAGTCAGCATATTCGTAAGAAGTAACATAAGGCGGTGATGTAATAATTAAACTAACGGAATTAGATTTTGCAGGTATCTTTCTGGCATCAGCGCAATAAACATTGCAAGGAGTTTTTAAACATTTTTTCTCTTGCAAGAGATTAAAAAAATCTGCATTTCCCCGTAGCATTGCCTTGACTTGTCGCGAAAAGGCAACAAATGGATCTGCAGGTTTTTTCTTCAAGTCTCTTGTTGGTTTGTTACTTTTTTGAAGCCAAATTGAGCAATTTTTGAGAATATTTGAAAACCCGCAATAAAAAAAATCCCGCACATCCTGATCTTTTATTTTTGAAATTTCGGAAAAAAGAAAAGCAAGTTTCCTTTTTTCTTCCGGCTTAAACCAATAATCAATCCTTTCATGCTCAGGAGCTTTAACTTTCGTACCATTATTAAATGAATCGATTTTTTCTTTTAATTTCAAAAATTGCTCTTCGATTTTAGTGGGCTCAATCGGGGTTTTCTTTGCCTTTGTCATTAAAACAGCAACGGGGTTTATATCTACTCCGATTGACGATCTGCACATGACTTTTGACTCAACAAGAGTTGTCCCGCAACCGCCGAACGAGTCAACGACCAGGTCACCCTCTTTCGTATATTTTTCAATCAATCGAGAAACAATTTGGGGAATAAATTTTGCCGGGTAACGATGGTAACCATGAGTAAGATAACTCGTTTCTTTTCTTGTTTTATCAGCAAATGCCCAAGAAGTATCAACCTTTACCTTTTTAAATAGTTGTATTATATCAATCTTTTTACTCATAAACCTTATGTATAATTTTATTATACCAAAAAACAAGGTTTGTCTAAAGAAAAACGGCGCTTTAAAACACCGTTTTTTGCTGATTTTTAAATATTAATGATTTGGAGAACATTTTGTTTGTCTATTGGCGGACTGCGTCCGCCGAAGCCGAGCTTCAGCGAGGCGAAGGCGGAGAGGGTGGGATTCGAACCCACGATACCATTGCTGGTATACAGCTTTTCCAAAGCTGCGCACTAGGCCTCTATGCGACCCCTCCTCTCTCCCTGTTTCCAGGGAGATTATTTTAGAATTTTAAGCCTTCAGCAATTTTCCCAATTAAAGGCAAGGCTGTCTTTTTATTCTGAGTAACATTCACTATCCCTAAGATTGACAAAGCAAGAAAGAAAAGATTCAAAACCGTAGAAATAATGCCTATTATACCAAACAACCCAAACAGTACAGAGAATGCTAACGAACTTATAAGCAAACGCAGTACTATATAAACAATGGTTTCAAAACCAAAGAGCACTAAACCTTGTTTGGCATGATAATAAACAAATTCATTGTCTTTTTTCGTAAACAAAGGAATTAAACAAAGAACGCTAAGATAACTTAAAATGGCCATTATTTTATTTTCATCCATTTTGTTAGGGCTTTGTGCTGAGGGCTGCGTTTCTAATGGTTTATTTTCTTCCATAATTTTTATTACCTGCCTGCGCAGGCAGGAATTTTTATTATTAAAATTATTTTTCGACCTTTTTTTATTATAACAAATTTTAACCGAGGGGCAAAATTTTAAACACTCATTTGCCTCAAAATTTTTATCCTTTCTTCCACTGGTGGATGAGTCAGCCAGAGTTTAGTCAACCAATTAGTCCTTTTCAGCTTTAAGGGATCAGCAATAAACAAATGAGCTGTAGCTTGACTGGCAGTTCTTAAAGGCACTGGATCACCGGCTATTTTTTCCAAAGCCCGAGCCAGACCTTCTGGATAACGAGTCAGAAGAGCTCCTGTGGCATCAGCTAAAAATTCTCGTTTCCGAGAAATAGCTAATTGCATTAAAACAGCGGCTATGGGCGCTAAAATTGCAACTACTAAACCTATAAGAAGAAGGATAAATCCCAAATTATCATTATCATCTCTTCTTCTTCCTCCGCCAAATCTCATCCCTCTTAAAAGCCAGTGAGAAAGAAGACTTATCATTCCCACTAAAACTACGATCACTGAACAAAGCAAAATGTCTCGATTGCCAATATGAGAAAGTTCATGGCTAATGACTCCTTCCAATTCTACTTTTTCTAATTTATCTAAAAGGCCTCTAGTAATACAAACAACCGCATGCTGAGGGTCACGACCAGTAGCAAAAGCATTAGGCGAAATATCATCAATAATATAAATTTTAGGCAGAGGCAAACCAGCAGTAATTGATAAATTCTCAACAATTCGATATAACTCTGGATTATCTTCTTTTTTGATCGGGCCTCGAGCTTGAGATAAAGAGAGAATAATTTTATCAGCATTCCAATAACTCAAAAAGCTCTGAAAAACAGCAAAAACAACCGCTAAAATCAAAATCCATTGCTCATTAAAAAGATAACTAAAAAACCACCCTAAAAGGATAATAAAAATCAAAAAACCGGTCATCAAAAACCAGGACTTGCGGATATTAACACCAGCTTGAGTATAAAGAGTCATTAAAAACTAACTTTGACTGCTTCTCTTTCCTCTGGTTCAGTGGTTTCAAAGAGAGGCTCTGCTTTAAAGACAAAAATTCCAGCAATAATCTTAGAAGGAAAAGTTTGAATGGCAATATTATAATCCCTCACATTGCCATTATAGAATCTTCTGGCTGCTTGAATTTTATCCTCGGTATCAACTAATTCTGTTTGTAATTGCAAAAAGTTTTGATTAGCCTTCAAATCTGGATAATTTTCTGCTATTGCAAATAAAGATTTAAGGGTTTGGCTTAATTGATTTTCTGCTGCCACTTTATTGGCCCCGCCAGTAGCTTGCATTGCCTGGCTTCTAGCTTTAGTTACATTTTCAAAAACAGTTTTTTCATGAGTAGCATAACCTTTAACTGATTCCACAATATTAGGGATCAAATCATAACGCCTCTTTAATTGGACATCAATGTCTGCCCAAGCTTCTTTTACTCTCACTTTCTTTCTAATTAAAGAGTTATAAACTCCAACTACAAAAAGAACAATTAGAATTAAAATTACCCAAAGTATATTCATATTATTTTATTTTATTAATTTTACCCTGCCTGCGCAGGCAGGAATTTTTAATTTTTAATACTCCTCTGCAGGCATTGCTGGCAAGTTATTCTCTTTCTTCTCAGGTATTTCATAAACTACTGCTTTAGTAGTCAAGAGCATGCCAGCCACTGAAGCGGCATTTTCTAAAGCGCTTCTGGTTACCTTTGTTGGATCAACAATACCAACTTTTATCATATCTACAAATTCACCAGTTAAAGCGTTAAATCCCTCATTGTTACCTCTTTTTCTTGCTTCTCCCAAAATAACAGCGCCATCTTTACCAGCATTTTCTGCAATTTTACGAATTGGTTCTTCTAATGATTTTTTCACAATTTCTACGCCAATCTTCTCGTCATCACTATCTGTTTTAACGTTTTTCAAAGCTTGCTCCGCTTTTAGAAAAGCAATACCACCACCAGGAACAATTCCCTCTTCTAAGGCAGCTTTGGCAGCTCTGACCGCATCTTCAACTCGATGCTGTTTTTCTTTTTGCTCAACTTCCGTTGGAGCGCCAACTTTAATAACAGCTACTCCTTCAGAAAGTTTAGCCAATCTTTCTTCTAACTTTTCTTTATCAAAATCAGATTCATTTATTTCTAATTCCTTTCTAATTTGCTTAATTCTTTTTTCTATATTTTCTTTAGAACCAACGCCTTCAATAATAGTTGTATTATCTTTAGTCACGACAATTTTTCTGGCTTGACCTAAATCACTAAGCTCAGCTTTATCTAATTTTAATCCTAATTCTTCAGAAACGACTTTGCCGCCAGTCACAATAGCGATATCTTCCATTGATTCCTTTCTACTATCGCCAAAACCTGGAGCTTTAACAGTAACAACATTAAAAACTCCGCGTAATTTATTAAGAATAATAGTGGTCAAAGCTTCTCCAGTGACATCATCGGCAATTATTAGCAGCTCTTTCTTACCGCTTTGAAGAATTTTATCCAGTAAAGGTAAAACGTCGTGAATATTAGAGATTTTTTGGTCAGTGATTAAAATATACGGATCTTCTAATCTAGCCTCCATTTTCTCTGAATCAGTAATCATATAAGCAGAAATATATCCTCTATCAAACTGCAGCCCTTTCACCACTTCTTTGGATAAGCCTAAGGTTTTTGCTTCCTCTACCGTTACGACGCCATCCTTACCAACTTCATCAATAATATCAGCTATTAAATCTCCAATTTCTTTATCTTTGGAAGAAATAGTGGCTACATCAGAAATAGCATCATGGCCTTCAACTTTTTGGGAAATCTTTTTTAATTCCTCTACTATTTTACTGACTGCTCTTTCAATACCTTTTTTAATACCTAAAGGATTAGCTCCCGCGGCAACATTTTTAAACCCTGAGGTTATCATTGACCAAGCTAAAAGAATAGCAGTAGTAGTACCATCGCCAGCCACATCATTAGTTTTTTCAGCTGCTTCTTTAAGGACTTCGGCTCCTAAATTTTCTACTTTATCTTCCAGCTCTATTTCTTTAGCAATGGTAACGCCATCATTAGTAATTAAAGGTGAACCAAAACCTCTGTCCAAAATAACATTAGAACCTTTAGGACCCAAAGTAATTATTACAGCCTGGGCTAATTTATCGGTACCTTTTTTGAGAGCCTGACGAGCTTTTTCGTCAAAAATTATTTGTTTTGCCATACTTTAATTAATTTTTAATTTTAAATTTTAAAATCTAGTCCAATATCGCTAAAACATCGTCTTCCCTTATCACTAAATATTCTTTTTCATCTATTTTAATCTCATTGGGCGTATATTTAGTAAAAAGAATTTTATCTCTTACTTTTACGGCTAAAGGAATCAATTTTCCTTCCCCAGTGGTTTTTCCCGGGCCAACAGCAATGACTTTTCCAGCTACTGGCTTTTCTTCTGCGGTGTCGGGAATAATGATGCCAGCTTTAGTAGTTTTTTCTTCGTTTAATGGTTCAACAAAAATATGATCAGATAAAGGCTTTATGTTCATAATTTTTAATTTTATAATTTTTAAACGATATTAGCCCCTCACTTGAAAAGTTTTGAATTATCTAATAAAAGTATCATCTTCTCACAAGGCCTCAAATGGAGACATCTACTTTTCATTTAGATAGAATTCAAATAGATGCTTTGCATCTTAAACTTTTCAAGTGAGGGGTTAGCACTCCTCGACCTTAATTGCTAATATTATTTTATTTTACTCGAAAGAAAAAATTTGTCAAATTATTTTGCTTCTATCACCCCTTTTTTAATTTGATCAGTTAATGAAGGAGTGCTAATTTGAGCTAGAAAATCGAAAAATTTTGTCTGCTCCTCAGCTGTCATAAAAGAAGGTTGGCTTTTGCTACTTTGAAGAGGAAAAAGATAAAAAGTTTTTTGAGTTGGTTGCCATTCAAAACCCAAAGCTAATTCTTGCTGGACTGGCTGAGAAAAATACATATCAAAAACAAAATTTCCTAAAGAATAAAAAATCAACTTCTCTTGATATTCTTCAATCCCCTGCGCCACATGGGGATGATGTCCAACAATTAAATCTGCGCCAGCCTCAATTAATTGATGAGCTGTTTGTTTCTGAAAATCATTGGGAGAGGAAGTATATTCTGCGCCCCAATGAGGAGTAACAATAACATACAGATTGGCATCTTTAGTTTTTAATTCTTTTATCTCCTGAATTAAATCTTGAACACAATATTTACTTTTATAAACTAAATTGGCTCCCAGGAAAACAAAATTATCCTTTTGATAATTATATTTCAAACTGCAATCAGAATAATCACCCAAAGGAAAGATATGATTTTCTTCAAGGTATTTCCTTGTACTGTCAATAGCTGAATGTCCTTGATCAGCCATATGATTATTGGCGATATTTAAAAGATTAAAACCTAATTTAGCTAATAATTGCGGAATGGCTGGTGAATAATCAAAGCGCACTGAAAATAAAGAAACGGACTTAGCTTCAGCTCTCACTGGGCCTTCTAAATTACCATAAATGATATCCCAATTAAATATATAAAAAAGAGGTGTAATATTTAAGAAAGGATATTCTAAGCCGTATTTTTCAGTTAATTGAGCGACGCCTCGAGCCATCATAATATCACCCACAAAAAGCATTCTTTTAGAAATTGAAGTCGGAGTAATTGGAGGATTAACTATGGTTGATAATTCGGGTTTAATAACAAGGATTACTTTCGACCAAAAGAAAAAAAGAACGCTAGCTATGACCAACGTTCCCGTGATAACAAAAACAATAAATTTTTCGTTCTTATTCATTTTCTTCCTTATTCATTTTCTTCTTCTATTTCTTCTTTTGGTTTTTCCAAAGCCATCGGTTCAATGTCAGTGGCTTTGCCAGAAATTTTTAAAATGTCTTTGTCAATTTTGCCAAACTCTTTATAGGCAGTATTATACATATTTACCGTTGTCCCCAAATGTGTTCCTAATTTTTTAAAATAATTGTCATAACTTGATAAATGCCGCATTAATTCTCCAACACGTTTCACAATCTCTTTTGCCGACTCTTCAATCTGTAAGGCCTTTAATCCTTGAAGCACGGTCTGTAAGTAAGCCAAAAAAGTGGTGGGAGAAACAATCATCACTTTTTTCTCGCCAGCCGCGTATTGAATTAAGTCGCGGGTATTGGATTTTACCGCGCCGATTTTATTAATCAGCAAATCGTAATAAACCGCCTCGGAGGGAATGAACATAAAAGCGAAATCTGTTGTTTTTTCGCCGGGTTTGATATATTTTGCGGTTTCGTCAATTCTGTTCTTTAAATCGTCCCGAAACGCCGCTTCCAAGCGAGTCCGTTCAATCTCGTCTTTCGTTTCCAAAAGACGGTTATAGTTTTCTAAACTGAATTTAGAATCAACCGGGATAATCATATTTTTCACAAAAACAACTGCGTCAACAGCCGTACCGTCTTTGAACTCATATTGCATTTGAAAACTTCCCGGCGGCAAGACGTTTTTCAAAACAGTTTCCAGATAATATTCTCCTAAAACTCCCCGCTGTTTGGGATTTTTCAAAATATCTTGGAGGCTTTCCAATTGTTTGGTAATATCAATCACCTGCTTTTGACCCTCGTTGACCTTGGTAAGTTCCTGAGCATTTTTTTCAATGACTTTTATACTTTCACCTAACTGCCGTTGAATCATTTGGGTTGATTCCTCGAGTTTATTATCTAAAGTCCGAGTAATTTCCTGAATCTGATTTTGAATCATTAACAATGATTGATCTTCTTTTTCTTCTTTTTTCCCTTTTTTGATTATGAAAAAATACAAAATTCCCAATGCAATTCCTAATAAAAGTCCTGAGAGAATGTAAGTAATGTTATTCATTAAGATAATTGTACTACAAAATTCTCTAAATTTCTATTCTTCAATTTCTTTTTGAAGCTCTTCTAATAGTTCCTTGGCTTTTTTGGAGATGTTTTTTGGCGTTTTGATTTTGACAGTGGCATATAAATCACCAAAACCAGCACTACTAAAATGTTTGATCCCTTTTCCTCTGATTCTAAATATTTCCCCAGCATCAGTTCCTGCAGGAATTTTTAAAATAATCTTTTTCTTATCTAAGGTGTTTATTTCTACATCTTTTCCCAGAGTTGCTTCAGGGAAAGAAAGATAAAGAATAATAAACAAATCATCGCCCTTCCTTTCAAAAACTGAATGGGGCTTAAGAAATATCTTAATATAAAGATCCCCGGAAGAATTACCCAAAATTCCAGCTTCTCCTTCGCCTCTAATTTTGATAGTTTCTCCGTTTCTAATCCCTTGAGGAATATCAATAGTAATGGTTTTGCTGTCATAATAACGGCCATCTCCGCCGCAAACATGACATGGTTTTTCTGGAATCTTTCCTCGGCCATGACATTTAGGACACTCTATGATTTGAGTAAAGGTTCCTAAAATTGTTCTTTTGGCTTCACGAATCACTCCTTCGCCTTTGCACTGCGGACAAGTTTTTACTTTAGATCCTGGTTCATATCCTTTGCCATGGCAATGCTCACAAACAACATAAGTTTTAAAAGACACTTCTTTTTTCGCCCCAAAACCTGCTTCCTCAAGAGTAATTTCTGTTGTTATTTCTAAATTACGACCTCGATTTTGATTGGTGGTTTTTCGCCGTCTTCTAGTTTCTCCGCCAAAAAATTCAGAAAAAATATCGCTAAAATCAAAATTCCCTCCAAAATTATTAAAAGAAGACCCGAAAGGTTCTTCAAAATTAACGTTTTGCCAATCAAAACCAGGAAAGCCTCCCTCAGCCCCAACCCCAGCACCCTCAAATGTGGTACCAAATTTATCATACTGAGCTCTCTTTTCTGGATTGGATAAAACTTGATAGGCGGAATTCATTTCTTTAAATTTTTCCGCGTCGCCACCTTTATCTGGATGATATTTATGGGCTAATTTATAAAAAGCATTTTTAATCTCCGCCTGAGAAGCATCTCGCGGTACGCCTAAAATTTCGTAATAATCTTTCATTTTTTAAGGCAATAAAAATTTAAAAATTAAAAATTAAAAATTAAGTAAGGGCTATCTCCTCTTTTTCTACTTCCACTCTTTTAATTTGCAGATATTTAACCGCGAGGAATAATTTTAATAACAACCAGCTCACTATAATCACTAAAAGAGAAAAAACATAATTAAATAAAATCAATAGGCTCCAGGCAAAAGAAAAAAATAAAAGATAGATAATTAATTTAATTTGCAATGTCATTCCCTGCCAATGGTCTTTGAAATAATTAACAATCAAATTAGGAATTGTTTCTTTGCCAGAAATCGTTATGCCAATCATTTGCGAAAGACTACTTCTAGTTTGTTCTAATAATAATTTTTTCGCCGGTTCTCCGATAATTCCCAATTCACTTGTCTGCGTTGCAATATAAGTGTTTAAAATATCATCTATCGTTCCTCCCACGTTTAACGTGGGTCTAGGTGCGTCTAACGCACCCCCAAGCTGAAAAGATCCACTAAAAGAAGCATTAATCAAGCCGTTAATATCAATTCTTGCTGAATCTAAACTATTTCTTTCAAAATAGATTGAAGCCCCTAAAATTATTATTAGAGCTAAACTTAGAAAAATTATTCCTTTAGAAATGATTCGGGGAAAATTTAATTTGATTAAAATATTCGCTTCAGCTTTCATCCGCCAACCAGCGAAAAGATTAGTTAGTAATATTGCTCCGATAACGAAGAAAATATTAGTATCCCAAGCTTTATCTAAAAAAATCGGGATAAAGGGGATGAAACAAAAAAGCAAACTAAAAAAATAGAATTGATTCTTCGGAGCTACTAAGAAAAAAATGGGTAAGAGAGAAAAAGAAATTAACCAGAGAACTCCAGCCCAAATCAAAAGATTGAAATTGATGGTTCGACTCTGCTCACCATGGCTTCGACTGAGCTCAGCCGAATGTCCAATCCTGAGCGAAGTCGAAGGATTGATGGTTCGACTCTGCTCACCATGGCTTCGACTGAGCTCAGCCGAATGTCCAATCCTGAGCAAAGTCGAAGGATTGAAATTTTTTAATACTCCCAGAGAAAATAAGGAGGCTAAACTTAAACCGCTAATTATTAAAGCCACTAAAATAAGTGATTTGAGAAATTCACTTCTGTCTCTGTAGGCTAACTTATAAACTCGATAAAAATTTGAATCCTGAGGCATTGATTAATTATATCACGATATCACTTTTCCTCAAAATTAGCATCCTGGGCCTCTGGCGGTTCTTTCTTTTTCTCTTCCGGCTTTTCTTCTGGTTTTTCTGTTTGTTTATATAAAGCAGCTCCTAATTCAGATAAATTCTTGGAAAGAGCATCTATTCTTTCTTTTATTTGCGCTGGGTCAGAATCATCTTTTGCTCCTTTTAATTCTTTTATTTTATCTTCTACT
>Ga0210018_1000993_pt1 | contig 15011 bp, 14 predicted proteins | sample CryGeyCG2014_010_2_FD_183967 | JGI IMG/M metagenome (GOLD analysis project Ga0210018, IMG submission 183967) | Groundwater microbial communities from aquifer - Crystal Geyser CG09_land_8/20/14_0.10 (SPAdes) (version 2) | ecosystem: Environmental > Aquatic > Deep subsurface > Groundwater | place...
TTAAAGAGAAATTTCAAATAAAAAAAGAAAACAACAATGGCAATGAGAATTAATAAAATTTTACCAAATTGTTTAATCACTTTAAGAAACGTACAATTAAATCAACTTAAAATTCAAAAATCAAAATTGATATCCAGTGTCATTCTGAGCGAAGCGAAGGATCCCTGCCTGCGCAGGCAGGCGCGAGAGATTCTTCGTCCACCTCTGGCGGACTCAGAATGACAGTGGAAAATGCAGAATTATTAATAATGTTATTATCGTATACAATCCTGCCATTAAGTCATCTAAAACAATGCCCCAGCCGCCAAACAATTTTTCAATTCTTTTAATAGGAAAGGGCTCTAAAGCATCGAAGAGGCTATAGATTAATAACAATAAAAGCCAGAGAGGAATATTAAAAGAGAAAATTGTTAGTTTTTGAAACAGATTAAACCAGATGGCAACAAATTGCACCCCTACCACTTCATCAATTACTACTTTCTGGGGATCTTTCCCTTGATTTAAAACTTTTTCCGCTCGACTACACAAAGGAATGCTAACAACGGTTAAAACAAGAGAAATAATTATTTTCAGAATAATGGGGAGGGGATTAATTAATAAAGCGAAACCTGTGCCCAAAATCGCTCCATAAACACCAGGAATGAAAGGTACTAAAAACGAAATAAAAAATCCCGTGCTAAAAAACTTCACCCAAAAATCTTTTCGAAATAATGTTTTACGCATCAGTTTTTATTTTAAAAGAAACAAGATGCCTAAACCAATTAAAACAGCACCAATAATCTTCCAAAGAGTAAATTGCTCATGAAAAAAAATCACTGAAGAAACCATAACCGCCACATAGACAATTCCCACAGTTAACGGATAGATATTTGATAAATCTTTTTTTGACAATAAAAACATCCAGGTTATAAAACTAGTAGCATAACAAATCATACCTAAAACATATTGCCAGTGCGCTAATAAAAATTTCACATTGAGTAAATTTTTCACTAACTCACCCAACCCGGACAAATGGGTTTGCATCAACCCAATTTTCATCATCACCAACCCACTCACCGTTAAAACAAGATAAAGAACAATATAAAAAATCATATTAGAAATTATTTATTAATTTAATTATTACCTTTTGAAACAAATCTAAATATTTAATATTTTCCTTATGAATCAAAAAAGTAATTAACCTCTTTTTAAACACCTTCTTTTTCCTCTCTAATTGATGATATCTCTCTTCAAGTTTTTTAAGAATTTCTGCTTTATCTTTAATTTTTGTCATTTTAAATAATAAAGGAGAAACTGAAATATTTTGAGAAGCAAACCACACCACATCATAAAAATCCCGAGGCTGCAAATCTTTTCTTTTAAGAATGGCGTTTATTTTCTGAGCCAATAAAAAGCTCTCCTGATTAGTCACTATGTTCTGAATAAATCCAAATCTACTAAGAATTACAGTTTCTAAAAGAGGTTTAACAGAGGGAGCGGCATAGTTAATCCTAATCACCAACTTCTCTTGAGGGTGCTTGCTAATCCCTACTTCTTGTAGTAAACCAATGAATTTAATTTCTCCTATTCCAGAATCATCAGTCTTTCTAAATCCAAATTCTATTAAAAAACCATCTCTTTGAAGATAAGACACTACTTTCTCAAACAGCTTTTTAATTTGATTAAAACCCAAACCTAAATTATCAAAATCCAAATCCTCAGAAAATCTATCCAAACCTCGCAATAATCTTAAACTTGTTCCCCCGATAAATGATAGATTTTTACTGTCTTTCAAATTGTAAAGGTAATAAATAATTCTTGTTTGAAGATATTCTCTAATCAGCGCTCTTTTATAAGAAACAAGAATTCCTAATCTTTTTCCTTCTTTTTCCAAATCCTCCAATAAAAATTTCTTAGGCATATTTTTGAATTAATCTTTCAATCATTAAATTAAACTCATTACTCAAGTGAGCAAATTTTAGCCATTTCCTTATTTTTTTCCAATCAAAATTAGTGGGAATACTAAGCCTTAATCCCTCAATAAAACTCTCAGATAATTTCATTCTTTTTGAACTCAAGTAAAGATAATCGAATAATGCTTTTTCAGGAAGAGCAATATTATAAACATATTGCTTATCCCCCTTAATAGTTTCGTAACCAAAAAATAAATCGGGCTTAAGATGAGAATAAGAAAATACACCATAGTTCTTAATCTCAAAACTATTAGTTTTTAAAGTAGTAATCGAGGTTGTTTGAAAAGGAATATCAGGTATTAAACTATAATAATTCAAAGCTGTCTCCAAACTAATATAGGAAGGACTATAAATAAAATTAGCCACAATAAAAGGTTCCTCAATTTCAAAATCAGAGAGTTTATAAATTCCTCTTTTCAGCCCCTGAAGATAACCTAATTTTGACCAATCTCTTAACTGATTTAAAGTAGTATTCCTCTTGGCTTGAGGGAACCACTTAAAAACGTCCTCTAACTTAAACAAAGGATAATCCTTGGCCTTATTTCTTAAATCATTAATGGTCATTTCCCTTAATAATACTTTTTTATGATTATTGGAAATAATACCACTTTTTAAAAACAAAGTAAACCCCGTTAAATTTACTTTGTAATTATTTAACGGGGTAAAACACCTTTCCTAAAAGCACCAACCCACTCACAGTTAAAACAAGGTAAAGGATAATATAGAAAGTCATATAGAAAACTTAAAGGGTATTGATTATATTTTGCTTTAATAAATCTGATATTGTCAAAAATCTAACTTTAGTTCTTCCTATAATAATTTCTTTTCTCAAATTAAGATTAATTAACCAAGCTTCTGCTGGTTGATATTTATTTATAAAGCTTTTAAAAGAACGTTCTATCTTTGGTTCTTTTAATTCAGTAAATTTAACTTCAATTGGTAAAAGTTTTTCCCCGGAAGATAATATAAAATCCACCTCGGTTTTGTCTTGAGTGCGCCAAAAATGCAGTGAGATAGGACTATAAACAATTTTCTCTCTTAATATATTAAAAATTAAATTTTGAAAAAGAAAACCAGTTTCAACATTAATTAATTCTCGACCAAATACTCCTAAAGCATAATTCTTTAAACCGAGATCATAAAAATAAATAATTGGTGATTTAGTAATTTCTTTTCTTAAATTTCTAAAATAAGGCGTTATCCTTTTTATTATAAAAGTTTTTTCTGCATACCAAAGATAATTCTTTACTGTCGGAGATGAAATTCTCAAAGTAGATGCTATTTCTGAATAATTTATTAAACGTCCAATCTGTCCGGATAAGAGTTTGATAAAAGAACTAAAAGCATCAACCTTATCAACTTTTAATAAATATGAAACATCTTTTTCCAAATAGCTACGGAAGATCTCGTCAATAACTCTTAATTTATCTTCCAATTTATCTTCTAATATTACTCGTGGATAACCCCCAAATTTCAGATACTCATCTAGTAAACTATTTACTTTACTCTTCTCTATCTCCAAAAACTCTGTTATTTTATTCTCATAACGATAATTTGTTTTAAAATCAACAAATTCTTCAAAAGAAACAGGATTGAGTTCAAAAAGCCTCTTTCTGCCAACTAAAGACTCATGGATTTTTTCTTTTAATTCAATACTTCCTGAACCAGAAACAATGAATTTATAAGGCAAATTCATATCAAAAATACCTTTTAGGTATAAACCAGCATTTTGTTTCCTTTGTATTTCATCAATAAAAACATAACCTTGCTTCTTGCCTAATTCTAATTCAATCTTTTTTATTAAAGAAAGCTGGGAATCAAAAAATTCTCTATCTGTTTCAATATCAAGGCTCAAAAATACAGTATTTTTGTTTTTACTTACTAAATCGGCCTTTAAAAGCTGCATTAAAGTTGTTTTTCCGACTTGTCGAGGGCCTATTATTAGGGATATTTCCTTGTTTTTTAAGTGATTTTTGAGCTCTTTAAATAATTTTCTCTTTATTATAGTCATTTTTTTAGGCTTTTTAACAATCCCTTCATTTTAACTCGATAATTTTAAAAGTCAAGTTATCAAAAAATCGAGTTTATCTTAAAATCTAATGGCTTAACTTTCAAAAAAAACTTTAAATTCAAGGGTAAAGGATAATGCAGAAAGTCATAATTGTATAATATTAATATTTAGTTTGAAACCAATCGATAGTCTCTCTAAGGCCAAGTTTTAAAGGAAATTTAGGCGTCCATTTTAATTCTTGTTTAGCTCGAGAATAATCTAAACAGCTTCTTTTTTGTTCTCCTAATGGCAAAGGTCTATATCGAGGTTTAAATGAAGTTTTGGTTGATTTGCTTAAACATTTAAACAAAGTATTAATATCTGTTTCTTTGCCAGTACCAATATTATAAACGCCGATCTTTTTACTTTTCATTGCTAGAATATTAGCCTCAACTACATCTTTTACATAAACAAAATCTCTCGTTTGCTTGCCATTACCAAAAATAAAAGGCTGTTCGCTCCTAAGCATTTTATCAATAAAAATAGCTATTACGCCGGCTTCCCCTTGAGGATTTTGTCGAGGACCATAAACATTAGCATATCGTAAAGAAATATATTTTAAACCAAAAACTTGATAAAAATAATAAAGATAATTCTCAGCACTCAATTTAGTAATACCGTAAGGCGATAAGGGGTGAGGTTCATAAGTTTCCGGCGTGGGAATAATTTTGGCATCTCCATAGATAGCGCCGCCAGTTGAAGAAAAAATACACTTACATTGATTTAATCTGTTTTTATTTGTTGCAATAAAACTTGAAATAATATTTAACGCGCCTAAAATATTTGTTTTAGCATCATCAATAGGATCTTTTACCGATTGTCTTAAATTTATTTGAGCAGCTAAATGAAAAATAACTAAAGGTTTTTCTTTTTTGATAACTGTCGCTGCCGTATTAGAATTAATATCACATTGATAAAATTTGGCTTTAGGATTGATATTCTCTCTTTTCCCAGTAGATAAATTATCAATAACTATAACTTGATGCTTTTCTTCTATTAAGCGATCCACTAAGTGAGACCCTATAAATCCTGCTCCGCCAGTAACTAAAATTTTTTTATTTTTTAGAATCATATTTAATCCTTTTTAACTCGGGCTTGTTTAAATATTTTTGTTTATAAATATTAAAAATATGTACACAAAAATATGCCATAAAAATAAGATATGGAAATTCGCCCGGTACAAGATAACGAGCTTCCCAATAAATAGGAACATGGGATAAATAGAAATAAAGCAAAGGAGAAAGTAGTAATAAATTTTTGCGCCACTGTTGTTTTGTGAACCAAAAGCCAAAAGCAGCTGCAAGAACAAATAATCCTTGAATTAGAGCGGGAATAATGATAACTAACAGGAATCCTCTGAAATTATTTCTCAATAACCATTTACCATAATCTATATTACTAGATCCAGGATTATGATCAAAGAAAAATTGTCGAGTAAAATGTTCACCTAAAAGTCGCCCTATACTACCCATGCCTCTCGGAGTAAAAAGCATAGAAATTAGTCTTTTGGGCATCATAAGAATATACCATCCTGGATGAGTTTTTATAGCTTGGATAACTTTAGTTTTCAAAACATCTTGGTATTGTGGGGAAGCATAATCAATCCCCGGATACTCTTGAGCAACTTGTTCGTAAGTAACGCCATCACTTAAAACTGCCCCAAAGGGGTTTTTAAATTCTCCGAATCCTTCCCACATGCTTTGCCATAAAGTAGCTCGACCGAAGGTGAAAGTATGAAAAACTAAATAATTTCTTATCCCCCAAGGAAAAAGAATAGTGAATATAATTAAAAACATTGTCAAGGTCTTTCCCAAAGCTGCTTTCCAATTTCTTTTATAAATCCAGCTACCAATTCCTAAAAATAAAGGTAAAAGCAAGGAATCAGACCGAAAATACAAAGAAATTCCTATAATAATTGCTGCATAAATCCAAAAATATTTTTTATTATCTACAACTGATTTAAAAAATAAATAACAAGCTAATAATGTTAAAAACACTGCAGAAGTATCATATAAAACTGCAACACTAAGTCGTATTTCAGGCAACCAAATAGCCCATAGGAATGATGATACTAGGGCTATATTTTTATTAAAAAATCTTTTAGCGATACCAAAGATTATAAAAACTGAACAACTACTTAAAAGAATTTGGATAATTTGCAAATAAATATCACTCTCATGCCCAAAAATTTTATACGTCATAGCTAAAAGGAAGGAATAACCCGGCAATTGTTGAAAATCAGGTGTCAATTTTCCTTGGGTAACCTTTGAAAATCCATTTCCCAGAAATAAATTATGGGCCGAGGCGTCTAAACCGCTTCTAATACCAGCGAAATAATCACTATTATAAAGACGATACAACGCTATCCCCCTTAGAGATAATGCAATAAGAAAAATAACAATTAAAATTATTAATTCCTTCTTTCTCATTGTTTATAACCAACAATAAAGTATTGAGCACCTAAACAACACCATCTTAATTTTTTTTCCAAAGGTCTCAAGCTTTTTAATATTTTGGGAAAAAATACAATATAATCTAATTCTTTAATTATAAACTTAGATTGCTTTAGAAGTATCTTAGATGTATTAGCATTTAAAAGATGAGCATCTTTATCAAAAACACATGTTTTGACAATATATCGAGTTAAGATATTCAAAGGGTTATGTTCAAAAATAAAAATATACCCCTTAGAAGATAAAACTCTATAGCATTCCTGAATTAGAGTTTGTCTCTCATTAAGTGGAACGTGATGCAAAACAGTAGAAATTATAATAGCATCAAAAAAAATATCGTCAAAAGGTATATACCTTCCATCAAAAATAGAAAATACAATATTACCATTCTTATTCTCCCTAGAACTAATCTGTATAGATTCTTGGGACGGATCTATCCCCCAGATTTTAGCTTGAGGGAAATATTGAGAAAAAAATTTCTCTAACTTCCCTATCCCGCAACCTAAATCTAATATCTTTATATCCTTTTTTAGATTATACCAAGAATAGAAATCATCAAGTGCTTTTACTTTATATTCACTAAAATACTCCGAACTTTCACCAGAGATTTTAATATTCTGATTATGTATTTTGGTATAATTCTGACTAAAATTATCGAAATCCATGTTCTATTTATTTTCACCAATAACCTCTTTGATAATGTATAAAGGGCGATGTTTTACTTCTTCTCCAATACGCCCAATATATTCTCCAATTATCCCAAGACAAATTAATTGAACTCCTCCCAAGAACAAAACCGCCACTATTAAAGAAGTCCATCCTGAAATAAGAATGTTAGTAAATAATTTTAAGATAATAACGTAAATTAGATACAAGAAACTCAAACCCGCTATGAGAAAACCAAAGTAACCAGCTATTCTTAAGGGAAAATTGGAAAATGAAAACGCGGCATCAACAGCCAATTTCAACATTTTCTTTAGAGAATACTTTGTATGACCAGCAAATCGTTTTTCCCTTTTATATAAAATGCCCCCTTGTTTAAAACCTACCCAACTAGTTAATCCCCTAACAAAACGACTTCTTTCTCTTATCTCCTTAAGAGAATCAACAACTTTTCTATCTATTAATCTAAAATCACCCGCATCTAGAGGTATTTTAATATCAATGATTCTCTGTAAAATTCTATAAAATATTTTAGCTGTTAATTTTTTAAATACACCTTCTCCCTCTCTACTTTCTCTAATACCATACACTACTTCGAAACCTTCTTTCCATTTTTCAATAAATCTCGGGATAACTTCTGGAGGATCTTGAAGATCAGCATCTATGATAACAACAGTATTTCCTAAAGCATAATCCATACCAGCAGTAATGGCAATTTGGTGACCAAAATTTCTCGAAAAATCAATAATTTTTACCCTTTTATCCTGGGAGTGAAATTCTTTCATAATCTGTAAAGATTTATCTGTGCTACCATCATTAATTAAGATTATTTCATAGTTTTCTTTTAAAGAATCCATAGTAGAAATTAATCGTTTATAAAATTCCCTTATTACCTCTTCTTCATTATAAACTGGAGCTACTATAGAATATTTATATTGTTGGGTCATAATTTTAATATATAGAATTAAGAGTTTTTGAAAAAAGATAATAAGTTTTGAACATTTTGCTGCCAAGTATATTTTTTTACAACTTCCTCTCTAGCATTGCGGCCTAAAGTATTACGCAAGTCCCCATCTTTGATTAACTCTATTATACCATAAAATAAACTATCTATATTCCCCGGGCTTACCAAAAGAGCAGTTTGTCTATCTTTCAATACTTCACCGATTTGATCTAAATCAGAAGCTACTATTCCTTTTCCCATGGCCATATATTCAAAAAGTTTGGTTGGGGAACCAAAAAATGGTGTACCATCAGGATTAGGAACATGAGGAGAAACTAAAATGTCACAAGTGGCTAAATATTGAGGGACTTCTTGATAAGGAACTATACCAGTAAAAGTAACATAATTTTCCATTCCGTTTTCTTTAATAATCCTTTCGCATTCGGGTCGCTGGACGCCGTCACCGATGAACAAGAAATGTATCTTGTATCTTGTATCTTGTATCTTGTTTATAATTGATTTTATTGCTTTAGCTAAAATGGGCATACCGTGCCAAGCGCCAAAAGTTGAGACAGCACCAATAACAATTTTATCTTCTAAATTATATCTTTTACGGATTTCCGAACTATCGATATTGGGATTAAACTCTTCTGTATCAACACCATTATAATTAACTAAAATCTTACTTTCAGGAATATTGCGTTTGATTAGTTCCTCTTTCATTGGTTTAGAAACAACAGTAATAATTTTTGCTCTTTTAAGAGAAAAATTCTCCATAAAATAACAAAGTTTTCTAAAAATCAATAATCCTCCCCATTTCTGCCTTACCCAAGGCTCTGAACCGTTATATTCTAAAATTAATGGAGTTTTTGTTAATAAACTTAAAATAGCACCGCAAACATTGAAGATGCTATGCCGTTGATAAATAAACAAAGGTTTCTCTTTTTTAATAATTCTTAAAGCCTTCGGAATAAATCGCCAATTATAATAAATTTCTGGAATTTCGGGTAAATTAAATTTTTTAGGATAAGGAATAATTGTTTTAGACAAACTAACTAGTGGAGCTTCTATTTTTCCAGAACCGATATAATGAATTTTATAACCCTTATTATAAAATCCTTTTACTACACCACGAAAATGGGTAAAAGAACCACCCTGCTGTAATCCCCGAAAATTATCTGTGCGGAGATACACTATTGTTTTGCTGTCAGCACTTCTTTTGTCATTGCGAGCGGAGCGAAGCAATCTTCTTTCGGGAAATAAATTAAAAACAAACAATATCAACCAAGCAAAAATAATTAATAACGAATCAAGAATTATTTCTAAAATAAATAAAGGAGTATTAATAAAAAGAAATTTTAAAAATGAAAGTTTTTCTTTTCTTCCTTGATTATCTATAAAGTATTTATTCTTGCTCTTTACAAATATCAATAACAATTTTACAAAATAAGCTAATAGTTGTTCATCTAAATCTTGACACCCAAAATCGGCATCGTTAAAACATCCTTTTAAAATTTCTTTCGATCTATTTCTAATTTCTTTTATATCAACAATAAGCCAATTATTCTCATTTTGGTCTAAAAGAAACTTCTTATAATCAAATCTCTTAACAATTAATAAATTTTGTCTATTTTCCATTTTTATTTCTCTGCTTCTATTATGAGATACCAACCAAACCATTGAGCCAAAAATTCAAAGAAATTTTTTATTGGTTTAATGTTTAATATTTTCCCTAAAATCCTTCCTGATGTTGGCAAGCCTGCATGTCTTGTTATAATTTTAACCCTTTTAAACTTTCTAAATAGATATTTAACCTGTTTTCTAGAAAACAACTTAACGAGAGGTTTTGTCTCTTCTCCTCCTTTTTCAATAGCCGAAATTCTATCTTTAAGAGTCATTTTAAAAAACTTACCTTTTAAAATAAAATCATATAAAAAAACAAAGAGCCAGAAAAAAAGAGAATTTTTATGATATAAAGAAACAACTGCTTTTCCTTGGGGTTTCAGCACTCTATAAATCTCTTTTACCGCTTTTTGCGTATCCGGAGTATGATGCAATACTCCAAAAGAATAAATCACATCAAAGCTATCATCTTCAAAAGGAAGATTTTCAGCATCAGCTATTAATAAATTAGATTTATAACCATGCAATTCTAAATTTTTCTTAGTAAGTTCTATTGATTTTGGTGTAATATCAATCCCAGTTAAAATGGCTCCAGCTTTTGCTAATTCTAAATGGTCAATACCATCTCCTACCCCTACTTCTAAAACTTTCTTGTCTTTATATTGTTCAAATTTAAAAGTGGGTTTAAGCCAAGGACATTCTATTTTATAACGAAAATCTGCTATTTCATTAAAAAATTCTTTGCTTCCTTCAGGGTTTTTAGCCACATGAGCACCGATAGGGTGTTTTGTCCACTGTTCTATGGTTCTTTGTTTATATGAATTTGGGTATTTGATCATAATTTACATCTAAATTATTTTTTATCTATCTTGATTGCATTCTTTTCACCAATAAATAATACATAGTAAGAAAGAAATTCTTGCAAGTTTTTGAAATGCCAAAATAAACTATATATAAATTTAATTATTCGAGTATTTTTATTGAGCCGAGAGGGTATTAATCCAAGACTTAATAACTTAAAATCGCTCTCTTTTATAATCTCCTTAAACTGTTGGAAATCTAAGCCATTTAAATTATGGGTTATGAATTTGCGATAAGGAGTAGATATGATTTTATCAAAAGGTTCATAGAATAATTTATATCTAGGATCTAATAATAAATAATTCAACCCTTGTGCCCATGTTTTCATTGGTAAAATATAATGCAGTGCTGGTAAATTAATGGCTCTATCTAAATGGTGAGAAAACATTCCTTTAAATGAAGGAAATTTTATTATTAATTTTCCTCCGAGTTTCAAAACTCGATAGCATTCTTGAATTACTTTTTTAGGGTCCTCTACATGCTCCAGGACATCTTCCATCAAAACAATATCAAATGAATTATCTCGATATGGCATATTTTCTGCATACCCTGTTTCAAAAAAGCAATTAGTCAACTTTTTAGATGAAGCGTATCTCGAGGGGGCATCGGGATCGTAAGCTTTAGGTATATCAAATCCATGTATTGATTTTAATTTAAAATGCTCAGCATAATAAATTGTCTTACCGCCCCACCCACAGCCAGCATCAAGCACTTCTTTATTATTAAGAGCGTCAGGACTCAACTCTCTTCCTAGAACATCAAAGAAAAGATGAGCGTTATTATATTCGTATAACACCTTAGATAAATTGTCACCCCTGTAAAGATGAGGTGTTATTCTACCCCCACGGCGAAATACTCTTGCTATCACCATGAAAAAATTAACGAGCAAGCGCTGCTTAGGTGTTTCAGGATTATAAGGACTAGAAGATAATTTTCTGAGACGATTAATGGCTTCTTGATCTTCCATTAATTAATGTAACTTATATTTTATTATATGTTCATAAAACCAACTACTACAATATAGATCATAGTTATAGTCGGCCCATCTTTTGTCTTGTTCATAATATAATAATATTTTATCTACTAATTTTGGTTCTTTTAATAAAGTTTTCAAATCATATTCTAAACATCTATTTACTGTAGGATCAAATACCACCCATTTATTATCGCTGATTCGTATTTCTATTATTTCATGGGTATCTATTTTTTGGTTTCCTCTTCCTTTGGGATGATTTTTTACGTAAAGGGTGTAATGTTTTATCTTAAAATCTTCTTTTCCGCATAAATACTTCATAGTCGCAACATAACCAGCACACCAGGCGTATTTTCCTTTCAGTATTTCTATAGGGTCATTGGATTTTTGAGACCTCTTAGGGCTCAAAGAATTATAAACAAATTTCATTATATCTTTAGATCTTTCTTCTTCATTATATCCATTTTCCCATTTCCATACTGTTACAATAAGCATTGAGTTGTTAGACGCTCTATAGAATGACATTTTAAATTTTTTCACAATATCAATATCTTCTATCTGAATATTAGAAAATCCAGCCTCTTTTAATCTTTCTTCTATCTCGTCTTTATCGGTTTTCCAGACATGGTCCAAACCACTGTATTGAGGATTTCTCGCGTCTGGGGGAATTAAAGCTACCAGTAATCCTTTATTGGCTAAAACTCGATAAATTTCTTTTAAAACTTCTTGGGGATTAGGCGAGTGCTCTAAAACATTGTCTGCATAAACGCAGTCAAATGTCTTATTTTTAAAATCTAATTTATGAAAATCCATTTTATAAAACTCTATTTCGGGATAATCTTTTCTTGCTTTATTCAAGAACTCATCACTAACGTCAACTCCTATAGTTTTTGCGATATTATTATTGATTCTTTTAGTCCAATAACCCGCGCCACAACCTAAATCTAATATCTTTGTTCTGTCTAAGGGGATTTTATCTTGAGCATAAAAAGATTGCTGCCAGTTCCGTTTCTCTCCTAATATAGCTTGTTTATCATAATCTATTTGCTGTTTTATATGTTTCTCATAATCTCGGAGGTTGTTTTTATCATTAAATTGATTAGCTATAACCCTAATTAACTCAGTTTTATAAGTATTATTTGAGGCTATATATTCAAAGAATTTTTCTAATTCTAAAATATTGGGCTGTAATTTTGTGTGACCCAGCGCTACTACTACATTATCCCCCTTGTTAATATTTGTTATTGCAGGACCATTTAAAATGTATTCTAATTTATTCAATACTTTTATAAGAAAAGTATAGATCCGATTTAGGTATCGTCTTGAAAAACAATTTGGAGGAAACCGAAGAAGAGTAAATCTTAAATAAAGTCTTTTATGGGGTTTTAACATTTTCTTTAAGAAAGATGATCCTTTTTTAAAAGAAAACCCATCTAAGGAAAATTTCTCTTTCCCATTTGAAGCTATCGGAATTCCCAATATTTCAGCCTCTCCCCACGGAGCTAAATAATTTATATTATATAAATTTGCAAAATAAGGTTGGTAATAGCTATAAGCTTTTCGAAAATCAAAATAATGCTCTTGACTGTATCCCCCTTTCCAAACAGATGAATCTGCTTTAATACCTACTTTTTTAAATATTTCAAAAATATCTTTATTGGGTTGTATTTGATATTTTCCAGCGCGAAATACAATCGCTTGATAATCGGGATTTACTGGTCTTAAAATTCTTTCTAAATCGTTCCTACATCTTCGTAAAATTTCCTCTATATTAATTGGCGCATCATGAATTCTTTGATATTTTTTATTCCAAGACCATCCATTTTTTTCTTTATTAAATTTTGCTTTACATTCTGGAAGCCAAATTGAATGTAAATGAATTTGAACATCATGACCTCTCTTAATAATTTCCTGCCATTGATTTTCCATTTCTTCTGCTATTTCGGGCATATACTCTTTACACCAATAATATTCTCCCATTTCCACAAAAAAGGATAATTTAACATTATATTTATCAGCTAACTTTAAAAGTTTATCTGTTGGTTCAAATATATCTTTTCCCCAATCTATCTTTTTTCCTTTGGGAATAGGTTGCCAAGTTTCATAATCAAAAGTAAAAATAATATCGGTGAATTTCTTTTGACATACTAATAAACTATGTTGAGTATCTAACAATTCCGCCTTTATAATATTAAATTTATCTTTGACCAATTCCAGCCATTCTAAATGTGTTAAATATCCCCCACCTGGAGCCCAGTGTCGTAAAACTAAAATTCCATCATTGGTTAATAAATCACAAACATCATCTAAAATTTTTCTAATTTTTGAAACTGGAAAATAATATAAAACATCTATTACTGTAATTAAATTAAAAAAATTCTTTTTTAATTCTAGTCGGTCCAATTTTCTTATGTCTCCTTTTATAAATTTTATCTTAGGGTACCGAATTTTAACTTGACTTATGGCAAAAGAAGATATCTCTACCCCATTAACATTTCTTCCTATTTCCAGTAGTCTATTGGTAAAAGCTCCTTTTCCACATCCTAAATCTAAAACGTTGTCGAACTTTTTTTTGTTGGTTTTATTTTTTATAATTTCTAAAACTCTGTCATAAATAATACCTTTCGCCTCTCCTATATTCCAAGGATCTATCTCGCTTTGATATATTTTTTGAAAATTTCTTTTTATCACAGTGATTCTTATAAAGTTTTTATTTTTAATTGTTTCAAAATCTCTTGTTTAGAAGGTATTAATAATCTAGAAAGAGAGACCCTTTGGAATTTTTGAAGATACAAATACTGCAAAATAAAAGTCAAAAAATAGGCAATAAGAGAAGTAAAAGCAGCCGCAATGGCGCCATAAATTGGGATATAAATAATATTTAAAATAATATTGATGATTAATCCTGGCAACCAAATAAAAACAGCTATCCACGGATAACCTTTGGAAGCAAAAAATTGAGTTAAAAAACTATTAATAGCCCAAAAATAAATTGCGGGAAGTAAAACATAAAAAGCCGGGAGAGACGCTCTAAAACTCTCTCCAAAAACTAAAGGAATAAACCATCTGCCAAAAATAAAACTAAAAATGATAATTGCGCCTACAAGAAAAGAAACTATTCGTGAAACTTTTAAAGTTATCTCTAAACTTTGCTCTTGATTCTCGGTAATTTTAGGAAACAACACTAAAGCAATACTAGATACTAATAAAAGGATACCGTCACCAAAACCAACAGCCAAGGAATATAACCCTACTTCCTGTAATCCTCGAAATAAATTAACAAAATAAATATCAGAACGCAAAACCAAAAACGCCAAAAGGCAGGCTGAATAAGAACGGATACCGAAATTGGCTGCTTGTTTTAATAATAATCTATCAAAAATATTAGGAAGCCCTTCTTGAATTAAAAGTTTAATTTCAAATAAAATTGATGGCAAAATCATTAAAATAACGTAATAATAAACTAGCCATTTAATATCTAACTTTAAAAAGA
>Ga0210018_1000995_pt1 | contig 15002 bp, 12 predicted proteins | sample CryGeyCG2014_010_2_FD_183967 | JGI IMG/M metagenome (GOLD analysis project Ga0210018, IMG submission 183967) | Groundwater microbial communities from aquifer - Crystal Geyser CG09_land_8/20/14_0.10 (SPAdes) (version 2) | ecosystem: Environmental > Aquatic > Deep subsurface > Groundwater | place...
CACCCCGACCACATTCGGAAAAAAATGCGCCGGCGCTGAAGAGCGAAGCGATGAAGCGGGATTAGTTGATCGGTTCAACGTCAGCTTTCCAAGCTGAATAGAGGAGTTCGACTCTCCTATCCCGCTCATAGAGCTCCCATAGCTCAACGGATAGAGCGTCCGCCTTCTAAGCGGAAAATAGAAGTTCGATTCTTCTTGGGAGCACTTCAGCCGACGAACGTCGGCTTCAGTGCAAGCCCTTCGCCTTACTCAGGGCAAGCACAAAGATGGTAAAATAGGTAAGAGTATGGTGACTGTAGCTCATTTGGTAGAGCGCCGCTCTGTGGCAGCGGAGGCAGCGGGTTCGATCCCCGTCAGTCACCCTTCGGTAATACCTCAGGGCAGGCCCTTCATTTCATTCAGGGGAACCCAACGGGTTTTTCTCGAGAAATTTAGCCCCCGTATTATGCTAGAATCGAGGCTGTATGAAGTTAACCAATGACAGCTATATAATTTTAATTGGCACTAAAAACTTCACCGAACGTTATTATCGAGACAAAAAAGGGTGGTTGAAGATGTTAGCCCGTGGTAAAACATTCCGGATGACTGCTGAACAAGTCTTGAATCATCTTTTGCCAGCACTATCTGGTATTAAATCAAACCTCAAAATTAAGGTAGAGCACCAAAAAAATGTGCTAGAATAAATGATGACTTATCAAAAAAGCCCCAAACAGACAAGCAATTATCCGGGAATGCTGGAAAGTTTTGAGAAAAAGAGGCAAATGATCTGGATAAAGACTAAATTTAAACCAAATAGAGACAGGTTTTCTAAGACAAGATTTACACCGTTTGTAAGAAAGAATCCGTAATTAGGGGACTAAAGAAATCGCCACGCCTTTTTTATCGACCCGGCCGGTGCGGCCGATCCGATGAATATAGTCGGTTTGCGTTTCTGGCAAATCAAAGTTGATGACGTGGGTGACATTGTCGATATCCAAACCTCTTTGGGCGACATCAGTGGCCAATAAGATTTTGACGGTACCGTTTTTAAATTGGGTTAAGGCTTTCTGTCTTTGGCTTTGAGTTTTATTGCTGTGGATGGCGGTAGCTTTAAATCCCCTATCGATTAAGGTCCGGGCCAGTTTTTCCATGCTCCATTTTGTCCGGCCAAAGACCAGGACTTTATCAAAACCCGGCTTGTTTAAGAGATCATGGAGAACGTCAATTTTATTTCTGCCGGCGATTCGGACAACTTCATGGTTGACATTATCAGCCATATCTCTAGTTTTTACGGAAACGATTACCGGATTTCTTAAAAAGCCGGCCATGACTTCTCTGACTTTGCCTTCGATGGTGGCCGAAAAAAATAACGACTGTTTCCGATCCGGTAAAAAGGAAATTAAATATTGGACATCTTGAATAAAACCCATATCCAGCATCCGATCGACTTCGTCGAGAACGATGGTAGTAAAACTTCTTAATTTCAAGACCCGTCTCTGCTCTAAATCTTTTAACCGGCCGGGTGTGCCAATGACAAAGTTCGACCTTTGCCTGAGGCGCTGAATTTGCCGGTTCATACTAACACCACCGATACAGAGTACGGAATACATATTCAGATTTCTGGCAAGCGCGATAAATTCTGTTTCAATTTGGGCGGCCAACTCCCTGGTTGGGGTAATTATCAGGACTTTTTCGTTGCGGTTTTTAAAGACTTTATTGATCAAGGGAATTAAAAAAGCGGCAGTTTTGCCGGTGCCGGTATTGGCAACACCGACCACATCCTGATTGTTAATAATCAGGGGGATGACTTTGTCCTGAATGGGAGTGGGAATCAAATAACCCTTGGATTTAATATTGGCTTTGATTTGTTCGACTATGGGAAAAGCGGCAAAATCATTTTTAATCGCGACTACTTCCAGGCGTGATTGCCCCCGGAGTTGCTGGATCAATAAGGATGGGTTAAATGATCGGGGCTGTCTTCGGGCGCGAAAAAATCTCTTTTGCTGATACATAGCTGTTTTAGTTCACCACGGTAGGGAGTTTTTGCCCTTTGCTTAAAGAAGTTAAAACCAGCAATTTGGCCTCGTCCGGCAAAGTGCCTTTAACAGCGGCGATTTCTTCGCTGACCTGGTTTAAGGCTTGCTGATAAAGACTTAAACGGCCGCCGGGCAAAAAGCCGGCGTGAGTTTGTTTTTCCACCCACAAGTTTTTTATCAATTGCAGCGAATCGGCCAGATCGTTAGAGCGGAGAGAGACTTTGCTTTCAGTGACGTTGATTTCTTTGGCGGTTGACGTTTTCTTGAAAATATTTGTGAAGAGCAACTCCAGTTGTTTTTTGGTCACTAAGCGGCGCAGGCGGCCACTTTTGAGGTTTTGATTGGGAATTGAATAAGTCAGGTCATGGCTGGATTTTGAATTAAAAAACGGCCGCAAGACGAGACAGTCGATTTTAACTTCAGTCACCTGGAGAATCTTGCCAAAGCGAACGAGCAGCTCCCCGACTTTGAACATTATCCATAACATTAAGTAATTATAACAGTTAATCTTATATAATACCAGATATGGTTTATGAAAGTATTTAAATATCAGCGAGGCGAGCTGCCGACACCCCTATTTTTCCCCGACGCGACCAAAGCGGTGGTGCGGAGCGTTGACAGCCAGGACATTTTAAACACTAAGACCCCGGGAATTTTGGTGAACACTTTACATTTATATTTAGATTTAGGTGAAAAGGTGATAAAAAAATTTAAGGGCATTGGTCCGTTTATGAATTGGCCGGGGGCGCTGATTTCCGACTCCGGCGGGTTTCAGGTAATGAGTTTGGCGAAAAAAGGTTCGGGTAAAGTCACTGACGAAGGAGTCTCCTTTCATTTAAACAAAAAGAAAAAAGTTTTGTTGACTCCGGAGAAATCGATTGTATTTCAATCTTGGCTCAAGACTGACTTAATGGTGGTGTTGGATGATTTTACTATGCCTAAAGCCGGCTATGAAGAAGCTAGGGAAACGGTGAGGCGGACGGTTCTCTGGGCAAAAAGATCGAAAGAAGAGTTTGAGCGGATTTACGGAGGGAGGCAGAAAAGGCCATATTTAATCGCCGTGGTCCAGGGCGGCAGTTTTCCGGATTTAAGAAAAGAGTGTTGTTTGGGGCTTGGGGAGATTGGTTTTGACGGTTATGGTTACGGCGGCTGGCCAATGGATGAAGAAGGCAAATTTGATTATATCAGCGCTAAAATTATCGCGGACAATACGCCCAAAAACAGCTGGCTTTATGGTTTAGGAATCGGTAAACCGGATGAAATTATTAATTTAGCGAAGCTGGGTTATGACATTTTTGACTGTGTGCTGCCGACGCGCGATGCCCGGCACGGCCGGCTGTATGTAAGTGATAACGGTTATAAAGGTTATAAATTTTATAATCCCAATAAAGAGAAACATAACGGTGATGGTCGGTCGGTAGACCCTGAGTGTGACTGTTTGCTGTGTCAGAAATACAGCCGGGCATATTTGCGGCATTTGTTTAAAATAGAAGATTTAACGGCGGTCAGGTTGGCGACAATTCACAACCTGCGTTTTTATTCCCGGTTGATGGAGCGCCTGCAAGGATGTTCCTTGTAGGCTGAGAGGCGAAGATGGTGATGTAATCTCCGGGCAAAACGGTGGGATTCATCTCTTAGATGCTGGAGTAAAAAGGTTCCCGGATCATGTTCGGGTAAAGGGTATTTAATTACCTGCAAGGATGTTCCTTGCTGGTTGAGGCAGATGAGGCGGTCGGGGTGTTTGGCCAGGCCGATGATAGGGATATTCCAGGGAACAGCAGTTAAAGCGGTTTTGACCTGATTAGCGCCGCCGTCGATTAAAATCAGGTTAGGTATCCCCCATTCCTGGTGCTGGACGCGGCGGGTTAAGAGTTCTTTTAACATTTTCAGGTCGTTGGGAGTGGTTAAGGATTTGATTTTAAAGTGCCGGTATTGGTCTGCTGCCGGCTGGGCATTAATAAAGACGACCAGGGAGCCGGCGGGATCAGTGCCCTGGAGATTACTAATGTCATAAGCTTCGATCCGGGTTAACGGGTAGCGGCCGGGGAGGCTAAAAAATTTCTTAAGCAGACGCCGAAGATGAATGATGCGTTCATGAAATATATCAGTGGTTAAAATTGGTAAAACTGATGGCGGCTTTAGTTTTACCCGAGGTAAATTTTTCAAGTGATTGATTTGGTCACGGAAAACAGCGGCTTGTTCAAAATTTTGTTTAATCGAGGCCTGTTTAAGCTGTTGGCTGAGGCGGCGAAGTAAAACGGATTTTTTATTTTTTAAAATCAGTTTGAGATTGTTGATGTTTTTTTGATAATCTGCCGGGGAGATTTTGTTAATACAGGCGCCGGGGCAAAGCTGAAGGTGGTAGTAAAAACAGGCTTTGCCTGCAGGTTCGGAACCTGCAGGGTGATCGCAATAAGGGAAGATCTGGCGCAAGATTTTAAGAATTTGGGTTAATTGGCGGGAAGAAGGATAGGGACCAAACTCGCCGCTTTTACGGGTTAAAATAATTCTGGGAAAAGTTTCCTTAGTAAAGTTCAAGTATAATTTAGAGCGGTCATCCTTTAATAAGATGTTAAACCCGGGTTGATAAGTTTTGATTAACTCAGCTTCTAAAAGCAGAGCTTCGAATTCCGATTCGGTGATTTTAAACTTAGTGGTTTTTCTTTCCCGCAGCATGGCCGCGGTTTTGGGCGAACTTTGATTAATTAAAGCATAGCTTTTTAGGCGATTATTTAAATTTTTAGCTTTACCGACGTAAATTACTTTACCTTGGTTGTTTAAAAACCAATAAACTCCGGGTTGGCTGGGATAGTTCATAAGATTTTATGAAGATACTGGCCGGTAAAGGATTTTTTCACCTGACTTAAGCGTTTTGGGGTACCGGTGGCCACAACTTGGCCGCCTAAATCCCCGCCCTCAGGGCCTAAATCAATCACCCAGTCAGCGTTTTTAATCACGTCCAGATTATGCTCAATGATAATGACAGTATTGCCCTGGTTAACCAGTTGTTTTAAAACAGAGAGCAAATTATTAAGGTCTTGAAAATGCAAACCGGTAGTGGGTTCATCGAGCAGGTAAAGCGTGCGGCCCTGGCTTTTGATGGAAAGCTCTTTGGCCAGTTTCACCCGCTGGGCTTCGCCGCCGGACAAAGTCGGGGCCGGCTGGCCGAGGGCAATGTAGCCTAAGCCGACCTGATGAAGCGTGGTTAATTTAGAGAAAACCGGCGTGTGGTGAGGAAAAAAGTTTAAGGCCTCAGCGACGGTCAGCTGTAAAACTTCGGCGATGTTTTTGTGGTTGTATTTAACCTCCAGAGTTTGAGAATTGTAACGGCTGCCTTGGCAGACTTCGCAAGTAATATAGACATCGGGCATAAACTGCATCTCAATTTTTACCTGGCCTTCGCCTTGGCAGGCTTCGCAGCGGCCGCCTTTGACATTAAAACTAAACCGGCCGGGTGAAAAACCGCTGATTCGCGCATCCTTGGTTAGACTAAACAGTTGGCGGATAGAGTCGAAAGCTTTAGTGTAGGTGACCGGGTTGCTTCTGGGAGTACGGCCGATCGGACTTTGATCAATTAAACTGACTTTATTGAGAAACTCATAGCCGGTAAGAGAATGGTAATTATCTTTAATCTCCGCCTGTTCATAGCCTAAGTGATGGCGGAGGGCATGATAAAGAGTGTCGTGAATTAAAGTGGACTTGCCGGAACCGGAAACACCGGTGATGACGACAAATTGGTTCAAAGGAAAACTAACGGTTAAGTTTTTTAAGTTGTGCTGATTACAGCCGGTAAGAGTTAATAATCGCGGCTGGTCTTGTTTAGGCGACGGCAAGACAGTAATTTTCTTCTTATTGGTTAGATATTTAGCAGTTAAAGAGGCCGGGTTGGTGAGGACTTGTTTGGGTGTGCCAAAGGCGACAATTTGGCCGCCCTGTTTTCCGGCCAAGGGGCCGAAGTCCACCAGATAATCGCTTTTGAGCATGATTTCCCGGTCATGTTCGACGACGACAATGGAGTTGCCTAAGTCGCGCAGGTTTTTGAGAGTCCTAATCAGACGTTGATTGTCCCGCTGGTGCAAGCCAATCGAAGGTTCATCTAGAATGTAGAGGACGCCGGTCAGGCCGGTGCCGATTTGGGAAGCTAATCTGATGCGCTGGGCTTCGCCGCCGGCCAGGGTCCCGGCTTCCCGCGCTAAGGTCAGATACTCCAAGCCGACGGAGAGAAGAAATTTAAGCCGTAAGCTGATTTCTTTGAGAATCAATTTAGCGATCTCCTGTTCTTTCGAGCTTAAAGGCGTGGTGACGGCCATCAAGTTTAAGATAAAGTCGTGGATATCTTTGATAGATAAACTGGTCAGTTCAAAAATATTTAATTTATCAATAGTGATGGATAAAGACCCGGGTTTTAAGCGGCTGCCCCGGCAAGCGGAACAGACTTCTTTGCTCATGTATTTGGCAAATTCTTGACGGAGATAATCAGAGTTAGTCTGATGATAGCGGCGCTCTAAGTATTGGCTGATTTGGCTAGTGATTTTTGACTGAATCGGCAAGGCAAGATTTTTCCAGACAGTTTGTAAATAAGGAGAGAATAATTTTATAATTATTTCAGGCAAATGATCCGCGAAAGGAATAATGGCGCCTTCGGCCAAAGTTAAGTTGGGGGCGATTAATTTTTGCGGATCGATTTTCCGGAGGCTGCCTAAACCGGTGCAAACCGGGCAGGCGCCGTGGGGCGAGTTGAAAGAAAAAATTCTCGGTTCCAGTTCCGGCAGGCTCAGATTGCAGTGAGGGCAGCTGAAGTGTTCGGAAAAAAGCCGGTCAGTAAAAGTCTTCGGTTTTTCCGGGAATGACAAAGAAGAGTCGTGGATTTGGGCGGCAATGACTAAGCCGGCGGAGAGTTTTAAAGCAGTTTCAATGGCAACGGAAAGGCGGGATTTTAATTGTTTTAGTTCCCGGGCGTCTTTGGTTTGAGTTTTAGAAAAGGTCAATCTTTCGATTATAGCTTCGACAGTATGGCGGTTAGTTTTAATCAAGGTTAAGTCTTCGCTTAAAGAATAAACTTGGTTATCGATCCGGGCGCGCTGAATGGACTGGGAGCGGAGGTTTTTAAACAGTTCTAAGAATTCGCCTTTTTTATCGCGGATGATCGGGCTTAAAATAATAAATCTGACCAGGGAGCTTTGTTTGGCGGCAGTAATAATGGCCTGATAAACCTGAGCAACGATTTGGTCGAGCGATTGCCGGCTGATTTCCTGCCGGCAGTTCGGACAGTGCGGCCGGCCGACGCGGGCATAAAGCAGTCTTAAATAGTCGTAGATTTCGGTGATGGTGCCGACAGTGGAACGGGGGTTGTGAGAGGTGGTTTTTTGATCAATGGCAATCGCCGGCGATAAGCCTTCGATGGAATCAACGTCGGGCTTGTCCATTAAGCCTAAGAATTGGCGGGCGTAGGAACTTAAGGATTCCACATAGCGGCGCTGGCCTTCGGCGTACAAAGTGTCAAAAGCCAAGGAACTTTTACCGGAGCCGGAAAGGCCGGTAAAAACCACCAGTTTATTTTTAGGCAGCTGGAGATCGATGTTTTTAAGATTGTGCTGGCGGGCGCCTTTGATAGTGATAAAATCGGTCATATTAATTTTGCAGTTTAATAATTTTGTCGCGAAGCAAAGCGGCTTGTTCAAAATCCATGTTTTTGGCGGCTTGGTTCATTTGGCGGGTAAGAGTGCGGATGGCGGTTTGTTTATCCAAAGGAGTCATTTGACGGAGATCGATTGGTTGGGGAAGAGCTGGCTTCAGCCGGCTGATTAATTCCAGGCGGAAAGGTTTGTTAATTGAGCGGGGGGAAATGTGGTATTTTTGGTTGTAGTTGAGCTGAATTTGACGGCGGCGGCTGACTTCTTTGACGGCGGCTTTCATTGCCGGAGTGGTTTTATCGGCATACAGATAAATTTCGCCGTTTAAGTGCCGGGCGGCGCGGCCCATGGTTTGAATTAAGCTGGTACTGCTTCTTAAAAAACCGGCTTTGTCCGCATCTAAAATGGCGACTAAACTGACTTCGGGCAGGTCCAGGCCTTCGCGCAAAAGGTTAATGCCGACAAGGACATCATAAACGCCTTTTCTTAAGTCAGCTAAAATATCCGAGCGGTCCAGAGTATGAACGTCAGCGTGCAAATATTGGACTTTTAGTTTTGAATTTTTAGTTTTTTGGTTTATATACTCAGTGAGAGCTTCGGCGGTTTTTTTAGTTAAAGTGGTGATTAAAGTCCGTTCGTGTCTTTGGTGACGGATAATGATTTCTTTGATTAAATCCGGAATCTGATTCCGGGAAGGTTTGATAGTGATTTTGGGATCGGTTAAGCCGGTCGGCCGGATTAATTGTTCCACGACCTGATTGCCGGATAAAGAGATTTCCAAATCATCGGGCGTAGCCGAAGTATAAATGGTTTGCTTGGTGCGGCGCTGAAATTCCGAGTAAGTTAAGGGGCGGTTATCCAAGGCACTGGGGAGGCGAAAGCCATACTCGATTAAGGTTTTTTTTCTAGATTGGTCGCCGTGATACATAGCGCGGAGCTGGGGCAGGCTGATATGGGATTCGTCGATAATTGTTAAAAAACCGTTAGTGGAAAACTTTTCGGTATTAAATTTAAAGTAATCCAGCAAAGAAAAGGGAGGTTGGCCGGGATCGCGGCCGTCGAAATAACGGGAGTAATTTTCAATGCCATTAACATAACCCAGGGATTCGATCATTTCCAGGTCGTTACTGACCTTTTGCTGTAAACGATAGGCTTCAACGACTTTGTGGTTGGCTTTAAAATTATTTAGTTGAGTTTGGAGATCGGTTTTAATTTGTTTGACCGCCTGAGTTTGGGTAATTGGATTGGTGAGGTAGTGTTTGGCAGGAAATAAGGTGACCCGCTTAACCGGATCGTCTCCGATGGTGATTAATTCCAGCTGGTTATCCAAAAAATTTAAGTTAACAATTTTATCTTTTTCTGCCGGCCAAACCGAGATTGTTTCGCCCTTGACGCTGAAAAAGCCGCGTTTCAGTTCAAAGTCGTTGCGATGATACTGCATATCGGTTAAGCGGAGTAAAATATCCTGGCGGTCAATTAGCTGGCCTTCGATCAGCTCTAAAATATATTGGCCGTATTCTATGGGCGAGCCGAGGTTATAAATACAGGAAACTGAGGCAACAACGATGACATCCGGACGGGTTAAAAGCTGAGTGGTGGCCGAGAGCCTTAATTTATCGATTTCATCATTAATCTGAGTTTCTTTGGCGATATAAGTGTCAGTGGCCGGCAAGTAGGCTTCCGGCTGGTAATAGTCATAGTAAGAAACAAAGTAAGAGACGGCGTTGTGGGGGAAAAAGTCGCGAAACTCCTGATAGAGCTGGGCGGCTAAAGTTTTATTGTGGGAGATGACCAGGGTGGGTTTTTGGGTTTGGGCGATCACATTGGCCACGGTGAAGGTTTTACCACTGCCGGTGACCCCTAAGAGGGTTTGGTGGGGTTTGCCTTCATTGACCCCTTGGACCAAGGCATTAATCGCTTGGGGCTGATCGCCGGTCGGCTGGAAATCAGATTTTAATAAAAATGACATAACCTTATATTATAATCTATAATTGGCTAATGAAGCGGGCGGTTATCTTTATTAATGGGGAGTTGGGCGATGTGTCCAGATTGAGATTAAAAAAAAGCGATTTACTAATCGGCGCAGACGGCGGCACGAAACATATTTTAAAGTTGGGTTTAAAACCGAATATTATTATTGGGGATTTAGATTCGATTAAAGCGGTACCTAAAGATACACCGGTAATACAGTTTCCAGTAGATAAAGATAAAACTGATACTGAGTTGGCTTTAGAATACGTGGTTAAACTGGGTTATAAAGAGGTAGTTTTAATAGGATTTTTGGGCAGAAGACTGGACCATATGGTCAGCAACTTAATGCTGTTAGCGTCAATGCCGATTAAAATCACTATTATTGAAGGTAATCAGGAAATGTTTTTTTGCAGAGATAAAGTGAATATCAGCGGCAAAAAAAATGATTTGGTATCTTTGATTCCCCTTTTAGGAGATTGTCAGGGCGTAACGACAGTTGGCCTGAAATGGAGCCTGCAGGTTCGGAACCTGCAGGTTGGCAGTAGCCGCGGGGTGAGCAATGTGATGTTGGGTAAATCCGCCCGAGTCGGCCTTAAAACCGGCTGTTTGTTGGTGATCCACACCTACAGGGATCAACCCTGAAGGTCTTGAATTTTTAACCCTATGTACTTAGTTCTATGGTAAAATAGAAGTATGAGAAATTGGTCAGTAGATGAAGAGTATCTTAAGAAATTTCCCCTCAAACACAAACTTTGGCTGCTGGTTCAGTCGCTTTCTTATGGTTTGGATGGCGAAAAATTAAATAAAACTGAAGTAATTAAGCATTGGGGCAGAATAAAAGATCAACTGGATCCTGCCCGCAGAGACTATCTTAATTTTCTTTTATGGGGAAATCAGTCTTAAACGATTTTCAAAAAGAGGTCTTAGCTATTTTTTGTAAAACAGTCTTAGCGAAAAAATTTTATCTGGCCGGAGGCACTGCTTTATCTGAATTTTATTTCCACCATCGAAAATCTGAAGATTTAGACTTTTTTACTGAAGAAGAATTAAATATTAAGGAATTAGAGCGTTTTGTAAATCTGATTGGGAAAAAGATTTCTCTGGAAAAAGTTGAATATCAGCACGGCTTTGGACTTTACACATATTTCTTTTATCCCAAAAGTGAGACAATAAAGCATAAAATTGACTTTGGTCAATATCCGTTTCCCTTAATTGAGAAGCCCAAACGACTCGCTGGTTTACAAATAGAAGCGCTTTATGATATTGCCGTGGATAAAACACACACCATTTCCGTCCGTCCGCGGCTGCGGGATTTTGTGGATTTATATTTTATATTCCAAGAGAAGAAAGAGTGGCACTTAAAAGATCTCTTGCAAAAAGCATTTGAAAAGTTTGGAATAAAAGTTGATCCGCTTCAATTAGGGGAAAATTTATTTCAGGTTAAAAACTTAGAAGACATGCCGATCATGCTTAAAAGTTTTGACAGACAAACGATGGAAAATTTTTTCCTCACAGAAGCGAGAAAATTGGAGAAGAAAATTTGGCTTAAATCCTGATGGTGAACGTTTTTGAACAAATTCGAACTGAATTCTGCGACTCGAACTCAAACTTCCCGCTCACCGCTTCGCGGTTCGCTTAGCTCGGCCTTTGCCTCGCTTTTTAACACATTTTAACTCAGCGCGATTTTTTGTTGTTTGCTTCGCAAACTAAAGAACAGAACACAAAGCTTCAAAGAACAAAGCAATTATATCATAGAATAACGGAAGCCTGACTGGTTACCGTAAGCACCAAAACAAACACCGTCAACTGGCCGTATTTACGGCCTTATTGCGGTCTAACGGTTGATGGTTTGCTGTTGAGGTACCGCAACAGCAACCCGCAACTTAAGCATGAACAAAAACCGACATTGTATTGTGATTATTCATTTTATATACTGAATGCATGGCTGAAACACCTCCAGATCAAGGACAAAAACCTAGTTTCTCAAGGAGAGATTTTCTCAAAGTTGCTGGTGCTGGACTAGCCGCAGTAGCAGTAGTTGGTAGTGGTGTTGAAGCCAAAGAGAGAATCATTTTTTCGAATGAACATAAAATTGATATGGATAATTATCTTTCCAAAATCAAAGTGGGGGGAAGAGATGAATGGACTATCAATTTTACTGCTTTACGAGTATTTTTCCCTGATGTTGTAAAGGAATCTGAGCAAGGTGGGTTCGTTCTCAAAAATGATTCTGAGAAACCAGTTGTTTTGGATTTTAGTAATGCAGGTGGTAAAGAAATCAGATTATTCCCAAATGACTCAAGTGTTGCAAAATCGAACATGTCGTGGGAAAAAAGCAAAGAACCCACAGGTTTTGATCTTGTCAGAGGAGGATTATTTTTAGAAGGTGCTTTTGCTGTCAAAGGTAATATTGGTCGAGAACCTATTTTTGTAGGCGATGTTTTAGATAGAGTTATTAGTTTTAAGGGAAACGGAACTCAAACTTGTGTTGTCGAAGATGTTGCGTTTAAAGGATTAAATGCTTTCAAGCAAGATCAAACTGGGGAGGATGATTGCCCATCACCTGCCTTTATTGCTGGCGATGATGTAAACCTAGAAGTTCGTGGTATTAAAATAGATTACACACCAATTAAACCCGATTGGGCAGATGAAGTTAATTCGCAATTAGCTAAAGGCATAATACTTCACAACACACAAAATGAAAGACCACTCAAAATGCTTGTTACCCATTCAGTTATAAAAGGACTTGAGTGGGATGGGGTTTGTGCAAATGGGTTAGCTGAAATTCAAGTTGTAAAATCTCGGCTTTTCCAAAATAGATCGTACAAACAAGTTAGGGGTGTTGGAATAGCCTCGACTTTTAATAGTCCAGATGGGAAAATATCAATTGTTGATTCAACTGTTGATTACTGTAAGGGTACAAGCATTTGGATAAATGAAAAAACTGATTTACCCAGAAAAATTAACAATCTCGAAATCCAAGACACTGCAATTAGCAATGCAGGTTGGGCAATCAGCATTGATGCTGATCAAAAAACAAAGATTAAAAATTTAAATGTTTCACCCGACTACGCAGGAGGATTGCAATCAGATACTGAATATTTTCCATTTCATCTTGGCTGGAAAGGGGAAAAATTTGATCTTTCTTTTGAAAATTTAAATTTTAATCTTTCTACAGATATGGGTGATGGAATAAAACTAATGTTTTTTGCTAATTGGGACGAATTTGCTAATTTTTCAGACACTAGCCCAAAAGAATTTTTTGACAAAGACTTTGGCTCTTGGGGTGATGTATCTGTAAAACTAAAAGGGGATGGAGGAAAAACAGAAGAATTTAAACTATCAAAACAACAATTTGCTGATTTTCTTACAAATTTCAAAAGTAATGAGATCGTAAACCCATCAGGTATGATGTTGTGGTTTGATACAAAGATAAAGCAATTTGTTGTTTTGTTTGCAACAAATCTTGACCCACAAGGATCAATGAGTTTTTCCGAACCTTATTATTTTGAAGGAAGTGAAAACAATATTCCAAATCATGGAGCATCACTTATCCCAAAGACTGTAAGTAAACGACAAAGTGAATTTGAGCCTAAAGTCGCATAAAATTTTTGCGTTTTTCTTTGTTCCGCTTTCAGCGGAATGTTCGAGCCGACTTTTTCGGAAGCGCGGAGTAGGGAGAGCCTACGAGGAGACTCCTCGTAGGCTGTTGGTGAGCCGGCTGGGACTCGAACCCAGGACAATTCGCTTAAGAGGCGAATGCTCTACCGCCTGAGCTACCGGCCCTTCGTCGCTATGCTCCTCAGGGCAAGCCCGCATTATTTCAAGATCAGCCCATTTTAGCACAAAGCTGGCCGCAGGCGGCCTGGATGTCTTCACCGAAAGATTTACGGATGGTGAAATTGAGATGATGGTCAGTTAAGATTTGGCTAAAAGCCAGGAGTTTTTCCTGGGAAGAACGCTCAAATTCGAAACGTTCTTTATAGCTGTGGAATTGAATTAAATTAACGTGATAAAGGTAGTTTAACGGCCCTTGAGATTTAATTAATTTAACTAAAGCCTGAGCGTGATCAGGCGAGTCATTAATGTTGTTGAGCAATAAATAAGCAATAAAAATCTTCGGGGAAACCTGGCAGAGTTAAGTTTTGATTAAGCTCATTGTGCCCGTAGAGCAAAATCTACAGCCCAGGTTGCAGCCGGACTGGGAAGAAACGCAGGCTGATGTAACTCAGCCAGAATTAATTTGATTTGGTCTGTGCGGGAAAGTTGGTCCATAAAGTGCTTCCGGCGTGAATTGAACACGCATATCTCGTTCCGAAGACGAGCGCTCGATCCGTTGAGCTACGGAAGCTAACGACTAATATTATAAACCGTCGGGTGCTCAAGAAAAATAGCCGGTGAGTCTTCGACTAAAAAACGCTGAAAGTCCTGATAGATTTCTTTGCGTTTGGCTAAGTCGGAGATTTTACGGCCGTCTTCTAAAAGCTTGTCAATTTTCAGATCAGAATAATGAGTAATATTGGTATCCTGAGTGGAATGCCAGAGAGCATGCTGGTCAGGATCGAGCGGAATCTCCTGGGCGACTAAAAGCGCTTGAAAGTCAGGATCAATACTGTTGACGATTTTTACCTTGGTGGTTATATTTAAGACTTTTCCCCAAGAAGCGGCGATCGATTCGGCTAAGCTTAAAAAAGATTCGCTGGTGTCCAACCTCAGTTCCAGCCGGCCGGAAATAGTCGCTTCCTGAGTGAATTTATCAAATAACTCTTGAGCTTGAGTGGGATTAAAATCATAGGGTTTGACTTTGGGGTTGAAAACCCAGGAATAAGGATTAATCGGGGTCAAAGCCCTGGTTTCCGGAGTGTCTGATTTGCGCTCAAGGGCATAGGCGAGCGCCTGGCGAAGGGATTTATTGCTTAAATAGGAATCTTTCAGATTAAAGATGATGCCTAAGTATTGGCCGTAATTAACCTGAGTTTCCAGCTTGACTTTATCTTTCCAACTGCCGGATAAAGGGTTGATCAGCAAGTTCTGCAGTTGATCGACTTCACCCAGTTTAAAGCCCAGCCAGGCGGCTTCGTTCGAAGGGTAAAAACGGTAGTAAAGATTCTGCTTAAAGCTAGTCAGTTCAATTGATTTTAAATATTGGCCGGAGTATTTTAGGGATTTAATCATGAATTTGCCGGCGCCTTGGTTGTTTTTAGAGAAAACCGGCCGGGCTAAGAGAGATAAAAACGGAGCATACGACTCTTTGAGCTGGAAACTTAAAGTGTAATCATCAATGACCTTAAATTGGACATCCGGGATAGAAAAACTTAAATCTTTAGCTTTAATCGGGGTGTTATCTGACCAAAAAATATCTTTTTTTAGATTGACAGTATAA
>Ga0210018_1000996_pt1 | contig 14992 bp, 13 predicted proteins | sample CryGeyCG2014_010_2_FD_183967 | JGI IMG/M metagenome (GOLD analysis project Ga0210018, IMG submission 183967) | Groundwater microbial communities from aquifer - Crystal Geyser CG09_land_8/20/14_0.10 (SPAdes) (version 2) | ecosystem: Environmental > Aquatic > Deep subsurface > Groundwater | place...
CTTACTGAGTAAAAAGTGATTTAACTAATAGCATAAAACTAATAACTAATAGTAATTTCGCTATTCGCTATTCGCTATTCGCTATTCGCTATTTGTAGCTATGCTAGTTGGTCATAAAACCCAATGGGATTTTTTAAAAAAGATAGCCTTAACTCAAAAAATTCCTCAGGCAATGATTTTTTCAGGAGTTGATTCTTTAGGTAAAAAGAAAATAGCTTTGGAGTTTATTAAATTTTTAAATTGTGAGAACAAAAACTTTGAAAAAGGTTCTTGTCAAAATTGTTTACCTTGTAAACTAATTGAAAAAGGGCAACACCCCGATTTAATTTTATTGGCTCCGGAAAAAAAAGATATTCAAATTTCTCAAATCAGAGAATTACAAAAAACATTAAATCTCCGACCCCGATTATCGGTTTTCAAATCAGTAATTATTGATAATGCAGAAAGTTTAAATTCAGAATCACAGAATTGTCTTTTAAAAACCTTAGAAGAACCAAAAGGCGCGACGGTATTAATTCTTATTACTTCGAGAATAGAAAGTTTATTTGAGACAATTCGTTCAAGATGTCAGATTCTGAAATTTTATCCGGTTCACCTTCAAGAATTGAAAGAAAATTTTAAAACACAAGTTCCTGAAGAGGAACTTCAAAAGATGTTTTTGCTCTCTTTTGGAAAGCCGGGCAAAGTTTTAGATTTTTTAAAAGATTCTCAGAAATTTTCAGAAGAGTTAAAAACCTTTAAAGAAATAGAATTACTTTTGGAATTGGACCTTGTAAAAAAGTTTTCTTTTTCCCAAAACTTTTTTAAAAAAGAAAATTCTGGAACTTATTTAAACTATTTTTTAGAGACTTTTGAGGATTATTTAAGGTTGGTTTTCTTAAAAAAGATAGGAGTAAGAAATGAAATCTTGAACTCTTTTGATTTGAAAATACCGGAAAGATATTCTATTTTAGAAATTAAAGAGGTGATTGATTCAGTTGAAAATTTGAAAATTTTAACTTCTCAAACCAATATTAACCCCAAATTGGCTTTTGAAAATTTAATGATTACAATGGGTTAAATTCCTGAACTTATGTCCTACCAAGAAATTATTGAAAAAATAAAACCTGAGCTTGAGAAAGTTTCAGATTCTTTTAAAAATCAGTTAATGGAAATAAGGGCGGGTAGATTGACAACCGGTTTGGTTGAGAATATAAAAATTGAATGCTTCGGTTCAATTCTGCTTTTAAAACAACTCGGAGTTATTTCCGTCCCTTCCCCTAGAGAAATTTTAGTTCAGTTATGGGATAAAAGTTATATTGAGGGGGTGGTTCGCGCAATCGAGCAAAAAAAACTTGGTTTAGGTATTAGAATAGAAGGGAATAATATTTATTTTTCTGCCCCTCCTTTGACTGAAGAAACGAAAAAGAATTTGCTAAGATTTTTAAATCAAAAAAAAGAAGAAACCTTTCAGAATATCAGACGTATGAGAGACATGGCCTGGAAAGAAATTCAGGAAGGTTTCCAAAAAAAGGAAATAGGAGAAGACGACAAATACAAAGGGAAAGACAAATTGGAAGAATTAATCAAGGAATACCGAGAAAAAATAGAAACATCCGCCGAGAACAAAAGGAAAGAAATCGAAAGCTAAAATGTTAAATTGAATTTATGTTTCTTACCATTATAATTATTTTTTTTACTTTGGTTGCTCTTTTAATTTTGCATGAATTTGGCCATTTTATAATAGCTAAGAAACTTGGGGTTCGGGTAGAAGAATTCGGACTCGGTTATCCGCCCCGAATAATAGGAAAAAAATTCGGGGAAACCTTATATTCGATAAATCTTTTACCCTTTGGTGCTTTTGTTAAAATTACCGGCGAAGAAGAAAAAGTTAAGGATTCTCGAAGTTTTTCTGAGAAGTCAATTTGGCAAAGGACTTTAATAATCTTGGGAGGAGTTGTCTCTTTTTGGCTCATCGCTTTTTTAATTTTTACTCTGGTCGCGGGTATCTGGGGAGTACCGGAAGCTGTTTCCGATGATTTTATCGGAGCGGCAGAGGTTCAAATTATTAGTGTTTTCAGTGATTCGCCGGCAGAAATAGCTGGATTGAAGTTAGGAGACACGATACTCAAGGGTGAAAGTGAAGAAACGGGTCTTCTCCAAATTAATAAAGTAAAAGAACTTCAAGATTTTGTTAATTCTCAAAAGGGCAAAGAAATTACGCTCACTTTAAAAAAGGGAAAGGAAATTCTCGACCTTAAATTGGTTCCCCGAATTTCTCCACCGGAAGAAGAAGGACCGCTTGGTGTTAGTTTAGCGAGAGTCTCCCGCTTTAAATATCCCTGGTACGAAGCTCCGGGTATGGGAGCGATAATCACGGGAGAAAAAACAGTTCAAATTCCAATGGTCTTAGCTTCAATTTTTCAAAAGTTTTTAAGAGGAGAAAAAGTTGAGGGGGTAGAGTTGGTCGGGCCGATTGGTATAGGAAATTTGATGGCTGATTTTTTAAAGTTGGGAGTGGATAATTTTTTGATGTTTATAGCTATGATTTCCGTCTGGCTGGCTTTGTTTAATCTTTTGCCTATTCCGGCTTTAGACGGAGGAAAAATTTTATTTTTAATAATTGAAGGCATTCAGGGAAGGCCGGTGCGTCAAGAAATTGAACAAAAAATTACTGCTTTCTTCTTTTTCTTTTTAATCTTGTTAATGGTTTTTGTCACCATAAAAGACATAATAAGATTATTTTAAAGGGCTTGGTCGAACCAAGCACATAACGCCTTATGTGCTTGGTTAGTAACCAAACCTTTACCGAAGCACATAAAATAGATTTTATGTGCTCGGTGTAAGAATCTGTAACGCCCCATTAGATATAAAATTATCTAACGGGGCTAACATCTTCTAACATGCTGCAATCAAAGCTTTTTACCAAAACTCAAAAAGAAATGCCCCGGGGTGAAAAAAGTATCAACGCGGTTTTATTACAAAGGGCCGGATTTATCTACAAAGAAATGTCTGGAGTTTACACTTTTTTACCTTTGGGTTTTTTAGTTTTAAGAAAAATTGAAGACATTATTCGGGAAGAAATGGAAAGGATTTCAGGACAGGAAGTCTTTATGAGCGTTTTACAACCAAAAGAACTTTGGCAAAAAACTGACAGATGGTCAAAAGGAGTTGGTAAAGAGATAATGTATAAATGTAAGGTTGGTGATAAAGAAATTGGTTTGGGTCCAACTCATGAAGAGATGCTGACGGACATCATTAAAAATTATGTTAAATCTTACGAAGATTTACCTCTAGCCGTTTTTCAGATTCAGACTAAATTCAGAAAAGAGCCAAGAGCAAAATCCGGATTGTTAAGAGGAAGAGAATTTGGCATGAAAGACCTTTATAGTTTTCATGCGACCGAACAGGATTTTAAGGATTATTATCAGAAAGTTAAAAAAGCTTATTTTAGAATTTTTGAAAGATGTGGTTTGAAGGCTATCTTCACCGAAGCTTCAGGGGCGGGTTTCACCAGGGAATATACTCATGAGTTTCAGGTTATTTCCGAAGGGGGAGAGGATATAATTGTTTACTGCCCTCGCCACCATTTTGCCCAAAATAAGGAAATCACCAAGTTTAAAGTAGGCGATAGGTGCCCGGTTTGTCAAGGAGTTTTAAAGGAAAATAAATCAATTGAAGTTGCCAATATTTTTCCTTTAGGTGATAAATACTCAAAAGCAATGGGAGCTTTTTTTCAAGATAAAGATGGCAAAAAGAAACCGATAATTATGGGCTGTTATGGTATTGGCACATCAAGATTAATGGGAGCGATAAGCGAAGTCTTACATGACGAAAAGGGAATAATTTGGCCCTCTCAAGTGGCTCCTTTTTTGGTTCATCTTATTCTTTTACCAGTGAAAAAAATTGTTCCTCTTAGAAAAACAGCTGAAAAAATATATCTTGGTTTACAAAAATCAGGAATTGACATATTATATGATGATAGAGAAGATAAGTCAGCAGGAGAAAAATTCGCTGAAGCTGATTTAATCGGCATACCATGGAGAATAGTAGTGAGTGAAAGAACATTAGAGAAAGATTCAGTGGAAGTAAAAAAAAGAGATAGAAAGAAGGTTGAGCTAATCAAAATAAATCACTTATCACAATTTTTAAAATCCAAATGACAAAATCCAAATATCAAATAAAGCCCAAAATCCAAAATCTAAAACATTTTTTGACATTTGGGCTTTGGATTTCATTTGGCATTTGAGCTTTGGTATTTGATATTTTTATCTTATGTTTAACAAATTACTAAGTTATTTCTCAGATGATATTGCTATTGATCTCGGGACAGCTTATTCTTTGGTTTATGTTCGGGGAAGGGGGATTGTCATTAACGAGCCGTCGGTGGTGGCAATAAATCAAAAGACCGGTCAGGTATTAGCTATTGGAGCGAAAGCAAAAGAAATGGTCGGCAGAACTCCTTCCTATATCCAGGCTATCAAACCCTTACAGAGAGGAGTAGTCTCTGATTTTGAGGTAACCGAGCAGATGATAAAATATTTTATTGATAAAGCCCATAAGAAGAGAGTTATTTCTCTCGCTTTTCCAAGAGTGATAATTGGTATTCCCTTTGGAGCAACCGAAGTTGAAAAAAAAGCAGTTGAAGACGCAGCCAAAGGAGCGGGCGCTAGAGAGGTTTTTTTGATTGAGGAGCCGATAGCGGCAGCTATTGGAGCTCGTTTGCCTATCCAGGAAGCAAAAGGAAATTTTGTTGTAGATATTGGTGGAGGAACTTCAGAGATTGCAGTAATATCACTTGGTGGAATAGTTTGTTCAAAATGCCTAAGAATTGCCGGTGACCAACTTTCTCAAGATATAATTGATTATACGCAGGAAAATTATAATCTTTTGATTGGTGAAAGGTCGGCTGAAGAAGTAAAAATTGCCATCGGGGAAGCTATTCCTTTGAGAGAAAAAAAAGAAGCGGCTTTGAGGGGAAGGAATTTAGTTACCGGTCTTCCAGAAGAAATTCAAATTACTTCAGAGAACATCAGAAAAGCAATGGAAAAATCTTTAAATCAGATTATAGAGGCAGTAAAAATGACTATTGAGGAAACTCCGCCGGAACTTTTAGCTGATATAATGACAGATGGAATTTATCTGGTAGGGGGCGGAGCTTTGTTAAGAGGATTGGATAAACTGATAAGTAACTCAACCGGGATGACAGTTAAAATTATTGAGGACCCTTTAACAGCCGTAGTCAGAGGGGGAGGGATAGTTTTGGAGAATCTTGACGAATTGAAAGAAGTTTTAGCAGAGAGAGAAAACGAAGAAATACCTAAATAAGCAATCACCCCGACCCCCAGCTTTAGAAACCTTCGGTTTCTAACGTCGCTCCCCAAAATCGCCTGGCGATTTTGGGACCCGAACCGCGACTGTTTTTCCAACACGGGGTGATTGCCAATTTTTCAAATAAATCACTAATTTATGATTACTGAAGAAGAAATAAAAGATGTAGCTAAATTAGCAAGATTAGAACTTTCCCAAGAAGAAATAAAAAAAATGGGAAAAGAACTCTCTTCTATCTTGGATTTTTTTAAATCATTAGACGAGTTAGATGTTTCTCAAGTCACTCCCGCTTTTTATCTCATTCCTTTAAAGAATGTTATGAGAGAAGATAAGGCAGAAAAAAAAGACAAAAAAGAAATAGATAGAATTCTTTCCCAGGTGCCTTCAAAAGAAGGAAAATACATTAAAGTAAAAGAAATATTGAAACAATGAAGGTGGAGGATTTGACAATAAAAAAAATCCATCGCGGTTTAACTGAGAAAACATTTTCCGCAACTGAACTTACGCGGGCTTATTTGGGGAGAATAAAATCTCAAGATGAGAAAATCAGTGCTTTTTTAGAAGTTTGTGAAAATTTAGCTTTATCCCAAGCGAAAGAGGTAGATGATTTGATTTCCCAAGGGAAGGAAATTTCTCTTCTATCTGGTGTCCCGATGGCAGTTAAGGATAATATTCTCATCAGGGATTTGAAATGTACCGCCTCCTCAAAAATACTTGAGAATTACCAAGCCTCTTTCGATGCAACTTGTATCAAAAGATTAAGAGAAAAAAAAGCTGTCTTTCTGGGAAAAACAAATTTAGATGAGTTTGCGATGGGCTCTTCGACCGAAAATTCTGCTTTTAAAATCACCCATAATCCTTATGATTTAAACAGAGTCCCCGGCGGCTCTTCAGGAGGTTCAGCCGCAGCGGTTTCTTCTGGTGAATGCTGTTCTGCTTTAGGTTCTGATACCGGTGGTTCAATCCGTCAGCCGGCTTCCTTTTGCGGGGTCGTCGGATTAAAACCGACTTACGGAACGGTTTCTCGATACGGTTTAATTGCCTTTGCCTCCTCTTTGGACCAAATCGGCCCGCTCACAAAAAACGTTGAAGATTCTCAGATTGTTTTTGAGGCAATTAAAGGAAAAGACCCATTGGATTCAACTACTGTTGAAACTCAGTCACTTTCTCACTCAGTCACTAAGTCACTGAGTGATTTAGTCATTGGTATACCTAAAGAATACTTTGGTAAAGGAATTGATAAAGAAGTTAAAGAGGCTATAGAGAAAATAATAAAAAAAGTAGAAGGAGAAGGAGCGAGGATAGAGGAGATTTCTTTGCCCCATACAAAATATGCTCTCTCTTCTTATTATATCATTTCAACTTCTGAAGCCAGTGCCAATTTAGCAAGATTTGATGGGATAAGATACGGAATGTCAAATGTCAAATGTCAAATGTCAAATCTTTTAGAAGGATATCTTAAAACAAGAGGAGAGGGGTTCGGTCCGGAAGTAAAAAGGAGAATAATGCTCGGAACTTATGCCTTATCAGCCGGTTATTATGAAGCTTATTATTTGAAAGCCCAGAAAGTAAGAACTAAAATTTTAGAAGATTTTGAGAAAGCTTTTGAAAAAGTTAATGTTATCTTTGCTCCCGTTTCACCGACAGTAGCTTTCAAAATTGGAGAAAAAATAGAAGATCCATTAAAAATGTATCTTTCAGACATTTTTACCGTTCCGGTTAATTTAGCAGGGTTACCAGCTCTTTCTTTACCTTGCTCCGAAGCTAAAAATTTGCCGGTGGGTTTACAAATTACTGGTAAACCTTTTCAAGAATCGGAAATTTTCACTGTAGCTGAATTTGTCGAAAAAATAGTTGCTTAAATTTGATGAATTTAAATTTATGGAACCAACCTTACCTTATTCTGAGACAACCGAATTAACGGGTCTTTGGCAAGAGATTAAAAAAATCTTAGAGTATTTGATTTCTCCTCAATTACAAGGAAGTATTCTTCCTTTGAAAATAGCCTTTATTTTTATCTCCATTGTTTTTTGCGTAATTATTATTTACTTTCTTATTAAAACTGATTTTATCCAATGGTGGTTTTTAAAAGCTTTGAGAGATTTTCTTTTCCCTAAGCCAATAAGAAAACAATTTATAACCAGAAAATGGAAAAAGATTAAGAAGAAGTTTGAAAAAAGCAAGTTTGAATCCCAATGGAAAGTTTGTTTGATAGAAAATTTAAACGTTTTTGATGAAAGTCTAAAAGAGATGGGCTATCCGGGAGAAAATTTGAGAGAAAAATTAGATAAATTAACCAGAGAAGATATACCTAATTTGGATGACCTTTTCCGAGCCTATAGAATTTGTCAAGATATCATCAGAGATCCCGATTACCGATTAGGTAGAGAGGAGGCACAAGTTATAATTGAGACTTTCGAAAAAGCTCTAAAAGACCTCGAACTTTTATAAAAAGCCTCAATTTTTGGTTTTTGAGACCTTGATTTTTTTTATAATTTAAGATAAACTTAAAAAGTTTAATGACGCGGGGTAGAGAAGTAGTATCTTGCCAGGCTCATAGAACTTTTGTGACCTAGAATGGTAACATTCTATGGAAAAACTCCCGAAATTGCTGGAAAGTCATTAGAGCTTCTCTTACAACAACGTGACTTGAAAAAGTGAGCGTGATTGTTTAAAAAAAGAGAAGATTTGATAACCAGCAGCCAAGCTAAGCACATAAGAAGTGATATGCTGGGAAGGTTCAGAGACTATAATGGGAGCTCCCTAACCATTACTTTACAATAGAAGGGAGATGGGATAGTCCATTCCATTTGGAAACAGATGGTTAATATCAAAGAACCTGGAGACCCTGGTGCAATTCCAGGCCCCGCAACAAAAATTGCATTTTTCTTGAACCCACGCTATAATTAAATAATATTGTATTTCGTGGGTTCTATGGCGAGAACAAAAGAAAAAAGTAAAGCAATTAAATTACGACATAAAGGTAAAAGCATCAATGAAATTGCTGAGAGATTAAAAATCTCAAAGAGCACAATAAGTTCATGGTGTCGTAATATAGAATTAACTTCTGAACATATCAAGAGATTAGTAGATAGACAGAAATCGGGCAGTTATAAAGGAAGGATAAAAGCAACAGAAAAAAAGAGAAGAATTAGAATAAGAGAAGAGAAGATATTAAAATACCAAGGAATAAAAGAAGTGGGTAAAATTAACAGACGAGATCTTTTTATAGCAGGAATATCGGCATATTGGAGTGAGGGGTATACACATCCGAGAAGCGATCAGGTAGGTTTTACGAATTCAGACCCTAAAATGATTTTATTGATATTACGATGGTTCAAAGAAATTTGTAATATATCTGATGATAGATTTTCTCTTTCTATTAGAATCAATAAAATTCATAAAAACAGAATAAAAGAGATAGAAAGTTATTGGTCAAAGTTAACTCATATTCCCTTAAGTCAATTTAATAAAACAATTCTGATAAGAAGTAACTCCAAAAAAATTTATCCGAATCATAAAAATTATTATGGAACTCTACGAATTATTGTTCGACAAGGTACTAAACTAAGAAGAAAGATTAATGGTTGGATTGAAGGTTTAACTAGAGCAAAGTAACAATTTAGGGTAATATTTGCCGGCGTAGCTCAGTGGTAGTAGCAGGGTCTTCATAAGGCCAAGGTCACAGGTTCGAATCCTGTCGCCGGCACCCTTCGTCGTTTCACTCCTCAGGGTAAACCATAAAACATCAGTGTAAACAAGAATGATTGACTAAAGTAGTTTACGCTGAGCAAGCGAAGCTTGCGAAGTGCGGGCGTAGCTTAGTTAGGATAAAAGCGCATCCCTGTCACGGATGAGATCGTGGGTTCGAATCCCATCGCCCGCGCAAAAAATAATAAAATAAAGATCTTTAAAAGAACAATACAAGAATACCACATACTGCTTAGAACAACTTATTGATTAGAATACGGAGGCAGAAAAATGAAGCTCCATCATATTATTCAGGCTCAGCAGTTTAATCCGGAAATTCTGGAAGAATTGTTTAATGAAGCAAGTCAAATGGAGGAATTGATAAAAAGCGGACAGAGGATTGAGATTTTGAAAGGAAAAGGAATGGCCAGTCTCTTTTACGAACCTTCAACCAGGACCAGAGCTTCTTTTGAAATAGCGATGAAAAAATTAGGAGGCGAAGTAATATTTTCAACAGAAAACGCCAGAGAATTTTCTTCGGCTGCTAAAGGAGAAACCCTTGAAGATACCATCCGCATCATCAGCGATTATTTTCCCGATGTTATTGTTTTGCGCCATTTTGAAAGTGGTGCGGCAGGTCGGGCAGCCGAGCTTTCTCAAGTCCCTATAATCAATGCCGGAGACGGTTCGGGACAACATCCAACTCAAGCCCTCCTGGATTTATTCACGATCAAAAAAGAAATTCATCATATCGATGGCATTTCCATAGCCATGGTCGGCGATTTAGCTAATGGCAGAACAGTCCGTTCACTCTCTTATTTGCTCAGCAAGTTTCCCGGGGTTAAAATTTTCTTTGTCGCCCCCGAAATCGTGAAGATGAAAGATGATATTAAAGAGCATTTAAGAGAGAATAATATCTGGTTTACGGAAGAAACCGATTTAAAGACAGTAGCTCCCCAGGTTGATGTTGTTTATCAAACTCGCATTCAAAAAGAACGTTTTGGAGACAGAATCCAAGATTACGAAAAAGCCCGAGGTGTGTATATTATTAATGAAGAGATTCTTAAACTTATGAAAAACGATGCTATTGTTATGCATCCTTTGCCTCGATGTGATGAAATAAAAAAAGAAGTGGATGGAGACCCCCGAGCTGCTTATTTCAGACAGGCTCAGAACGGCTTATTTATCAGATGGCTCTTTTGAAGATGATTTTAGCTTAAAAACCAACAAAAAGACCTGTTTTTTCGGCAGGTCTTTTTTTAATTTTTAATTGATTTTTAGCTAAAAAAGAATTAGAATAAAGGAAAATTTTAAACAAAATGGCTTCAAAAAAAGAACCAAGATGGATGGTGGTGGAACAAAGAGGGGGAAGGGAGAATTATCCTCTTATGCCGTCTGTTTTGACTTTATACAGAATTGTTACCAGTGATAAATTTTTTAAAGCTAGCAAGGTAAAATATAATGCCTCTTTTTTATTGGATTTTAAAAAGACTAAAGATGAAGATTACGTTCGAAATTGCGTTAAAAAAACCCAATGGAATAGATTTTGTCATCTCTCTTATCAGAAAGTAAAACGAGAGCCAGATTTTCAAAAAAAATTAATTAAAGAATTTAAAAAAAGAGTTCCTCAATTCCTGAAATTTTGTAAAAAGGTATTTAAAGATAATTTAAAAAAAATAAATAAAAAAGAACTTTGGCAGTATTATCAAAAATACATCCGGTTTTATGAAGACATTTATGTCTGGGGAGAACCATTTGCTTTCGGGGCCAGATTTAAACTTTCTGATTACTTGTCGCAATATTTAAAGAAAATTTTAAAAAAGAAAAAGGAAGAAAAGAAACTCAATCAATATTTTAATACTTTAATAAGTCCAACAGAAAAACCTTTTATTACTGAAGAGAGAGAAAAATTTTTAAAAATAGGAATTGAGATTATAAAAAATCCAAAATTTAAAAAAATTTTCAAACAGGATTTAAAAACGATTAAAAAAGAAATTGAAAAATACCCCGCGTTAAATAAAAAAATAGAAAAACACAAAGAAAATTATCAATGGGTTCCTTATAATTACGGAGCATTCCTCTATACAAAAGATTATTTTCTCCGGGAGTTAAAAGATTTAATTAAAAAAGATAAAGCAAAAACTGAGTTAAAGAAGATTGAAAATCAATATAAAGTTCTTACTCAAAAACAAAAAAAGATTATTAAAGAATTGAAAATAGACAATTATCATCAGAAGCTTTTTGAAAATTTGCGTTTAAACAACTTCATTATTGATTACAAAAAAAGAATCTTTACCATTTCCCATTTTTATATCAATTTCTCTTTAATAAAAGAGATAGCCGAGAGGTTAGGTATTGAGCAAAAATACGCTCATTGTCTTTTGAAAAAGGAAATGGGAAAAGCTCTATTAGAAAACAAACTCATTCCTTTAAAAATCTTAAAAACTCGATTTAAAAGAACAGTAGCTTTTGTTGATAATGGAGAGATTAAGTTAACAACAGGGAAGGAAGCTGAAGATTTTTTGGAAAAAGAGGGGATTAGAGAGGAGAAACTAAAAATCAAAGAATTTAAAGGAAAGATAGCTAATCCCGGCAAGGTTAAAGGGAGAGCCAGGATAATTCCCGGACCAAAAGAGTTTAAGAAAATGAAAAGGGGAGATATCTTAGTAACTCATATGACAACTCCTGAATTCACTCCCATTCTCAAAAAAGCAAAAGCTATTGTTACTGACGAAGGGGGAATCACTTCTCATGCCGCCATTGTTTCAAGGGAACTTGGCATACCCTGTGTCATCGGTACTCAAATCGCCACCAAGGTTTTAAAGGATGGTCAGCTGGTTGAAGTGGATGCAAATAAGGGAGTGGTAAAAATTTTAAGGGGAAAGTAAATTTTATGGATGAGTTAAAACGCACAGACATAAATGTTCAGGACTGGGAATATGAGTTTAGACAAAGGGATAAGAACCCCATTCTTATGGCGGATTTTTGGTCGCGGTCTCTCATCAATAATCTTCGCCAGGAAGCAAAATTGTCGGTTGGTTTTGACAGCGGATATATTTTTACGTCTTCCGATTGCGGATATGTCAAAACAAAAGAAAAAAGGCGGCTACTTGAAGCGATGAAATCAAAAATCGAAGAAGATAATAATTATTTGAAATATATTTATGAAACCACGCTCAAGCGGATTGATGAATGGGATAAATTCGCGGATGAATCTTTAATCTTGATTCGGTCAAACCCAGACAGAAAGGCCTTAGCTGAATTTTGGAAGAGCCATGATTTGAATTTAAAAATATTGATTTCTTGGTTCCATATTCCTTGGTACGTGACAGAAGAAAATATAATCACGGATAGAGTAAAAGAAGGCCTTGAAAGGCACGGGCAGTTCATTGATGAGCATGCCGGAATAATTGAGGCTCTTATGGTGCTTTGTTTTCCTGTGCGAGATGCGATTTTTCAGCAAGAACAGCGGGCATTTTTTAGTCTGGTCGGAATAGCTTTAAAAAGTGATAATTTTGAAAAAGACTCTGTTTTTTTGAGCGAAGCGCAGAAATATCTGACAGACTTTGGATGGGTCGGAACATATATTTTATTGCCGCGCGAGATTATGGAGTTGTGGAATCTTATAAAAAAAGTTAAAAAATCTTTATCGGAAAATGCGCTGGAAGATTATAAAAAAGAAATTCAGGCGAAAAAAGAAATTTCAGAACTGGCCGAAAAATTACTTCGGGGGTTAAGCGACGACGAAGAATTAATCAAATTCATCAAGTGGGCGCGGGATTTTGGCTGGCTTTTGACATTTAGCGTCGAGCAAGCGATTAAATCCAGCGCGAAATTTATTCCTTTTTATAAAATCGTTTCGCAAGCCATCGGCGTCCAATATGAAGATTGGATAAATCTCACTTCAGGAGAAATTTTGGAGATACTGGAAGGCGGTCAAGCGGTTTCGTCGAAAGAAATTAAGAATCGAAAAAAAGGATTTATTTTTATGATTGAAAAAGGTAAGCGTATTAAATTGACTTCTGGCGATATCGGCCAGGAGCTGGTTGAGTGGTTTGAAAAGGAAGTCGGAGCAAGAAACTTGGAAGACATAAAAGAATTTAAGGGTTTCCCTGCTAACAAAGGAATAGTTCAGGGTAAAGTCAGGATGGCTTTAACTCCAGCTGATTCTGCGAGGCTTGAAGTCGGTGAAATTCTCGTTTGCGCTATGACTAGTCCGGATTATCTGTCGGCGATGAAAAGAGCTGCCGCCTATATTACCGACGAAGGCGGGGTTCTTTCTCATGCCGCGATCATCGCCCGCGAATTTAACAAACCTTGTATTGTCGGCACTAAAATCGCCACCAAGGTTCTAAAAGATGGAGATTTGGTGGAAGTGGATGCGGAAAAAGGCATAGTAAAGATAATTAAGAGAGCAAAATAGAAATTATGGGAAAAGAAAATAAAATTGATTTTAAGCTTTTGAAGAAACTTTCTCAGGAAGAGTGGTATATTGAACATACTGATGCCAAGCCGTTTTTTATTTCTCCTCATGTCAGAGCATTTGTCAGGGGGCTTCACCCGGCTGCTTATTCTATTATTCTTAATTATTATCGAGAAGGTGAAATGGATTGGATGACCTTAATCAAAGAACAAATAAAGTTATACGAGAAAGTAATTAATAAACAAAAGGAAGATAATAATTATTGGCAGAAAGTATTTAAAAAGTGGTTAAAAAAAGAAGAAGAATTTAGAAAATTTTATAATAAGTTGGTTGCTAAAAATATCAGAATTATTCCCGATAAAAAACTTATCGGAGATATAAAAAAATATGTCAGTTTTGTTGATGTTTCCAGAAGATTCTCCAGTATAATAGACCCATTCACTTTTATCGTTGAGACGGAATTCAAGAAAATGTTAGTGAAATTTGGAGAGAAATCAAAAATTGATATAAATGAAGCTTATGATATTTTAACCAGACCGGAATTTCCTTCCTTTTTTAATGCCAGAGATATTGAATTAGCTGATTTAGCCAAAAATATATTAAGAAAAGGAAAAAAGATTATTCCGGAATCATTAAAAAGTAAGGAAATCTATAAGAAAATCCAAAGCCATATAAAAAAGTATTCTTGGATTAAAATGAACAGCTTTACGGATGGCGGAAAAGCTTATGGTTTCAATGAGGTTTTCAAAGAAATAAGAAAAATAGCCAGAGAAAAACCTAATAAAATCATCAGGAAAAATAAAGAATATTTAATAAATCGCCAGAAAAGAAGAAACTACATCAGAAAGTATAAATTTAATAAGGAGATTGTTATGGTTTCTAATCTCATTATTCTTTTTACCAATTGGCAGGATATTCGTAAGGAGAATAGTTTGATGGCTTCCTATTTGAATAATAAATATTTTCAGGAAATTGCCAGAAGGAAAAAAATAAAAAAAGATGTTGTCGCTTATCTTGATTATTCAGAGATAGGGGACTTATTAGAAGGCAATTTAAAAGTTTCGGAAATAGAAAAAAGAAAAAAAGGAGTTTTGTTTGCTTTTAAGAAAGATAGTTTTAAAATTTTCACTGACAAAAAAATACTGAAATTAATACTTGATAATATAATTAATAAGAAGATAGAAAAAACCGAGATAAAAGGAACTTCGGCTTCTTTAGGAAATGTTATTGGGAGAGTAACAATTATCAGGTCTATTCGAGATTTAAAAAATATGAAAAAAGGAGATATTCTTATTACCACCATGACCAGACCCGAGCATATAGTGGCAATTAAAAAAGCAAAAGCTATTGTTACTGACGATGGGGGAATTACCTGCCATGCCGCCATTGTTTCAAGGGAATTGGGCATTCCCTGTGTCATCGGCACCAGAACAGCAACCAAATCTTTAAAAGATGGAGATAAAATTGAAGTTGATGCTAAAAAGGGAATTGTTAAAATTTTGAAAAGGTCGAAGTGATAATATAAAATAAAAGATATGGCAAAAATATTAGATGATATTATAAATGGGA
>Ga0210018_1000997_pt1 | contig 14990 bp, 13 predicted proteins | sample CryGeyCG2014_010_2_FD_183967 | JGI IMG/M metagenome (GOLD analysis project Ga0210018, IMG submission 183967) | Groundwater microbial communities from aquifer - Crystal Geyser CG09_land_8/20/14_0.10 (SPAdes) (version 2) | ecosystem: Environmental > Aquatic > Deep subsurface > Groundwater | place...
GAGTCTTCCTCCAATTTTCAGTTGGCTGATTAAGGCGTTTGGGACTTTTGGCGCGGCGGCGGTTACTGCAATTGCGTCAAAAGGGGCTTTATCTTTAAGTCCTATACTGCCGTCTCCTATTATAACAGTAACATTTGAGATATTTAGCCGTTTCAATTTATCCCGCGCTTTTACAGCCAAAACTGTTATAACCTCAACGGTATAAACTTGTTTGCATAACTTTCCCAGAATAGCAGCGGCGTAACCGGAGCCCGCGCCTATTTCCAGAACGGTATCCCCGCTTTTAAGTTCTAAAAGCTCTGTCATAAAGGCAGTGGTATATGGCTGGGAGATCGTCTGGTTTTCTCCTATAGGTATAGGGCTATCTGCGTAAGCTTGATTGGCAAAACTCTGCGGGACAAAAATTTCCCTTGGGATATCCAAGAATGCGTTTAGAACGCGTTCATCTTTTATTCCTCGCGCTTTTAACTGCTCCCCCACCATTTTTTCTCTTAAAGCTTTATAATCCATAAAATTTTATTCGGTTGCCCATCTATGATATAGCGCTTTCACGCCTTCTATTATAAGTATAACTAAAAAGGAAGTAATAAGCACAATCAGCCAGTGATAGAAATTTAAGGTGACAAGCCCCATAAATTTTTTGAAGAAGGGTGCGTATAGCGCTATTAACTGCAAAAATATTCCTCCTCCTACCGCTACCAACAACGCCTTATTTGAGAAAGCGGTTTTGTCCTTAAAAAGCGGTTTCCTAAGATTTTTGCAAGAGAAAACATATAGCAGGGAATCTATGCCGAGAATTGCAAAAACGAGGGTTTGGGATAAAGCGACATCGTTTGAGATTTTTATAAAAAACGAAAAAATTGCCAAAGCGCTTAATCCCGTTACAGAGCTTATGATAAAGACCAGCAGTTTAATTTCGGAATTTAACAAAGGCTCGCTTTCTTTTCTTGGACGCTCTTTCATTAAAGCTGACCTTTTGGGGTCTATCGTTAAAGCAAGGTTTGGGAAGCCGTCTGTTACCAAATTTATCCAAAGAATTTGCGCTGCGGTAAGAGGCAGGGGTAGTTTGAGTAAGAGCGCCCCAGTAATTAGAAACACTTCGCTGAAACTGTCGCTTAAAAGATAAAGAGCAACCTTTCTTATGTTGTCAAAAATGGCTCTTCCTTCCTCAACTGCTTTTACAATTGTGTTGAAATTGCTGTCTAAAAGCACCATATCCGCATTTTCTCTTGCCACTTCCGTAGCATTATCTACAACTATTCCTATATCCGCAATTTTAAGGGCGGGGGCGTCATTTGTGCCGTCTCCGGTTACAGCCACCACCTGCCCCAAACTTTTGAGGGCGCTTACGATTTTTAATTTGTCCGATGGTGTTACGCGCGCAAATAACTTTATGTTTAATACCCTCTTTTTAAGTTCCGCTTCGCTTATGTTTGCAAGCTCTTCGCCTTCCATAATTTCCGCAGCTGAAACTTTAATGCCAAGCTCCTGCATAACCGCTTGGGCGGTGGATCTGAAATCCCCTGTTATAACAACGGTTCTTATTCCCGCGTTTTTGCATTCCACAAGGGCTTCCTTTACTCCCGCTCTCACTGGGTCGGTTAGAGCAATTAAGCCCAAAAATGTAAAACCTTTTTCTATGTGGCTATGCAAAAAATCTTTTGACATTTTTTCCGTTAAAGTTTGAGTTTTTGGAGCGGGTTTTTTGTACGCCAGCGCCAAAACTCTTAACCCCTTGTTAGCCCATTTGTTTGAAATAGATAGCCACGCCTCCTTTTCTTTGAAAGAAAGTTTGCACCAGTTAATCATTTTTTCGGGAGCGCCTTTTGCATATATTAAAGATTCTTCGTTTTCCTTTATTAAAACTGCCATATATTTTCTTTCGGAACCAAAGGGTATAGCCGCTAACCTTTTGTACTTTTCCACCACCCTTTGGGGGTCAAAGTTGTCTATTGAGCGCATTTTTTCCCAAATAGCTACTTCCGTTTGGTTTTGCAGGTCATTGCACAACACGCTTGCTTTTAAGGTTTGGGAAAGGTCGGTAAGTTTCCAATTAACCACTCGCATATTGCCTTCCGTTAAAGTGCCGGTTTTATCGGTGCAAATTGTGGTTACAGAGCCTAATGTTTCTGCCGCCAAAAGTTTTCGCACTAGCGCTTTTTTCTTAAATATTCTTTGCATACCTATTGCGAGTATTACCGTTAGGGAAACGGCAAGACCTTCGGGAATGGCGGCAACGGCAAGCGCTACGGAGGTTTTAAACATCTCAATTAAAGGAATGCCAGAAAACCCCCCTATTGCGAATACAAGTGCCGCTATGCCAACAACTAGAAGAGATAAAGATTTGCTTAATGCAAAAAGCTTTTTTTGGAGAGGTGTGGGGTCTTCTTTGGTTTCTCGTATGCTTTGGGCGATCTTTCCTATTTCGGTGTTTAATCCTGTTCCAACAACAATCGCCTGCGCGGAACCTCCCACGACAAAGGTTCCCCAAAAGACCATGTTTTTTCTTTCAGCTAAAATTTTTGTGGCGGCAAGCAAAGAGGAGGTTTTTTGAACAGCGGCGGATTCACCTGTTAAAGTAGACTCGTTAATTTTAAGATAGGTTTCTTTTATAATTCTTGCATCTGCGGGTACTTTGCGCCCCGCCTGCAAAAGAATAATATCCCCTGGCACAAGGTATCTTGCGGGGATTTCAATTATTTTTCCTCCCCGAAATACTTTTGCGGTTTGGGTGAACAAATTTTTTAATGAATAAATTTCTTTTTGCGCTTTATATTCTTGAATGAATCCTAGGACAGTGTTTATGAAAACGGCGAAAATTATAACGGCGAAATCAACGAAATCCTTTAAGTACACGGTTATAAAGGCGGCGGAAATTAGAATTCCTATTAAGGGGCTTTTTAGCTGGGATAGAAAAACCGCGATTGGGGAAGGGGGTTTTTGTTCCGGCAGTAAATTTGGGCCATGCGCGGAAAGCAGTTTTCCGGCCTGATGTGTGCGCAAGCCATTATTAGTAGTGTTTAATGTAGTGAAAATTTCCTTTACTGATTGTTGGTAATACTCCTTTTGGGCAGTCACAATTATAGTATATCAAATATGCTTTCCCCTTGTTTGGTATTTTGGGATGTAGTACTATTATTTTCAATATGGAGAAATCTACTGCCGTTGCAAAACCCAAAACTAGGGAGGAGGAATTGTTTGTTTGGACATCTCCGAGCAGAGTTTTTAAAAAGCGGGACCGCAGGTTTTTCACCACTGTGGCAACCGTTATTTTGGTGGTATCTCTCCTTTCAGCTCTTTCTGGGCAATATGTTTTAATTGCGGTTATAGTGGCGCTTGCTTTTTTGATGTACGCCTTATCGGCAATTGAGCCGGAGGATGTTTCTCATAAAATAACGGCTAAAGGAATAAATTATTGCGGCGGGAAATTTTATTTTTACGAAGAGCTAAAGGTTTTTTTCTTTACGGAAAAAGGTGGGAGAACAACTTTGAATGTGGACACAAAAAAGTATTACCCCGGCAGGCTTTATATGATTTTGGACAAAAAGGATGCAGAGAAGGTGAGAGGTGTTTTAGAAAAACATTTAACTTATGTGAATACTCCGCCGGAGACGGTACTTGATAAAGCCTCGTCCTTTGCTTCCAAATATTTTTCTTTGGAGTAATTCCTGCAAATTATGAAATTCAACGCAAAATCTTTTATTGAATATGTAAAACAGAGAAACAATAATGAATCGGAATTTATACAAGCGGTTGAGGAGGTTGCCGTTTCTTTGGAGGATTTTTTAAACGCTAACCAGATTTATCTCGAAAACCGAATTTTAGAGCGTTTAGTTGAACCAGAAAGAACAATCATTTTCAGAGTGCCTTGGGTTGATGATAATGGGGAGATTAAAGTCAATAGAGGTTATAGAATTCAATTTAATAGCGCTATCGGTCCCTATAAAGGAGGACTGCGTTTCCACCCAACTGTTAATTTGAGTGTTTTAAAATTTTTAGGATTTGAACAGGTTTTTAAAAACAGTCTTACCGGGTTGCCATTGGGTGGCGGAAAAGGAGGGAGCGATTTTGATCCTCATAGTAAATCAGATTCTGAAGTAATGAGATTCTCTCAGAGTTTTATGTCTTAGTTATATAGATATATCGGTCCAAATATAGATGTGCCAGCTGGAGATATTGGAGTTGGTGCCAGGGAAATCGGTTATCTTTTTGGACAGTATAAAAAACTAACTAAAGACTTTTCTGGTGTTTTAACCGGCAAAGGGCTGCCCTGGGGCGGAAGCAATATCCGCACCGAAGCTACCGGCTATGGGTTGGTTTATTTTGTAGAAGAAATGTTGCGGGCTAAAAATGACAGCATTAATGGCAAAAAAGTTATTATCTCCGGCTCTGGCAATGTGGCTCAATATGCCGCTGAAAAAGTGATACAATTAGGTGCTGAAGTATTGACTATGTCCGATTCGGCAGGAACAATCTATGATAAAGATGGTATTACTCAAGAAAAACTTGAGTATATCAAAAAAATTAAAAACATAGACCGAGGAAGAATAAAAGATTATGCAAACAAATATAATGTTGAATATCTAGAGTCTGAAAACCCATGGTCAATTAAAGCTGACATTGCCTTGCCTTGCGCCACTCAAAATGAAATAAACAAAGAAGACGCGATGGCTCTTGTAAAAAATGAAATTGTTTTAGTTGGCGAGGGCGCTAATATGCCCAGTACATCTGAAGCCATTGATATTTTCAAGGAAAATAAAATCCTTTTTTCTCCAGGGAAGGCTTCAAATGCTGGCGGAGTTGCTGTTTCCGGTTTAGAGATGAGCCAGAACAGCGCTAGGGTTCAATGGTCGAGAGAAGAAGTTGATCAAAATCTTAAAAAAATAATGATTGAAATACACGGTAAAATTCTAGAGTATGGTAATAGAGGCGAATCTATAGACTATGTTGCCGGTGCTAACATTGCCGGATTTAAAAGAGTTGCAGACAGCATGATTGCTCAGGGATTAGTTTGAAATTATTTGAATAGTTGCGAGTACTTCAATTGCAGGTACACAAATTTCTGTACCGTTAGTAATTGTGTTTGCTTTAGCGGGTTATTTTTTCATGCGTCTAGTTGAAACAGTTTCGTATTGGGGGCTGAATGGGCGAGGCAACAATCGCCCAAAATCTGAATTCTGAAAATTGGCGGTGCCTTTTGGTTAAAATCCGAACTTTTGATGACAATCGTTGCTTTTGAAATTTGTATATCTTGCACGCAATCCATTGGTTAAAGCGTCATAATCAAGTTTGTATTTTTTTTCTAAAATTTCTTCTTCCTCTAATCTAATTGTGGGGGCATTTGGACCGTCTGTTATTTGCATACCAATATCACCAACAGATTTTTTACCACTTTTGCCTACGACTACAGAAACCGGTTTTACATCGCCTATCAATTTCAATACAGGTTTTCCTTTTTCTTCCTTCTGTTTTGATTTGGTCAAGCAGTAATTTAAGTTCTGGATATTTTATTCTTTCGCTTTTTGCGATGTACCGATAATAAATATCCGGCTCTTTCAGGTCATTATCATTTTTAAACATACGACTGGCTTACATTATGCTTGGTGTGTATACAAAACACCTGTATTTTTTTGTAATTTTGCGAATTTATAAAATCCATATTAGCTGTGGATAACTTCGTCATTGATTTTCTACTTTCTTTCTATTATTATATTAGTATAAGAATGAAGTTAAATTTATGATTACAAAAAAACAAAAAGCAATCTTGGACTTCGTGAAAACTTACTCAAAAAGAAGGGGGTATGCTCCGTCTCTCGCGGAAATACAAAAGAACTTTAAAATGGCTTCCGTTTCAACGGCACATTTTTATATTTCTAAATTAAAAAAGGCTGGATATTTAGAAAAAATAAAAAATAAAGCGCGGGCAATTAGTATTCCCGAAAAAGAACCGTTAGTAAAAATCCCGCTCTTGGGCATTATTGCCGCTGGCCAACCAATAGAAGCTATTGAAAACAAAGAATCAATCGTCGTTCCTAAAAGTAAATTACCGCGAGCAACCGAAGTATATGCTCTGCGCGTACAGGGCGACAGTATGATTGATGAAAATATCAATGACGGAGATACTATTTTAATTAAAAAACAAAATATAGCCGAGAACGGAGAAAAAGTGGTCGCGCTTCTTAATGGAAACGAGGCAACGCTCAAAACTTTTTATAAAGAAAAAAATCAAATAAGATTACAACCGGCAAATAAAAATTATCAACCAATTATAGTAAAAAGAGGTCAAGATTTTTCTTTGCAAGGAGTTTTGTTTGATGTAATAAAAACTAGCGAAACAATTCAGCCACTCCAAACCTTTGTTTTGCCTTCTGTTAAATTTAAGACAGCCGTATGGAACAAAATCTGTCCTTATTTTCAAAGTAATAACAACGACTTCGTCCTTTATCACGGAAATTGTCTTGATATACTGAATCAATTACCACCAAACTCAATTGATATGGTCTTTGCCGACCCGCCATACAATCTTTCCAATGGTGGATTTTCTCTTCATGCCGGGAAAAGAGTAAGCGTCAATAAGGGCAATTGGGATAAAAGCAAAGGATTTAAAGATGATTATGATTTTCACTACAAGTGGCTTGAAGCATGCAGAAGAGTTTTAAAATCAAATGGCACTCTTTGGGTTAGCGGAACATATCATTCAATTTATCAATGTGGTTACGCTCTTCAATCTCTCGGATACCATATTATGAATGATATTACATGGTTTAAGCCAAACGGCTCACCTAATTTGAGCTGTCGTTATTTCACAGCATCGCACGAAACTTTAATTTGGGCGCGAAAAGACAAAAATGCAAAACATTTTTTCAACTACAACCTGATGAAAAATGGAGATTGGTCGGAAGATTTTATCAAGAAACCAAACCTGCAAATGCGTTCGGTTTGGGCAATTTATCCACCTAAAAAGTCGGAAAAAGTTTTTGGAAAACATCCAACACAAAAACCAGTTGAACTATTAAAGAGAATTATTCTTGCCTCAACAAAACAAGGAGCCACTATTCTTGACCCGTTCTCTGGAAGTTCAACTACCGGAGTAGCATCAGAGATGATTGGCGGAAGAAAATTTATTGGAATTGATACGGAACGAGATTTTTTAGATGTTTCAATTAGAAGATTTAAAGAAATACAATCTTTATCTCCGAAGCGGTAATGCTGATTCTAAAACTTCTGTATAGTGTTTTTTCTCGTCTATATAATCTCTCAATGTTTGCAAAAGATTCCGAAACATATATGCCCCGGGTGTAGCTTTTTCGTTTTTGCAAAATAGCTCAATTATAGTGGCAACATAATCCAGCGATAAAGTATATGGCTGCTCGATGTGAGAATAACTAGCAGTAATTTTTGTTACTGTTTCTAGTTGATAATTATTTCTTTCTTGAACTGAAGAAAATGGAGAAGTATTTGCATAATAATCAATGTAATACTGAACAATTTCTCTTACTTCTTTTCTATATTGTGGAATTTTAAGCAATAAATCTACAACCCAAAAAGTATGTGTCGGTGGTGTCAGCCTTTTATTTTCTCCCGGCACTAGGATTTTTATCACAAAATCAATATCTGGTCTCGCGCCCCGACTGCCTTGAAATAATCCGATTAGCGTACCGTCGTGAGTTTTGTAGGTTTTGAAAGCTAAAACGCGCGGGCGTAATTGTGTCAGATTTGTGCCGTCATAATATCTTGAATTGTAAATTGGAGAAGTTTGTAACATACTTTTCCAATTTAGCCCTTTTGCAGAAAAGATCAAGTACACTGCACTTTATTGATAAGAATAATTACAAACTTGGCGACAAAACTGGAAAGATGGCAGATATGTTTTTGGTGGTATGTGGTAGTGGTGATTGATTAAACGGCGGGTAAGCGAAGGCGAGAGAAAATTTTGCGAGAGATCGGCGGTTTAATAAAACCGCTACCAAATGAGCAAAAGTCAGCAAAGTATTAACTCGTCCATAATCATACTGTGCGTTTTCGTGGCCTAGTGTATGCATTTTGACATCTTCATTAAGGGCCAAAACATCTAGAAAATATAAAAATACATCAACGGGAACGCCGCTAACTTCGGGAAGACGTTTTTTAAGAACGGCTAAAGCTCCTTTTGGCGGAGCATATCTCCATTTATTTTCTTGGTTTCGGTCGTGATCCAACATAAAAGCCATTCGGAATATAAGCATTCCAAAAATTTCTAGTCCAAACATATCCGCTCGCATAAGATGTTCAATTTGTTCAAATAACGCCCCAAAAGTTAAGTCATTACCAACCTTTTTCCCATTTATCATTATAAAAGGGTTCATATCGTTTTTATTATTAGTGATTTCTCCTGTTATATAATGTTTTCGTTTGAAATCGGGGGCAGCTTCTTTCCCTGGTTTACCAACATCAATCACAAAATCGCCGCTTTTATAAATTTCTGTGATTTTCCTTTTCTCTTGATTTTTACCTTTTGGAAAAGATATCGCCTCTCTCAGCATTTCTGCGCGGCGAGATCTGGCAAAAGGACTTAATTTAAGCCCCGCTATAAGTGCTAATTCCTTATTGATAGTAGAAATCTCTTTTTCAGATATCCCTGACTTTAAGTAAATTTTTTTTGTTATTGTCTCCATATTATTTGATAAAATATGAAACTTCTTTTTTATAAACTTCTGCAAACTTTTTTATTTCAGCGACATCAAGCCGTCTTTCACCGGATTCAATTTTTGAAATATAAGATTGGGGTTTTCCGAGCTTATCTGCCACCGCTTGTTGGGAAAGCCCAGCATCAACCCTCGCCTGTTTTAGGCGATTTATTATTTCTTTATAATCTTTTGTGAATATAGATTTACTCATACCTATTGCATATCCTAACATGGTATAATCCCAAAATGGGATTATGTATTTTAGGGAGTTCCTTATCGTTGCCCGCGTATGGGCGGGTGGGACAATGGCAACATCTCTTTTGGTGGCGCATTTTGCTTTGCAAAATACAGCCTCAAATTCCGCCGCAAAAAATTTCGCCAGCCAAAGGGAGGGCGGCGAGCGTCAGCGAGCGGCAGTGTCTGTTTGAAAATATCCGAACGGAACTGACTGGGCTCGGCGGGCGGAATTCCCCCCACACCCCCCTTCCGCCCGCCTCGCCTTGAACCGGAGCGGGAAGAATGATTTCCCGCCTTCGCTTTCAGCTTCGGACGGGCAGGCAAGTTTTTCGTTCCGCTTTTGGCGGAACTCCGAGCCTCGCTTGGTTTGACGGCAAATTCTTTTTTAATTTTACTACTTTTGCTATTTATTGATAACCCTTCGCCTGGGTGTTAAACATTACAGCGTATTTACCATTACATTCAAGTAATTCTTGGTGTGTTCCCATTTCAGTTATTCGACCATCGTCAATCACAACTATTTTATTTGCGTTGCGAACAGTAGAAAACCTATGCGAAACTAAAATCAAAGTTTTATTTTTATAGACTTTTTCAAGATTTTGAAAAATTTCATACTCTGATTCTGCATCAATAGCACTCGTTGGTTCGTCCATAATAAGAATCGGGGCTTTTTCATAAAAAGTTCTTGCTATTGCCAGCTTTTGCCATTGTCCGCCGGAAAGTTCCTCGCCATCTTCAAATCTCCTACCAAGCATTTGATCATAACCTTTTTCAAAATTTTTAATAAAATCATATGCCCCTGACTGAACCGCCGCCTCCTGCATTCTTTTTTCATCTCTAATATGTGGAGCGCCAAGCATAATATTGTCCCTAACTGTAAAGTTATACTTCACAAAATCTTGGAAAAGAGTCCCCAAATAACTATACCAATTTGAAAGTTTAATATTTTTTAGATTGATTCCGTTTATTAAAATTTCACCATCACTGACATCATAAAAACGACAAAGGAGTTTAATTAAAGTAGTTTTTCCTGCTCCGTTTACACCGACTAAGGCAACTCTTTCACCAGAGTCAATTGTAAAAGAAATGTCTTTTAATACTTCTCTTCCATTGGGGTAGGAAAAAGATACTTTTTTGAATTCAATTTTTGGTGGTTTTGATTCATTTAAAATTTTTGCACCTGTTTTTTCTTTAATTAATTTAGGTAACGCCATTAGCTCAAAATATGGATTCACAAATAAGCTGTGTTCGTATAATTCACCAAAGTGAGCAGCTCCCCATGAAGTATGGCCCCTCAATTGTTCTAGGGTTGTAATTATAAAAGTAATGGAACCGATTGTGAGTGCGCCGGTCAAAGCATTGGGTAAAATCCAATATACAAGAGCAAAAACAACAATACTTTCCATTAAGGGAGCTATTATTAAAACCCAGCGATAACTGTCAAGCGGTTTTTTGTTAATTTTGTATAGATAATCTTGCAAACCAAGTAGTCGATCTAGTAATGCTTCTTGAGATTGAAAAATTCTTGTCTCGATGATTGATGATGTTGATGTTAGTAAATCTCCTGTATACCAAAGCTTTTTTGCCTCTGGCGCACTTCCTCCGTACATAGACCAAACAAAATTACCGTGCTTCAGCTTCAAATAAATTCTTGGGGAAGATACTAAGAGCACAATTATTGGGATCCAAATACTGTAGGGGGATAGTGCAATGGAAACAGAAATAATACCTATTAAATCGCGAAAAATATAATTCCACATTCTTACAAAGTCCGGTATTTGCCAGGTAAAGGTTTGTTCCACTTTTGTAATTAAGTTTTGAACCTCTGGGCTTTCCAGATGACCCAGATCCAAACTAGATAATTTTTTTGAATACCTATAATTTAAACCTGCCTGAAATTTATTGCGTAGTAAATAATCATAATAAGCAACATTCAATCCCCAATACGAAACTGTTTCGACCAGATGTATAAAAAAGTAACCCGCCAAAGCAAATACAATTACTAACGGTACAGAAATTTGCGCACCCGCAATTGAAGTACTCTCAACAATTTTGTCTATCGATATTTTGAAAAGATAAGCAGCCAAAATTGGTGTAATTGCCCCAAACGCTGCCGTAATATAATACAAAGTAACCAACTTGCCATCTATCTCATAAGCAAGTTTTAATACTCTTACTATGTTTTTGGCTAATTCAGATAATTTTTCTTTTGCTTTTCTCATAAATTTATTTCACCAGATCATCTAAAGAGACATCAAAACCTCTTGCAATTTTTGTAATAGTTTGCAAAGAGGGATTTTGGATTACATTAGATTCAATCTTTGCAAGTGTGGTATAGGGAATATTTGCCTTTTTAGCTAAAGCGTCTTGTGTTAAATCCTTCTTTTTACGCCAAGCTTTAATCTTATCCCCGATTGTTTTACTTTTATTTTCTTCCATAGTATGTTAGTATTATATTGATGGCTGTCTATAACTCACATCATTATACTAACATGTATCTTGTTTTTCATCAATTAAAAATGAGGGAAGCCCGCTTTTGGCCTTATTGAATTCAAAACGGCTTGAAATTTCCCCGAAAAACGGCTGGCGAGCCCGCGTAGCGGGCGAGCCAATGACTTCATTTCCCAACTGGCGGTGGGGGAGGGATTTGAACCCTCGTTCCCGTAACCGGGAGCACGATTTTCGAGATCGGCCAGTTAAGCCTCTCCTGCACCCCACCGTTTTTCCACAGGCGCCCTCGACCAGAATTGAACTGATATCGCTGGTTCCGCAAACCAGTGCTCTATCCATTGAGCTACGGGGGCTTTGAAATTACCCTTGACTTATTATAGCAGAATTGGGTTGGTTTTCAGGGGGGTGTGTGCCCCATTTTATTCTAAATGGGCGGTATCAGAGACTGTTGTTATAATGGGGTTTCCGTTTTCGTCCTCTTCGATAATAGTTAAGCTGGTTAAATTTATTACGAATTTGCAAAACCCTTGCCATCCAGCGCTCATAATGCAGGAAAGGAGGCATCTTATAAAGTTCCCGTGCGTAAAAATCAAGACGGTTTTCCCATTATATTCTTCCCACAGTTTTTCAAAAGTTTTTTTAACCTTTTCGCTATCTGCTTTATATGAAGGGGCTTCATTTTCATTTCGGCGGCTTTTTTGGTCTGGGTTTGGCCAGTAATCCGCCCCTATTTCAATTAAATCTTTCAAGATAATGGGTTTAACTCTTCTTCCTTTTGCGGAAATAAGCATCGTGTCCATTGCCCTTTGATAAGGGCTTACCAAAATAACATCAGGTTTGATTTTTTTAAGCCTCCTTTTAAGTTTTTTCCCCTGTTTTTTTCCTGCCTTGTTAAGGGGAGTTTCAGGAAACTGGGTGTTTTCCTCCGTTCCCGGATAAGCGTCTCCATGGCGGATAAAGTAAAATTTTGTATTCATGGTCTTTTTATTATAAACATATCTAATTTCTAAATAAATAACCAGTTTCCAAACAGGGTTAAACCCATTTGGGTTAATCCCAAATGGGTTTAACCCTAATTAAAACCCTAATTAAAATTAAAATTAAAAAGAATGCTCGCAGGGTTTATATGATAAAATAGGATTTGAGGAGGAGTCGCATAGTTGGTCCATTGCGAGGGTTTGCTAAACCCTTGAGCCTTATGGCTCGCGTGGGTTCGAATCCCACCTCCTCCGCCTTCGTCCGCCGTAGCGGACTTCGGCGGACAATGTCCGCCAAGAAGTTCGCGAAGGAGGATTACAAATAAATGTTTTATGTGTATATTTTAGAATGTTTCGATAATAAACCATATATTGGTTGTACGAATAACTTGGAGGAAAGATTAAATCGTCATAATAAAGGGGAAGTTCCAGCAACAAAGAGTAGATTACCTGTAAAACTTACAACTTACTTTGCATTTTCGGATAAATATAAAGCTTTTAATTTCGAGAAATATTTAAAATCTGGTTCTGGTAGAGCTTTCATAAATAGGCATTTAGTGTAATATAAAAATAGTGTTAATAAGCCAAGCGTTCAAACAGTTGTAAAAATAGCTAACGGGCTTGGTATTACAATTGATAGTTTAATGAAATAGATTATGCAACAAACAAAACAACTTTTAACAATAAAAGAAGCGAGTGTTTGGGCAAGCGATTTTTTAAAGCGCGAAATTAGCGAATCTAATATTTCATACCTTGTCCAATACGGAAAAGTAAAAAAACACAACGGAGGCAATTCCGTTTTTGTCGAGATTGATGATTTGCAAAAATATTATGAATCATATAACGGAAATCGTGAGCTTGATTGGAAAAAAAAGCTCGGAAACGACCTTAATTGGGCATTATCCTTTGATAACCTGAGAGAAAAAGACACAACTAAACATGTCCATCGGTTGCACCCTTATAAGGGCAAATTTATTCCACAACTTGTTCAATATTTTGTCGATGAACATACAGATAATTTCAAAAAGAATATCTATTTTAAAAAAGGCGATATTATTCTTGATCCATTTTCAGGCTCAGGGACTACGCTTGTTCAAGCCCATGAAATGGGAATCAATGCAATTGGTGTTGATATTTCTCAATTTAATTGCATGATAACGGAAACAAAATTACTCGATTATGATTTACCGGCTCTTGAGAATGATGTAAAAAAATTAAGGCAGGCAATCGCAAACTATGAAGATGATAGCAATATAACCACTTTTGAAAATGAATTGTTGGCCAAAATGGCGGAGTTCAATAATAAAAATTTTCCAAGTTCGGAATTCAAGTATAAAGTTCAAAAAGGCCAGATAAACGAAAAACAATATTCTATTGAAAAAGAAAAAGAGTTTTTAAAAATTTATAACGATCTTGTTAAAAAATATAAGATTGAGCTAAATCATTTTACTGCAAAAAACTTTTTAGACAGGTGGTATATCGCAAATGTTCGGAAAGAAATTAATTTTGCCTTTGAACAGATTAAGAAGATTAAAGATGTTAAAAATAAAAAAGTTTTAGCTGTAATTTTGAGTCGGACTATACGATCATGTCGAGCGACTACACACTCAGATTTGGCAACTCTTAAAGACCCACAAATTACAACTTATTACTGCTGGAAACACAAAAAAATTTGTAAGCCTCTTTTTTCGATAAAAGCATGGTTTGACAGATATGCCATAGATACAGCAAATCGTCTAAAATATTTTTCTAAATTGAAAACCGATTCTCATTTTGCTGTTCTCCCGACAGATTCTCGTACGGTTAATATATTTTATGAAATAGAAAAGAGAAACAAAAAGTTTGGCGGGATATTAAAAAGACAAAAAATTAAGGGTATTTTTACTTCCCCTCCTTATGTTGGGCAGATTGATTATCACGAGCAACATGCTTACGCTTATGATCTTTTTGGTTTTAAGCGTCAAGACGAAAAAGAAATTGGTCCATTATTTAAAGGGCAGGGTTTAGAAGCAAGAAAATCTTATGTGGACGGTATTACAAGTGTCTTACAAAATTGCCGACAATTTTTAGCTGATAATTTTGATGTCTTTCTAGTTGCCAATGATAAATATAATCTTTATCCTACAATCGCAGAGCAGTCAGGGATGAAGATTGTAAATCAATTTAAAAGACCAGTATTAAATAGAACCGAAAGGAATAAGTCGCCCTATTCGGAAATAATTTTTCATTTAAAGGATAAATAATATGGCATTATCAAAAAATTTAAAAAACGAAGTTTACCAGTTTCTTAAAGATAAAATTTTAAGAAAAATTGAGGAATACGATTTGAGTGACGAGGACTCAGCAAAACCTTTCCAATATGCTCTTTTTACAAAAAAGGGCTACTTGGCAAAAGGTTTTATACACGGTTGCGAAACCGCGCTCGGTAATTGGCATGAATCAATTGCAAAAATTATTGCCAAGGAAAATTTCAAGATAGCAAAAAAATTGCAGGGAACTGAAAAATTGGAGGGAAAAATAACCAATGATGCACAGAGAACTTTTGAAAATATACTCAGCGATCTTGATAGTGTAAAAAGAGAGCCTAACCACAAAAAAGAATCAGAAGAAATTTATAGTGCGAGTCAGGGCAATAAAAATTCGGTTAATAGAATTCAAA
>Ga0210018_1001002_pt1 | contig 14940 bp, 9 predicted proteins | sample CryGeyCG2014_010_2_FD_183967 | JGI IMG/M metagenome (GOLD analysis project Ga0210018, IMG submission 183967) | Groundwater microbial communities from aquifer - Crystal Geyser CG09_land_8/20/14_0.10 (SPAdes) (version 2) | ecosystem: Environmental > Aquatic > Deep subsurface > Groundwater | place...
AATTGAGGCGCCCATTTTTCTATTGAGGAAATTAAAAACCAACTTGGAGATTGCCAAATAAGTAAAATAGGGTTAAAATAAAGATGGTTCGTTAGATAATAATAAATTTATGTTTATGGCTAAGAAACCAAAGCTCAATTGGGTTCGTCAAGCAACCCTAAATTTTCCGGTAGCCAAAGAGTAGAGCTGTCAGATAAACTTTATGACCCAAAAAACTTATCTTATTATTTTAAAAACCGGAATTTATTTATCTTTTTTATCAGTTTTTTTAGTCTTTAAGAATCTGCTTTTCCCTTTTATAACTTCCAAGCAGATTTTTTTTAATGTTTTAGTGGAAATTTTGATGGTATTTTGGCTGGCGTTGGTTATAAAATATCCTGAAATTCGGCCTAAAAAATCTTGGATTACTTCAGGTTTGGCCGCTTTTTTCGGCGCTCTGCTAATTTCTTCAATTTTTGGCGTTGATTTTAATTTGAGTTTTTGGGGCGATATTGAAAGAATGCTGGGCTGGTTTCATATTTTTCATTTTTTCTTGTTTTATCTCATCATTATTACGGTTTTCCGCCAATGGCGCGATTGGCGCAATTTATATGTAGTTTCCGCAATCGCGGCTACTTTAGTTTGCCTTTACAGCCTTTTTAAAATACCTCATAGCACTATCGGCAACACCGCCTATGTCTCCGGCTATGCGATTTTTAATTTATATTTTGCTTTGATTTTATTTTTCCGCCGCCGCGATGAAGAAAAGAGCAAGCATCAGGATTGGCTTATAAGCGCGCTCTATTTGGTTGTTGCCTTCATAATGTTTTTAGTCATGAAGCAAACCAATACCAGAGGAGCCTATGTCGGTCTGGGCGTTAGTTTTATCTTACTTTTTGCTTTATCGGCCGTTTATAGCCAGAGCAAAAAAATAAAAAAATACAGTTTAATCGCCGCCATTTCGGCAGTCGCCTTGATAGTTTTAATCTTTTCATTCCCGCAAAGCAGTTTGGTAAAAAATACTCCGATTTTAAGGACAGCCGCGCAAATTTCCTCCAAGCAGGTTACTTTCCAAACCAGATTAATTTCCTGGAAAGCCGCGCTTAAAGATTTCCCCGATCATATTGTTTTGGGCACCGGCTATGGCAATTTCGCCGTTACTTTTGATAAATATTTTGATCCGAAATTTTATAGCTATACTTCTTCGGAAACTTATTTTGACCGGGCGCATAATAATTTAGTGGACATAGCTTCAACCGCCGGTTTAGCCAGCTTGCTATTATATTTTTCCATATTCGCCGCGGCCGGTTTCTATTTATTTAAAAGCAAAAAGAAAAACAGAGTCTCCAATATTGAATTCACTTTGTTAATTTGTTTGTTTGTCGCTTATTTCATCCAAAATTTAGCCGTTTTTGATTCGTTGGTCACTTATATTTCATTAATGATGGCTTTGGCGTTTGTTTATTGGCTGGCCGAGGGCAACGACGAAGAAGAGTTTGCGCCGGACGGTAATTTAACTAACAAGGAAATAGCGGTTTTAGCCGTGGCTGGGTTAATTTTTATATCTATCATTTATCAATATAATATAAAACCCCTGTTAATGCTTAATGGCACGATTAAAGGCCAAATTAAGTTTGCCCAAAACGATTTGGTCGCCGGCGTTGAAGAATATAAAAAAGCTTTAAGCTATAATACCGGTTTGGATCGGGACAGCCGAGCCAGCCTGATTAATAGCTTAAATTTAAAGCAGAGCGAGTTATTGGCCATGGATAAAGATAAAGCCAAAGAGATAGTTAATTATGCCATAGGTTTGGCTGAAGCCAACGTCAGATTAAATCCGCTTGACAGCATGATGCAAATGCAATTGGCGCAGAGCCTGAACACGGCCGCTGCGATTAATGCCGACAACCAGGATAAATTTTATTTTTATTCCGACCGCGCCCTGGAAGCCATTGATAAATCAATCGCGGCCAGCCCGGGCCGGGTAACGATTTATTTTACCAAGGCCCAGTTTTACATTTCGCGAAACGATAAAGACAACGCCGTTAAAACTTTAAAATACGCGGCTGGCTTAAACGAACGCTACGCCGAAGCCGTCTGCTATCTGGCCAAAGTGGAAATTTATTATGACGCTGAAGGCGGCTATGCGGATTTGGATAAGTGCCTTGATATGAGCGGAGCAAGTTATATGTCGCCGCTTGATTTTGTTAAAGTGGCGCTTAGCCATTATACGGATAAAAAAGATTACGCCCGCCAGCTTCCGCTTTACCTGCGCTGGGCCGACCTGGAGCCCGGTAACGCTAAAGTCTGGACCATAATCGCCACGCTTTACGAGCAAAAAGGCGATCTCCCCAACGCCAGCAAAGCGGCGAAAAAAGTCGGTGACCTAGACCCTGCATTAAAACCCGCGGCCGAGGAGTTTATCAGGAAGCTGGAGAAGTAATTACCCCCTTGATAAAGGTATGACTAGTCCTGGCTATACTGAACTGGTACGTGGCGCGGATGATGATTGAGGCGCATCATGGCAAGATTTGGGCCGAATCGGCCGGCGTTGATAAGGGGAGCAAATTCTGTTTTGAGTTGCCGGTGAAATGATACTTGTTCAAGTCCACGTAATACTCTATACTATAAGAATATTAATTCTTAATTTAATTTCATGAAGAAAATTATATTTTTAAGCTTGCTTTTGGCCTTGCTGGTAAGTGGTTGCTCTTTAACCATCCCCACCAGCAAGCGGGCCAAGGTGCTTAAGCCGGAAGAAGCCAAGGCCGCGGCGGAGAAATTTATCAATGAAAATTTATTGCCCACAAACATCAAGGCCACGGTTAAAAGCGCGGTTTTAGAAGGCGATGTTTATAATATCAGTCTGAATGTAAGCGGCAAAGACTATACTTCATATATGACCCGCGATGGCGGTAAATTTTTTCAATCCGGCATTGACACAACGACTTTCGCGCAGGAAAACGCGGCTAATCAGGCGGCTGATTCTCAAGCGCCGGCTGATAATTCTCAAGTCCAGGCGCCGCCGGCTAACGCGCCTAAAAGCGATAAGCCGAAAGTTGAATTATTTGTTATGACCCATTGCCCTTACGGTTTGCAGGCGGAAAAGGGCCTAATTCCGGCTTTTGAGGCTTTAGGCGATAAAATTGACGGAAAAATAAGATTCGTGCATTATTTTATGCACGGCGACAAAGAAGAGCAGGAAACTTATAACCAGGTTTGCCTTAGGCAGGAGCAGGCGGCCAAGTTTAATAATTATCTAGAGTGTTTTACGGTCTCGGGAGATAGCGCAGCCTGCCAGACTAGCGCTGGCATTGACCAGGCCAAGCTGAAAAGCTGCGTGGCGGCTAAAGCCAAGGATTATTATAAATCGGATTCGGCTTTAAGCCAGCAATACGGCGTTAGCGGCAGTCCGACTTTAGTGATTAACGGGGTTCAGTCTAACGCCGGCCGGGACGCGGCCAGTTATCTAGCCGGCATTTGCGCGGCCTTTAATAATGCTCCGGCCGAATGCGGCCAGCAATTGTCCAGCGCCTCGCCCGCTGCCGGCTTTGGCGCGGGCATGGATGCCAGCGGCAGTGCTGCTTCTTGCAAGTGATAAATATTATGTACGCGAAAAATTATTTTCTTAAGATGATAATTTTATTCGCTGCCACTTTTGCCGGCTTGTTTGCTGTCTGGTACGCGCTTATTAGGCAGGAAAGCGTGGATTGGCTGGTGGGCCAGGTAGCGCATCAGGTTTCGCCCTACGCCATTAGCGAGATTGACGCCGGCCTTATTATCACTAATGTGGTGGCTGGCTATGAGTTTAAGCTGCCTCAAGGTTTTAAAACTTTAGGCGCCAGGAATTTAAGCTTTTATTTGGAAGATGGCGGCGGGAAAAAATGTGAAATTAGGCATAAGTCCGCTGGCGGGAATTTATTTTTTGAATTGGTTAACGAAAAGGAAACCAATATTTGCCGGAGATATTTGGAGCAAATAAGGGGTAGCTTGCGTTTTTAATAAATTAGTGTATAATATAATATAACTTAATATTTCACCTATAATTAAACTCTTGGTAAAAGGTGACCGGGAGGCTTTCCTGAAAAGGAAGGTTAGATAAGTTTTTTTGTTTTATGAACGATGATACGCAAAATAATCAAGCGTCCGACGCTGATTTTCAGAAGCTGCTGGATAAAGAAAACATAAAAATTCCGCAAGCCGGCGACATTATTAAAGGCACGGTCCTGTCCGCTTCCAAAGCCGAGATTAGGCTGGATATTGACGGTATTGCCAGCGGCGTGGTGCGCGGCCGCGAGCTTTATTTTGAAGCCGAAGAATACGCCAACCTAAAGCCCGGGGACGTTGTTGAAGCCACGGTGGTGGAAGAAGAAAACGAAAACGGCGAATTGGAGCTGTCCTTCAGAAGCGCCGGCCAGCAGAAGGCCTGGAGCGCTTTGGTTGACGCTTTGGAAAACCGCAAAATCATAAAAGTTAGAATTAATGACGCCAACAAAGGCGGCTTGATCGCCAGTTACGCCCAGATTCAGGGATTCTTGCCGGTGTCGCAGCTGGCGCCGGAAAATTATCCGCGCGTTAACGGCGGCGACAAAAGTAAAATTTTGGATAAACTGAAATCTTTCGTCGGCGCTGATTTTGAGGTTAAAGTTATGGCTTTAGAGGAGAAAGAAGAAAAACTAATTGTCAGCGAAAAAGAAGCTTGGCAGGAAAAGCAGAAAGACATTATCTCTAAATATAAAGTCGGCAGCATCGTGGCCGGCACGATTACGGCCTTAACCGATTTCGGCGTGTTTTTAAGCTTCGGCGAAAATTTGGAAGGCCTGATTCATATTTCGGAGCTGGCTTGGCAGCGGATTGACGATCCGTCGGACTTATTTAAAGTCGGCGACAAAATAAAGGCCGAGATTATCTCCATTGAAGGCTCAAAGATATTTTTATCAGCCAAGAAATTATTAACCGACCCCTGGCAGGAGGTGGACAAGAAATACCAGGTCGGGCAAAAAGTTAGCGGTACGATTCTTAAAATTAATCCTTTCGGCTTGTTCGTGGAGCTGGATAAAGATATCCATGGCCTGGCGCATATCAGCCAATTGGGGCTTCCGGCCGGCCGGAAAATTAACGAAGTTTATAAAATCGGCGAGCGGCAAGACTTCACGGTGGTTTCTCTTGAACCCAAAGACCATCGCCTGGGGCTGGCGGTCGCCGCCAAGGTTGAGGCGGCGGCAGAAACTAAAGTTGAGGTTGAGACCGAAGCGGAGAAAAAGCCTAAAACTAAGAAAACTAAATCCGTTAAAGCCAAAGACAAGACGGAAAAAAAGAAGAAAGAAAAATAGAGTTTTAAATAAAGGGCGTCCCGGCCAGCGGAGCGCTCTTTTATAGATTTGCAAATTATCGGCAATTATAATATAATCTTATCATAAATATGAAAAGTTTAATTAAGAATTTTCTGGTATTTTTCACGGTGTTTTTGCTGATGGCCGCGGTTTTCGGCCGGTTCGGCGGCGCTGGCCAGAAAGCGGCCTCGGTTGGCATAGAAACTTTGGTCAGCCAGCTTAATAACCAGGCAGTGGCGCAAGTCGCCATTGTCGGCGATAAAATAGAGTTAACTTTAAAAAATGGCCAGAGCCAGACCGTGAAAAAAGAGCCGGGCGACACCTTTTCGCAAATTGTTAAAAATTTTAATATTGAGCCGGCTAAGTTAAGCGGCGTTAAAATTGAAGTGCGGGCCGACCAAGGCCTGGATTATTGGCTGGCGGCGATTTTGCCGTTTTTACTGCCGTTTTTATTAATCAGCGTTTTTATCTATTTTATGATGCGGTCAGTCCAGGGCGCCAATTCCAAGGCCCTGATGTTCGGCCAGTCGCAGGCTAAAGAAGCCGGGCGTGAATTTAAGGGCAAAATAACTTTTAAAGACGTGGCCGGCGTCAAAGAGGCCAAGGCCGAGCTGGCCGAGGTGGTGGAATTTTTAAGAAGCCCCAAGAAATTTTCCGAAGTGGGGGCGCGCACGCCGCGCGGCGTCTTGCTGCTGGGCTCTCCGGGCACGGGCAAAACACTACTCGCCCGGGCGGTGGCCGGCGAGGCCAGCGTGCCGTTTTTTTCCATCTCCGGCTCGGAGTTCGTGGAAATGTTCGTCGGCGTGGGCGCTTCGCGCGTCAGAGATTTGTTCCATAAAGCCAAAAAGAGCGCGCCTTGCATAGTTTTTATTGATGAAATTGACGCGGTCGGACGCCGGCGCGGCGCCGGCCTGGGCGGCTCGCACGACGAACGCGAGCAGACCCTAAACCAGATTCTGGTGGAAATGGACGGCTTTGACCCCAATACTAACGTAATCGTGATTGCCGCCACCAACCGGCCGGACGTTTTAGACCCGGCGCTACTCCGGCCCGGGCGGTTTGACCGGCGGGTGATTTTAGACGAGCCGAATTTGGCCGACCGAGAGGCGATTTTAAAAGTGCATTCCAAACAAAAGCCCTTGGGCAAAGAGGTGAGCTTAAAAAGAGCGGCCGAAAGAACCCCGGGGTTCACCGGCGCCGATTTGGCCAATTTATTAAACGAAGCCGCGATTTTGGCGGCCATGAAAAACAAAAAAATTATTGACATGGAAGATATTTTCGCCTCGGTGGAGAAAGTTATGCTCGGGCCGGAAAGAAAATCCAGAATTTTATCAGTTAAAGAAAAAAAGATTACGGCTTACCATGAAGCCGGCCATGCTATCGTGGCGCATTTTATGCCCAACGCCGACCCGGTGCAAAAAGTTTCCATTATCGCGCGCGGCCAGGCCGGCGGCTATACTTTGAAGCTGCCCCTGGAAGACAAACACATGTACACCAAGACCGAATATGTTGAAGAGATCGCGATTTTACTGGCCGGTTATGTTACCGAGCGGGAAATTTTCGGCCAGGTTACCACCGGCGCCACTTCGGATTTGCGCCGCGCCACCGGCTTAGCGCGAAAATTAATCACCGACTACGGCATGAGCGAAACTTTGGGCCCGCGCACTTTCGGCGAAAAAGACGAGATGATATTTTTAGGCCGGGAGATTCATGAGCAGAGGGATTACAGCGAGAAAGCGGCCGAGCAGATTGACAAGGAAATTTCCAACTTCATTGACCAGGCGGTTCATCAGGCCAAAGGTTTGGTTAAAACTAGGCGCGAGTTTTTAGAAAAGACCGTCGCCGCCCTGCTAGAAAAGGAAACTCTAGAAAAGGAAGAATTTGAAAGTATCGTGGGCGAGAAGGCAAAGGCGGAGTAAGTTTCTTGACGCTTTTAAAATATGCTATAATAGAGGTATTAATAATTAGCTTCGCTAAATTAGCGATTAGGGAGGAGTTATGCCATTTTATCGAAATATTTTAAAACAAGCTTGGTGCTTAACTTGGCGCAATAAATATCTTTGGTGGTTCGGGATTTTTGCCGCTCTCTTAGGCAATGGCGGCGAATTTGAAATTTTATTTAATAATACCGGCGCTAACCCCAGCCAGGCCATGTTTCCGGCCTGGCAAGGAGTAGCTTCAACCGGCGTGTTTAGCTGGCAGACTTTAGCCAATGTCGGAGACTTGTTCGCCCGCGACACTTTAAATATAATTTTAGTTTTATTGACTTGCTTGATTGTTTTGGCGGTCTTTTTATTTTTAGTTTGGCTGGTGGTGGTTTCCCAGGCGGCGATTGTCAATAATTCGGCGGCCATCATTAAGCAGAAGGGACCGGCTTTAAGAGAGGGTTTTAACGCCGGCATTTTAAATTTTTGGCCGGTTTTGGGCTTAAATGTTTTGGTCAGGGTCATTATCTACGCATTGCTCGTGGCCATTAGTTTGCCGGCGATTTATTTCAGCGCCAATTTTTCCGCCAAAGTTTTTTATTTCGTCGCTTTAATTATAATGGTGGTGGCGGCGATCGTTCTATCTTTCATCGCCAAATACGCCATTGCTTACGTAGTGATTAATAAAAGCCGGGTCGGCCGCGCCATTAGCCAAAGCTGGCGGCTGTTTAAAGAAAATTGGCTCATCAGTTTTGAAATGGCCGTGATTTTGTTTATTATTAATTTACTGGTCGGTCTTGGCATTGTTTTGGCGATTTTAACTTTGGCCGTGCCATTTTTATTCTTAAGTTTAATTTTCTTTTACGCCTTTGCCGCGGTCGGCTCATGGTTGGTCGCCCTGTTGGCTTTCGCCTGTTTCATCGCCGTTATAGTTTCAACCGGCGCGGCTTTAGCGGTTTTCCAGATTGCTTCCTGGACCGGTTTATTCATGGAATTGGATAAAAAGGGCGGCACGGCCAAATTGGTCAGGGTAATCAATAATATGGTGAAGGCATAAAGTTATGTAATTTAGTAAAATTCCCCGAGCCCCCTTTATTAAAGGGGGTTTTGTAAATTGCAAATTTAGCGGATTTATGGCAAAATGGGAGTATTATGATTTCATATTTAAAGGGAAAAATTTTAAGCAAAGGCGGTGGCTTTGCGGTGGTAGAGGTTAATAATATTGGCTATCAGATATTTATTTCACCCCTCGTACATGCTGATTTGGCCGTGGGCCAGGAGGTTGAGTTTTACACTCATCAATATGTGCGCGAAGACGCTTTGAGTTTATATGGCTTTAAAGACGCGGCCGAGCTGGAATTGTTTGAACTGCTTTTGGCCATTTCCGGCATCGGGCCTAAATCCGCTTTGGGCGTTATGTCCATCGCCACGGTGGCCGACATTAAAGAGTCAATCGCGCGCGGCGACCCGGCGCTGCTCACCAAAGTTTCCGGCATCGGCCGCAAAACCGCGGAGCGGGTAGTCTTGGAATTAAGAGAGAAAATTTTTAAATTAAGCGGCGGCGTAAAAATCGGCGCGGGCGTTAGCTCGGGCGATGAAATTGACGCCTTAATGACGCTGGGCTATTCGCTCTCGCAGGCGCGCGAAGCTTTGAACGGCGTGGATGCGAAAATAAAAGATTCGGGCGAGCGTATTAGGCAGGCGCTAAAAAAATTAGGTAAATAGCCGCTCACAACTACAATGGAAATAATCAATCTAACTAACAAACAACAACTGAACAATTTCGTGGGCGGGCAACCGCACGCCCAGTTTTTGCAGTCCTGGCAATGGGGGGAGTTCCAGGAAAAAGTCAGCGGCCAAGTCTGGCGCTTAGGGGTACTGGACAATAACGAGCTGGTCGCCAGCGCCAAAGTTATTACCAAAAATTTGCCCATGGGTAAAAAATATTTTTATTGCGGCCGCGGGCCGGTGGTGGCCGTCGGAGCGGATGAAAGGCAAGCGGTTGAGCCGCTGTTTAAAGAAATTGAAAAATTAGCCGGGCAAGCTGGCATCATGTTTTTGCGCTTTGACCCGCTAAAGCAATCAACAATTACGAATTATCAACTGTCAATCGTAAAAACTCTTGACGTTCAGCCCAGTAAAACGCTGATATTGGATTTAGCCCAGACCGAAGCTGAACTGTTAAAACAAATGCGCCAAAAAACCAGATATAATATTAATTTAGCGGAGAAAAAAGGGGTTAGTGTCGTGGCAGCGGATAAAACCAGGTTTGAAGAATTCTGGAGCTTACTAGATCAGACGGCCGGCCGGGATAAATTCCGTTTGCACGGGCGGAATTATTACCGAGCCATGCTGGAAATTAACGACAATCCGGTAAAATTATTTTTTGCCCAATACCAAAACCGACCGATTGCCACCGCCTTGGTTTGTTTTTTCGGCGATACGGCTACCTATCTTCACGGCGGTTCGGCCAGCGAAGAGCGCAATGTCATGGCGTCTTATCTTTTGCAATGGCACAATATCAAATTAGCCAAACAGCTAGGTTATAAATATTATGATTGGCACGGCATTGACGAAACCAGGTGGCCGGGCGTGACCAGGTTTAAAAAAGGTTTTGGCGGGTTTGAGGTTAATTACCCTGGTACTTTTGATTTGGTGTTTGATACGGGCTGGTATAGTATTTATAAGATGGTCAGGAGAGTCAGGCGGACGTTTTAATTGTCATTGCGAGCGACTGAAAGGAGCGAAGCAATCTAACGGATAATTTGCTAAGTTAATAGTTCGTGAGATTGCTTCGTCGCTACGCTCCTCGCAATGACAGATACTCGTTATTATGGATAAATTTTTACATATTATTAAACGTTATATTCCTCATAAACTTTTTAAGGCTCTGCAGCCGGCTTATCATTGGCTGCTAGCCGCTTTGGCCGCCGCTTGGCACGGCTGGCCGTCGGATAAATTAATCGTTATCGGCGTAACCGGCACTACGGGTAAAACCACCAGCATTTATCTAATGGCTAAGATGTTATCTGCGGCTGGATATAAAACTGGCTTTACTTCCACTGCTATATTTTCCGACGGCAAAAATGAATGGTTGAACGACAAAAAAATGACCATGACCGGCCGGTTTTTTACCCAAAAAATGCTAAAGCGCATGGTGAAAAATAACTGCCAATACGCCTTAGTGGAAACCACTTCGCAAGGCATAGAGCAATACCGCCACCGCTTCATTAATTATGATATTTTAGTTTTTACCGGCCTATATCCGGAACATATTGAAGCGCATGGCAGTTTTGAAAAGTATAAACTGGCCAAGGGCGAATTGTTTAAACACTTGAAAAAATGCCGGACCAAATACGCGGATGATAAAAAAAGAATAGTTAAGACCGACAGCGGATTTAAAAAGATTGAGTCTAACCGGGTTAAAAAAATCACCATCGTTAACGCGGACGACCAGCAGGCGGAATACTTTTTAAGTTTTTGGGCGGAAGAGAAATGGGGGTATAAAGTCAAAAGTCAAAAGTCAAAAGTCAAAAGTCAAATCAATCTTGTGGAATATGGAAAAATTAAAAATAATAATCAGGGCATAAAATTTGAAGTGAACGAAACTGAAATAGAATTAAATCTGTTGGGCGAATATAACGCCGCGAATGCCATGAACGCGGTTTCTCTAGGCTTAAGCCAGGGTATAAATTTAGAAAAAATAAAAATCGGTTTGGAAAAAATTAAAGGCGTGCCGGGCAGGATGGAGCTGATAACCTCACCCCAGCCCTCTCCTTCTAAAGGAGAGGGGGCAGGTTTTACCGTGATAGTGGATTACGCCTTTGAACCCGAGGCGTTAAAGAAAATTTATAATACTATTTTAAAATTAGAACATAATAAAATCATCCACGTTTCAGGTTCGGCCGGCGGCGGCCGCGACGTGGCGCGGCGGCCAAAATTGGGGGCATTAGCTGGTAAGCAGGCCGATATTGTGATTGTGACTAACGAAGACCCGTATGATGATGACCCGAAAATCATTATTGACCAAGTGGCAGCCGGGGCGGCTGACGCTGGTAAAGCGGTAAATCAAAATTTGTTTAAAATAGAAGACCGGCGCGAAGCCATTAAAAAAGCTTTATCGCTGGCGCAAACTGATGATATTGTTTTAATCACCGGTAAAGGCTGTGAACAGGCGATCTGCGTGGCTGAAGGCAAAAAAATTAAATGGGACGATAGGGAAGTTGTTAAAGAAGAATTGAAGAAGTTAGAAAAAAATAAATAAATAGGCAAGATATGCGGTGAAGAAATGAAACGAGAGTTCTTAAAAAATTTATAATAATGCGTGCCGGTATTATAGAGGCAATGGGTAAATCATATATTATCGCTAAAATTAAAGAAAATTAATTAGACTTGAAAAAATATTGATAATTTCCCTTAAAATACTTGACAAGCAGAATAATAGTTGTTAGTATTGAATAAGTTTTCAACAAGTAAAAAATTTGGTAAATAATAATAAATTCTTTGCTGGCTGGATCCCTAGTTTACACGGGGATGACAGAAAAAAATCAAACGGCTCCGCACGAAAGAATTCTCGCGGGATGGGATGTTAGGCTCGGCCGTTTTTTTGTTATAAAAATCTTCATGCGTTTAATAGCCACTTTTTTAAACTAAAAATAAGTGATGGCTTATCTCTCTAATTAAATATTTTGCCTTTAACTAAAACTAAACTCTCGGGTTGAGGTTTTTTTGGTTTTTAAAATAATCCCCCTAACCCCCTTTATCAAGGGGGCATAAAAAATTATGACCATCAAATCTAGACAAGCGGACCGCAAATTTTTTACCGAAAGCAAGGCGGCGATTGATTTGCCGGATTTGATTGAAATCCAGAAAGATTCTTATAATTGGTTTTTGCGCGAAGGACTGAAGGATTTGTTTGAAGAAATTTCGCCAATTACCGATTTTATCGGCCGCGACTTGGAATTGACTTTCGCGGATTATTATTTAGATGAGCCGAAATTTGATGAAAGCGAAAGCAAGGCGAAAAATATCACCTTTGAAGCCTCTCTAAGGGTTAAAGCCAAACTGACCAATAAAAAAACCGGCCAAGTAGTCGCCCGGGAAGTGTTTTTGGGCGACTTTCCTTTAATGACCCAAAACGGCACCTTTATCGTCAACGGCATTGAGAGAGTGGTGGTGTCGCAATTAATCAGGAGCGCGGGCGTAATTTTTACTTCGGAATTCATCAAGGGCAAAAAATATTACGGCGCCAAAGTTATCCCTAACCGCGGCGCTTGGCTGGAAATTGAAACCGATGCCGCCGGCGTTATTTGGGTGCGGATTGACCGCAAAAGAAAAGTGGCCATCACTTCCTTATTTCGGGCGTTCGGCTATTCTTCTGATGAAGAAATCAAACAACTATTTGCCGGTCCGGACGCGGTTATCGCCGGTCCCAATGGCCAGGAAAATATTTTAACTTATATCGAGGCGACCATTGAGAAAGACGCGGCTAAAAATGAAGCCGAAGGCTTAAAGGAAGTCTATAAAAGAATCAGGCCAGGCGACCTGGCCACCACCGACAACGCCAGGCAGTTGATTCATTCCATGTTTTTCCGCTTTGACCGCTATGACTTTGACCGCGTCGGCCGCTATAAAATGAATAAAAGGTTCGGTTTGGACGTGCCCAACAATAAGGAAAACCGGGTTTTGCGGCGCGAAGATTTAGTGGCCATTGTCAAAGAAGTCGTCAGATTAAATATTACCCAAGAGCGGGAAGACGATATTGACCATTTAGGCAACCGCCGCGTCAGGGCCATCGGCGAACTAATTCAGAATAAATTCAGGGTCGGGCTGGCGCGGATGGAAAGAATTATCAGGGACCGGATGAGCATTATGGACATTGAAAGCCTGACGCCGAACAAATTAATCAACGCCCGGCCGGTCATCAGCGTGGTTAAGGAATTTTTTATGTCTTCCCAGCTGTCGCAATTCATGGACCAGACCAATCCTTTGGCCGAACTGGAGCATAAGCGCCGGCTGTCGGCCATGGGGCCCGGGGGACTTACCCGCGAACGGGCCGGCTTTGAAGTGCGCGACGTGCACACCACCCACTATAGCCGCATTTGCCCGATCGCCACGCCGGAAGGTCCGAACATCGGCCTGGTCGGCCACTTAGCCAGTTACGCCAGGCTGAATTCTTACGGCTTCATTGAAGCGCCTTACCGCGTGGTTTTGCACGACGTCAAAAACGACCCGGCGGTAACCCTGGGAAAAATCGCGCGCCAGGATTTATCGGAAATTCATGGAGACGAAACCGGTCCTTCGGCTGCGCTCAGGACAGGCAAGCTGATCATTAAAGCCGGCGAAACCATTGATAAAAAAACCGCGGTCGAGCTTAAAGAAAAAATAGGCCATGTTACCATACCGATTGTGCCGACCATAACCGACGAAATTGTTTACCTGGACGCTTTTGAAGAAGAAAAATACATTACCGCGGCTTCGACCGCGCCGTTTGACCAAGACGGCCATTTTACGGTTAACAAGACTGAAGCCAGAAAATACGGCCAGCCCTCAATCGAGCCGGTGGAAAAAATTGATTTACTCGGCGTGGCGCCCAACCAAATCGTCTCGGTGGCCACCTCGCTGATTCCTTTTTTGGAACATGATGACGGCATCAGGGCTTTAATGGGCACTAACATGCAGCGCCAGGCCGTGCCGCTCATAACCGCCGAGGCGCCGATTGTGGGCACGGGCGTGGAAGCGCGCGCCGCCCGGGATTCCGGCCATATTATTTTGGCCGAAAGCGACGGCGAAATCGTTAAAGTTGAAGGCGGCTCCTTTGAGGTTAAAGACAAAAAAGGCAAAATCAAAAAATATGTTTTAAATAAATTCCTGCGCTCCAACGCTTCCACCTGCATCAACCAGCGGCCGATTATTAATCGCGGCGATAAAGTCAAGAAAGGCGATGTCTTAACCAACAGTTCGGCCGTGGACTCGGGCGAGTTGTCGCTCGGACGCAACGTTTTGGTGGCTTTTATGACCTGGGAAGGCTTTAATTATGAGGACGCGGTGATTATTTCCGAGAGGTTAATAAAGCAAGACGTTTACTCCTCCATTCACATAGAAAATTATACCATTGACGTGCGCGACACCAAGCTGGGTCCGGAGTTGATTACCAACGACATCTCCAACATCAGCGAAGAAAAATTGAAAGATTTGGACGAGCGCGGCATCGTCCGCGTCGGCGCCGAAGTTTCTTCGGGCGACATTTTAGTGGGCAAAATTACGCCTAAGGGCGAAACCGAATTGTCGGCTGAAGAAAAACTGCTTAGAGCCATTTTCGGCGAAAAAGCCAAAGACGTCAGGGACTCCTCCCTCTACCTGGAACACGGCGAACACGGTAAAGTGGTTGACATTAAGATTTTTTCCCGCGAAGAGGGCGACAAATTGTCCGCCGGCGTGATTCAATCAATTCAGATAACCGCGGCCAATTTAAGAAAGATTCAGGTGGGCGATAAAATGGCCGGCCGCCACGGCAACAAAGGCGTCATTTCTAAAGTAGTGCCGATTGAAGACATGCCTTATCTGGCGGACGGCACGCCGATTGACATAATTTTGTCGCCTTTGGGCGTGGTTTCCAGAATGAACCTGGGCCAGCTCCTAGAAACTCATTTAGGTTTCGCGGCCCATAAATTAAATTATAAAGTGGCCGTACCGCCGCTCAA
>Ga0210018_1001004_pt1 | contig 14928 bp, 16 predicted proteins | sample CryGeyCG2014_010_2_FD_183967 | JGI IMG/M metagenome (GOLD analysis project Ga0210018, IMG submission 183967) | Groundwater microbial communities from aquifer - Crystal Geyser CG09_land_8/20/14_0.10 (SPAdes) (version 2) | ecosystem: Environmental > Aquatic > Deep subsurface > Groundwater | place...
AGAGAAGCAGATGCGAGCCATATTCCCCTCCGAAGATACCGAATTCATGTTGAATATTGACAAGCTTTACCTCTTTAAGCTGGTTGAGTTTGTTGGCAGCGTTAACATAGTCCTCTTCACGAGGCTGACTTATCTGGAGAATTACTTTGTCAGGATAGGGGAAATAACTTACTTCAGAAAGATTCATCGCGACAATCTTTGACTTAACCGACGGTCCAAACATTTGATCAATAGCGTTGGTAAGGTCAGCGGTAAAGGTAGCTAGACCGCACTGTCGTGGCGGGAAGGTGGAGAGACAGACGATCCAGGATTTGTTTTGTCCCGCCACAGCGGGATCCCGCCTTAGCGGTGACTGGTCAGTGCTCATAGTTTTAGGGAGTTTTTCTTAAGTTCAGTCAACAACTCTGCGAGGTCAACAGATCTCGCGGCGATTAACTTGTCGGCAGCCCCATAATAAATATAAAGTCTTTTATCTCTTACTACTGCTCCAGTAGGAAAGACAACATTATTTGTGACACCACTTTTTTCCCAAGAAGCCTTCGGGGAAAACAGAGGTTCTTTTAATCGCCCTAAAACTTTTAGGGGATTTTTGAGATCAAGCAGGGCAGCGGAGGCATGATAGATTTTTCCAAAAGGGGTATCCTCCACCGCATGATAAATAATAAGCCATCCGTCTTTTGTTTCAATAGGGGGACAACCACCGCCAATGTTGCGGTTTTCAAACCAAAAGAGAGGATCAAGCACAATAAAATCACCTAAATTCTTGAAATAATCGCGCCAGCGGTCTTTAGTAAGTTCGGAGAAATTGTTAAAGTAAACAATTTGGATTCCGGGCAGAATACGGTGAAGAAGAGCAAATTTATGATTGAATTTTTGGGGAAAGAGAGAGGCGTCTTTTTCAAACAGTAAGATATCCTTGCCCCCCATTTCTTTGTAAAACATCTCAAACATGGTATATCTCTCTCTGACTTTTGACTCGCGAAAAATGTCTTCCGCTTCATCGTAAGAGATTTTTGGCGAGATAAGGCCTTGTTTGGCGAAATGGACAAGATCTTTACTTGTGGCGTAGGCAACGAGAGCATTTTTACCGTCATAGGCGGTGTAGAAAAGGAAGTAGGTTCCTTCTAAAAGAGTAATTCTTGGATCTTCTACGCCCTTTTTCTCATAATCATATTCGGGAAAAAGAACCGGCTCTTTAAGTCTTTCTACGACTTTATTATCTTTCAGCTGGCAGTAACCTATGGAAGAAATATCATTATGGCTAGTTGCCCGATAAAACATGTGAGTAATGTCATCCACCTGAATGCAGGCAGGGTTTAAAACACCTTTATTTTCGAATTCCAGATTTGTTTTTTCTAAAATTATTCCTTCGTTTTTAACTGTAATCATAATCTTTAATTCCTTAATTGGTTAGACTTTTATTTACCCCGTAATTGATAACCGGTTAATTCATCCAAACCAACCCCGAGGGCTTTCGCAATTTTCTTTAGCGTAGCAAGCGTTGGGTTTATATTCTCGCCCTGCTCAATTTTAATAATCGTATTATTAGCAACATCGGCGAGCTTGGCGAGCCGATCTTGCGAAAGCCCCTTTTTCTCCCTTAATCTCTTTAAGTTATTTGATAGTGGGTATTCTTGCTTTGACATAGTTTATTTATGGTAGTACTATTATATTGAAGTATGGTTAAACTTATTAGCACTACTATAATGATACTACAGAATTTATTTTTAGTAAAGAACAAAGGGAGTAAAAACCGGTTGTGCGCGCACGGGTGGGCGGGGCAAACACAACATCTTTTCTCTGGGCGGCGCATTTCGCAAAGCGAAATACGAAATTCGGCGGCGGCGGAAACGCTGGGCGGGAGAATTCCGGCAGACAGGTTTGTTCTGGAGAAATTCAGGGAAGAAGAATTAAAAATTATAGACAATTTGATTGCAAAATTAATTACAGAGTTAACTCTGTAATTAAATAAAAATGACAAAAAGAAAAAAGACCCAATTAACTAAAACGGGTCTTTTTTGGTCGGGGTGGCGGGATTTGAACCCGCGGCCTCATGCACCCAAAGCAAGTGCTCTACCGGACTGAGCTACACCCCTACCATTTAAAAATATTGAAGATAGCAAAATTTTTTGTTTATTTTTTTATTTCATCTGAAAAAATCTCCCCAAAGCCAGTTAAGATACCCCCGTAATTCATCTAAAGTAGCAACGTCCCCTTTTGCCTGATATTTTTTAATCCGTCTGGCTTCTCCGGCAATAGCCTCCCAGGCGCTGGTTCTTAATTCCGGTATTTCAATATTGGGAGATATCATAACCGGCGCAGGAATAATCGCTATCTTCGGAGAGTTGGCCTTGAGAAATGTTTTCAAAAGAGTTAAATAAGCCCTGGGCAGGTGATAAGGCGAAGTAAAAAGGGCCAAACTCTTTAAATTGAATTCTCTGACTCTGGCTAAAACCTGTAAGGTCTGCTCTTTGGTATTACTGACCTCACCTTCGATTAAAACACCTTCAAGTTTCTCTAAATTAAACGGCGGTCTTCGCAATACCTCTGGGGTTAAAATTTTAGTGGTTTTCTCATTGTGGTTATGACCGGCGATAATAAGAAAACGAGCAGGAGTATTTTCTTGCGACCACCATCTTTTTGCCATTGTCACACGCCAATCTTCCCCCATTCCAGGGAAAACGACCAAGGCTTCGGCTCGGCTTATTAGCCAAGGAATAGTAAGGACAAAAGTTGCAATGGAAAAAAGTTCGCTTACTTCATCCCCGGGGACTATACGGCTGATTTCTTTAGACAAGGCCTAATACCTCCAATTAGATGGTTATAATAAATAGCGTTCAAAATATTGCCTAGGAGCAAGGACACTAGGCCCTATTTAAGACTCCGGCCAAATCAAGGAGGGTCAATTTGACTTTCGCCACTCCTAGACAAAATTTTAAATACTATCTTTCCCTCTTTTAATATGTTAAAATATTTTAAGAAATAAAAAGCTATCAGCAATTTAATTTTAAAAACAAATCTTCTAAGCCAACCCTCCAATCGCCTCCGATTTACTACTTGCTATAAGGGACTAACTAGCCTATAAATCACCAAGGAGGAAGGAAATCTATAAACTAAAGCCCAGAAGCAAGTAGTAAATTGAGGGCCATTGGTTTACCCCGTTAGAGAAATTACCCTATTTGTTAACGGCTTTTCTATTATTAAAAGTATTGCGCCTGAGCGGAAAATGGCCAGCTTCTAACCCACGATTCTTTGATTTTAAAATAACTACGGCAGAATCGTCTATTTCTTACCTTTACCCCATTAGCCCCGCTTAGAAATTAATTTCTAACGGGGTTAAAAAATTTCTCTAACGGGGCGAGGAGTTTTGATATATTACCTTAGCATATCTTAAATTTTTAGTCAACCCCATTAGAAATTTAGAAATTAAAATTTCTAACGGGGCAAGCCCCTAAATATGGAAGAATTAAAATATTGGGTAGCTTTAAATAATTTTCAGAAATTCGGGCCAATCAGATTTAAGAGATTGCAAAAATACTTTTATTCTCAAGATGCCAGTCTGGCTAACGCCTTTCGGGCTTCAGCCGAGGAATTAGCCAAAGCTGGTCTGGAAAGAAACATTGCCGAAGAATTTACCGCCAGGAGAAGGGAAATTGACCCCGATCAGCTGATGGCCGACTTAATTAAAGAGAAGGTAAAAGTTATAACTATCACTGATAAGCTTTACCCTAAACTTTTAGGAGAAATCTACAACCCGCCGCCTCTTCTGTATTATAAGGGAGAATTTAATTTAAAAGATGATTTTACTTTAGCCGTCGTGGGAACAAGAAAGTACTCCAGTTACGGCCAACAAGCAGTGGAGTATATCGTAAAAGATTTGGTCCGGAACAACTTAACTATTGTTAGCGGACTGGCCTTAGGGATTGACGCCCTGGCCCACCAGGCCGCTTTAGCCGCCGGGGGAAAAACCGTTGCCGTTCTGGGTTCGGGCCTGGATAAACAAAATATTTATCCTTCGCAAAACCGCTATTTAGTGAATAAAATTATGGAAACGGGCGGCAGTGTAATCTCCGAATTTCCTTTGGGAACGCCTCCTCTTAGATATAATTTCCCCCAGCGCAACCGCCTTATTTCCGGTTTAAGTTTAGGAACTTTAATTATAGAAGCCGGGGAAAAATCAGGGGCTTTGATTACCGCCGCTTACGCCTTAGAGCAGAACCGCGAAGTCTTTGCCGTGCCGGGCAGTATCCATTCCCTCGTTTCCGCCGGGCCCAATAAACTTATAAAAGAGGGGGCAAGGGTCGTTACCAGCGCCTCTGATATTATTGAAACCCTGAACTTAACCCAAGCTACCGCCTATATTAGCGCCAAAAAAATAATGCCAGAGGGGGAAAATGAGAAAAAAATCGCTTCCCTACTTTCCTTTGAACCGATCCATATTGACGAACTCGTCCGCGCCTCCGGGCTTGACACCGCGGCGGCCAATAGTACACTGGTTATTATGGAAATGAAGGGCATGATAAAAAATTTAGGCGGCATGTACTATATCCTGGCCAGGTAACTCAAAAACAAAAAACTAAAAATTTCTGGTCCTTCTCTTGCGGAAAGCGAAGATTTATATAATACTTTATAATATGAGCAAAAATTTAATCATTGTCGAATCGCCAACCAAAGCTAAAACTATCACGAAATTTTTAGGGCCCGATTATAAAATCGAGTCTTCTTTCGGCCATATCCGCGATTTGCCCAAAAGCGATATGGGGATTGATATCGAAAACGGCTTTACTCCGAAATACGTCATTCCGGCAAAATCAAAAAAAACCGTCGCTAAATTAAAAGACCTGGCGAAAAAAGCGGCCACAATTATTCTGGCCTCTGATGAAGACCGGGAAGGAGAAGCGATTGCCTGGCATTTGGCAAAAGCGCTGAAATTAGATGAAAATAAAACTAAAAGAATAGTTTTTCATGAAATTACCAAAGACGCAATTTTAGAAGCTTTAGCCAGCCCCCGGCAGATTGATATGAAATTAGTTGACGCCCAGCAAGCCCGCCGAATTCTGGACCGGCTGGTTGGTTATGAGCTTTCCCCGTTTTTATGGAAAAAAGTGGCCCGGGGGCTTTCGGCCGGCCGGGTGCAGTCGGTCGCGGTCCGCTTAATCGTTGAGCGGGAAAGGCAAATTAAAGATTTTAAGCCGGAAGAATACTGGAGTATTCTCGCTAATCTTTCTAAAGAAAAAACCAAAGAGGAATTTGCCGCGGCTTTAAATAAAATCGGCGAAAAAACCATTGACAAGCTGGAAATAAAAAACGAAAAAGAAGCGAAAAAAATTTTAAAAGAGCTTAAGGGCGCCCGCTTTCTGGTCGCTAAGGTCGAAAAAAAAGAAAATAAGAAAAACCCGCCCGCGCCTTTTACTACTTCCACTCTCCAGCAAACCGCTAACCGCTGGCTGGGATTTTCCGCTAAACAGACAATGACGGTTGCCCAGCAATTGTACGAAAGCGGATATATCACTTACATGAGGACCGATTCTTTGAACCTGTCCGGAAAATTTTTAAACGAAGCTAAAGATTATTTGGAAAAAGAATTGGGAAAAAAATATTCCCTTTCTTCCCCCCGATTTTTTAAAACTAAAGCAAAAAATGCCCAGGAAGCCCACGAAGCTATCCGCCCGACCGAGGCAGCCAAGACTCCGGAACTAGTTGAATCGTCTTTGGTAGGCGGCCAATATAGATTATATAAACTAATCTGGCAAAGGGCGCTGGCGAGCCAGATGCCGTCCGCAATAGTAGACGCCACGGTTATCGACGTTGACGCCAAAGGCACGGCTTACCAATTCCGGGCCACCGGCCAGGTTTTAAAATTTGACGGCTATCTAAAAATTTATCCGGAAAAAAGCAAGGAAATGCAGTTGCCGGAAGTAAAAGAAAGAGAAGAACTGGATTTAATAAAACTGGACAGGGAGCAGCATTTTACCAAGCCCCCGGGAAGATATTCTGACGCCGGCCTGGTTAAAGCTTTGGAAAGATACGGGATCGGCCGCCCGTCCACTTACGCCCCGACCATTGCCACGATTGAAGCGAGAAATTATGTTGTCCGCGATGATAACAAAAAATTAACCCCGACTGATATCGCTTTCGTGGTAATTGATTTATTGGTTAAGCATTTTTCCGAAATCGTTGACTATAAATTCACGGCCGACATGGAAGATAATCTGGATAATATTGCCGAAGGAAAAACTGAGTGGCAGCCGGTCATCGCCGATTTTTACAAGCCGTTTCACGATAATTTAACTAATAAATATCAAGAAATTGATAAAAATAAAATTATGCCGGAAGAAAAATCAAAAGAAATCTGCGACAAATGCGGCGCGCCCATGGTCATAAAAACCGGGCGCTATGGAAAATTTTTGGCCTGCAGCGCTTTTCCTGATTGTAAGAATATTAAGTCCCTGCCCGGAACTGACCGGGACAAAAATGGCCAGGCGGATAATAAAGAAATAGAAGCCATCCGAAAAAAATATGCCAATGAAACCTGCGACCAATGCGGTTCGCCCATGGCGATAAAAGTCGGCCGCTACGGGCCGTTCCTCGCCTGCACCGCTTTTCCTAAATGCCGGAATTTAAAAAATATAAAAGAAAATAAAACCGGCAATAAACCAACCGGCGTTGCCTGCCCGGTTTGCGGCCAGGGAGAAATTGTAGAGAAGCGCGGCCGCAAAGGAATGTTTTACGCCTGCAACCAATATCCTGACTGTAAAACCGCTTTTTGGGCAAAACCCACGGGCGAAAAATGCCCGGATTGCGACGCTTTATTGGTAGAAGCCAAAGACGGGGTAAAATGCAGCAACAAAGATTGCGGGTATAAGAAATAAAAATTACCTATAAACAAAAACGCCCCTTTGGAAATTGTATACAAAGAAAGTATTTTAGCGTATAATACTAGTATCCAGTAATACAAATAATACAAAAATTATTTATTTAATATTAGCTAAATTTACTGTCCAGTCTGTGGATAATTGTAAACAGTCGTTGACAAATTGTAAACAATAGGTATACTTAGATATTAATAAAATTTTCCAAAAAAATGATAGATATACTAAAAAATGGAAGAGGGGAAATATTAAATCTGATGTTCCAAAATCCGAAGCAGGAATATTATTTATCTGAAATTTCAAAAATACTGGGCAAGACTAGAGGTAATTATAAAAAATCTCTGGATTCATTAGTTGAATCTAATATTCTTATAGAAGAAAGAAGAGGACCTTTACGTTATTTTAAATTAAATGAAGGTCATTTTTTATATACTGAAATTAAAGGAATATTATCAAAAACTATAGGAATCGAATTTAATTTAAAAAAGATGATTAATTCTATAAAGGGAATAGAATACGCTTTTATTTATGGTTCAGTGGCTCAGAATAGTGAATCAAACAACAGTGACATTGACTTAATAATAATTGGCGACTCCGTTGATAGAGATAATCTTATTGATGAAGTTAATAAATATCAAAATAAATTAAAAAGAGAGATAAACTATAAAATATTTATTAAGAATGAATTTTTAGATAAAAAGGAAAATCAAGATAGCTTTATTTTGAATATTTTAAATGAACCTCATATCAATTTAAAAGGTGACATAAATGACATTAAGAGATAATCTTTCTAACTTAGAAAGCGAAAAAAAATTAACTAGAATTCCAGCAAATAAGGAAGAGGTTGAAAAAATTTTTAAGAAAGCAATAAATGCTTACAAATTTTCTGAGGCGACTATCAATTCTGCATTTAAGGATACCTATGATTATGATAATAGAATTTTTTTAAATACATATGATGCTTTAAAATTTGGATTTATTTCACTTTTACGTTTATATGAGTATAAAACAAAATCAACTGGAGGAAACTATTTAATTTTCTCTTTGGGGAAAGATATATTAATTGAAGAATTTAAAAAAAAATAACCGAGATGAAGAGGAATTGGATAACATAAAAAATACGATTAGGAGAATCGACAAAATAGTAGAAAAAAGAAATGATGATTTGTATACCCCAATAATTTCTATAATATCAAGAACGGATTTAACAACTTTGATAACCGATACCAAATTTTTATTGGATAAAACAGGTGAGGTGATCGAAAACTATAAATAATTTTAGCGAGGTCGTAGTCTCTCAAGGGAGACTATAACTGCACTAAAAAAATGAACTCCAAGACGGGGTTCATTTTTGATTTTTTATATTATCTTATTTTTTAAACCGTCTCTCCACTATTTTCCGATACGGTTGATAATACCCGACCGCAAACGGCCCGTCCCACCATTAAGAGCATCACTATAACTATTTACCCAGATTTACTCATTTTTTGCTTTCCCTGTCCCGCCTTGGCGGTGATTGTTTTCTTGCTTTTTTGTTTCATTGCTTTTCTCCTACCAGCCGATCCGCTTCTCCAATTTATTATTCAAAACGGATAACCAAGTGCGCAAACGCCGCCTTAGCGGATCATCTTTTCCCGCCTGGCCTCGGCTAATATGCAGCAGGCTGGAAACAGTGAGGGTTTCCACTCTGACCATGGCGTCATTAAGCTGTTCCTCTTCCGGACGCTTATAAATTTCATCCGCCCAGACTTGTTTGGTTTGCGACTGCCTTTCCTGATATTCCTCAAGTCTTAAATCCAGGAGCTTTTTCCAGATATCAAGATATTGTCTCTCTACGCCTATTTTTTCCAGCCAGCCAAAAAAACAAGCCGGCGCCATCGCCTGGACGCGACGCCAAAACTCCTGGCGCCCTGGCTCAATTGAGTAAATTCTATCTTTAAGCGCGGCCAGTAAAAGCAGCAAGGCGGTTACGACCAATTCATTAAACATCCGATCGCCTTCGGTTTGACTCTGTTTTTCAAAATTCACCATTTCGCGAAAATGCTGGTCAAGAAATAGAGTATGGGCCGAACCGCAAATAACTTTAACCAGATGTCCGGCTTCATCTTCCGGCGGAATAACCTTGCCAAATAATTTTCTAAAAATGAAATTCATATTATTGCTAATAAATAATCAATCCTTTCTACTTTTTAAACAAAGTCTTAAAAGCCATCCCTTGGCATTTTAACCAACTGATAAACAGCAATTTCCAAACGCCAAATTTATTGGCTTGAGCCACTCGAGCTTGAGTCTTATCGCTAAAATCTATATTTTCTACCTTAAATTTAATCCCGGGGAAAAACTCTTTTAAGCTTTCTTTAATTATATCCATCACCCGCCAAAAATCCGCTTCGGCAATAATAATGTCCTGCATCACTCTTTTGCGGCCATCGCCCCGTTGCGTATAATAAACCAGTTCAATTTCTCCGTCTGGCCGTTTTTTGGAAATAACTTTAAACATAACCGCGCCATCCGCATCGCGAAACCAATCTGAAACCGCCACTTTATACGGGGTTTCACCCGACTTAATCTCTAATAATGATTGCATATATTACTAGACCATTCTTAAAATTATTTAACAAAAATTATTATTTTCTTTTCCTCTGATCTTTCTCTTCTTCAAACATTTCTCCGCCGACTATATGTCCTTTTTCTTTGGCTTCTCTAAAAGCTTCTTTTAATTCTTCATAAGAAGTTCTCCCTTCTTTCATCGCTTGACAGATCGGGCAATCGTCAAAATATTCCTGTTCCTCTTTAACGTTAATATTCAACCCATCCAGCCAATCGCGCATTTCCTCGTAAAGGCAATCCCCGCGCCAGCTATCCCAACCATAAAGCCAGCTGGCATCAACTTGCTTCACTATCTCAAGGCATTCATCATAAGTTTTGCCAGCTCGAAAAGCTTTTGCTAGAATCTTAAATATTTTTTCATCCTCGCGCGACATCACCTCGGCCGCGCAACTTTTCAACCATTCAAATTGTTTAACTCTGCTTACCTCGGGGATTAAAAAATATCTTTCTTTATTCTTAAATTCCGAGATTGTGCTTTCCTTGGCCGCGATTACTACCTCACCCGATAAACTATCTAAAAAATACTTTTTGCCCTTTTCATCGCCGCCCAGGGCCTTAATAATTCCTTCTTCATCAATTTTTTTGCCGTTAGCTAATTTAAGCATAAATTTAAAATTAATTAATAATCACCCTGATGCAAATTAAATTCCTCTAATTTTTCTTCAATTATCTTTTTACTTCTTTTTTAACTTGTTCTTTATCTATATCTTAACTCTATCATTTCTTAGTTAATTTTTCAACTAAACAAAAAGCGAGCCTAAAATATTCTAAGTTCACTTTTTAGTTTTATCCCGCCACTATATACAAAAATTATTGAAGGGCGGGATCCCGCTGAGGCGGTGATATTATTTTATTTTACCCGCCCGCCTCGCCTTGCGAAGCATAGCGGGTAGGTTGGCGAGCAGGTTATTTCTTCTTCTTAAACTGCCTCTCAACTAATTTCCGATACGGCTCGTAATACCCGACTGCAAACGGCCCGTCCCACCATTCCAGCATCACGGTATCAGTCAGGGATTTAAATAAATGCGGGGTATTGGGCGGAACAATTATTAATTCATTCTTTCCTTTTTTAAAAACCACGTCTTTGCCATTCTGCCGAAAAGTAATCTGGTACCTGCCTTTAAAAATTAAATCGTACTGAATAACCGGATGAAAATCGCCGCTTCTATATTTTCCGGCCTTGGTAAATAAGGCGTTAAATTTTACGCCCTTAAAATTATATCTTCTTATCTCTCCCCTTATGTCTTTCTGGACCGGCGCGTTCAAATTTCCTTTTGGAGTTAGAGAACTTTTTTTTCTCATAAATACTTTTTAAACCAATCATTAGTATTTATATTTCACTTATTTATAATGAGATTAACTAATATAACCTCCCCAACCCTCCTTTCGAAGGAGGGCAACACTATCCCCCTTCGAAAGGGGGATTAAGGGGGTTAAAAATTTAGAGTTTGTCTTAGGATGAAAAATTTTTTATTTCTCCCTTTTGCTTTCTTGTTTTTTTGCTTTCTTGTTTTTTTGATTTATCACTTCTACTAGCTTTTTCACCCCCTCGCCGATTAAAGCCAGATAAGAAGCGCTGTGCTCTATTTTTTCTTTCAGGGCTTTCAGAATTTCGTCAACTTTATTTATTTTCTCCCGGGTTTCTTTTATCGCCTGATAGGCCTGGCGCATAATCATGGCCAGATAATAAATAAACCAGGCCAAAAAAATCGTCAGCCACAAAATACAAAAAGCGAGCACAACATAAAGGAGATCCTTACTGTCTTGAATAAGATACATATTTTTAAGCACGGAGAAAACTAATCCTCCTTATTATATTAATAATAATTTTATAATTGCGTTTGCTGTTCTCCTCCCACCTGCTGCTGCTCTTCTTCCTTGTCCTGAGCCTGCCGAAGGGTTTCTTCACCTTCGACCAATTCAAATTTAATTCCGCCTAAACGTCGGGCAAACATATTATAGAACACGGCCGTAAGAAAACCGATAAGCCAGCCCACAATCGCGGCGGCCACGGCCGTGGCCAAGCCGATTAAAATTCCCACCCCCAGATTAAAAAGAGTAATGAGAAGAACCGAACCGCTTGCCTCTTCGCGGATGACAATATTAGCCATAGTCATAATAGCGACGGCTATGGCCACGAAGAACCCGACTAAACCATAAATTGCCGCCGTGATTTTAGCCAAGGATAGATTTTTTATTCTTTTTACCTCTTTCATAAATTATTATTACAAATTCACAAATCCCTTTCACGAATTCACAAATTTATAAATACAGAAAAACATTTAAAATAGTATTTGTGAATTTGTGATAAATTTGTAGATTTGTAATTATTAATGACAACTAAAATTATAATCAAAGTTTATTGCGTTGTTTCTTAAAAATTTCTTATTTGGGCTCCGAATTTCTTCTCCAGCAGCTTTATTAAATTTGCCTGCTCTTTCTCTATTTCCTCGGCCGTTAAGGTTCTATCCGGCGCCTGGTAAATAATATGGAAAGCTAAATTTCTGTTATTTTCGCCTAATCCCTCCCCTTCGTAAACATCAAATAATTCCACTTCTTTTACTAATCGGCTGAAGTTTTCTATTTCGTTCTTTATATCATTATATAATATTTTACTCCCGACCACGAAAGCCAAATCCCTTATGACCGGCGGATATTTAGGTATTTTTTCATATTTCTTCACCCCTTTATTAAGGATCGGGCCGGCTAGCTCTTTAAAACTTATTTCCGCTATGGCCACTTCTTTTTTCATATTCAAGGTGGCGGCTATTTGGCTGTCTAATTTAGCCACCAAACCTAAGCCGTTTTTGTCTCCCCCTTTTGCAGTTATTTTCGTCGCGGCTTTTTTGTCCGCCCAGCCCGGCTGGTCCTCCAAAGATTCAAAACTGGCGGTGAGACCGAAATAATCAAACAAATATTCAACTAGGCCTTTTACTTTCTTAAAAGTTTCTCCCTTTTTCTCGCCGGCTAAAATAATCCCTAATTTCTTTTCCTGAAAGGGGAGTTTTTCTTTTTTCTCTCCGCCCTTATCTTCTTCGCCGGTTAAGTCCATAAAGATATTGCCGATTTCAAACAAGCCGAATTCGCTGTAGCGGGATTGGTTCACTTTTACGTTCTCCAGCAAGTTCGGGACCAAACTCTGGCGAAGGAGCGTGTGCTGGCTCGCAATCGGGTTAGCCAGCTTCACATAATCTTTTATTTCCATTTTTAATTTTTTTAATTGCTCCTGTCCGACAAAAGAATAATTATAGGTTTCGGTTAAACGAGCCCCCTGGCTTAAAATTTCTTTTATTTTTCTTTCTAAAATCCTTTCTTCATTAACCCACGGCGCCTGCATCACGACTTTCGGCATCTCCAGCTTTAAATTATTATACCCGTAAATCCGAACAATTTCCTCAACCAAATCTTCGGGTATGGAAATATCTTTGGTTGCCCGCCAGGTCGGCACGGTCACTTCCAGTTTTCCCTTTTCCTTTTTTACCGTAAATCCTAAACCTTCTAAAATATTTATTATTTTTTTCTCTTCAAATTTTTCTCCGATTATTGCCTCCAGCCACTCTAAATTTAGTTCAATCGGTCCCTGGTCAAGGCTGAATGATTTTATATCAACTAAATCACTTGCTACTTCGGCCTTAGGGCATAACTTTTTTACTAATTCCACGGCGCGGGCAATGGCCAACTCGCATAAATTCGGGTCAAGAGATTTTTCAAACCGCATGGAGCTTTCCGTGCGCAAACCCAGCTTCTGCGAAGTCTTTCTTATCTGCACCGGTTCAAAATTAGCCGCTTCAATGATAATGGCATTTGTCTTTTCGCTGATTTCGCTATTGGCCCCGCCCATAACTCCGGCGATCGCCACTCCTTTGGCTCCGTCCGTGATTAAAAGCATATTCTCATCCAGTTCCCTCGGCTGCCCGTCCAAAGTTTCCATTGTCTCTCCCTTTTTTGCCCGGCGCACCCCGATTTCCTTAACTAAACTGGCGTCAAAAGCGTGCAAGGGCTGGCCCAGTTCCAGCATCACGTAATTGGTAATGTCAACAATATTGCTTATCGGGCGCAGGCCGACCGCGGATAATCTTTCCTGCATCCAGGCCGGCGAAGCGCCGATGGCTATGCCGGAAACCTTTATCGCCATATAGCGCGGGCATAATTTAGGGTCTTTTACTTCCACTTTTATTTTTTCTCGTTTCCCCTTACCCTTACCTAATTTATTTAATTCAGGCTTTGGTTCTTTCAATTTTAAGCCCAAGAAAGCGGCAATTTCTCTGGCCAGGCCCAGATGGCTCCAAAGGTCCGGCCGGTTGGTAATTGACTTATTATCAACTTCAAAGATAGTGTCATCTAATTTAAAGTGCTCGGCTAAATTCTGCCCGGCTTTTGCCCCGGATAAAATCATAATGCCGGTATGGTCCTCACCCATCCCTAGTTCATCTTCGGCGCAAAGCATGCCATTGGATTTTACTCCCCTGATTTCCGCGGCTTTAATTTCTAAACCGTTAGGCAGGATTGCGCCAACCAAAGCGACCGGCACAAAATTACCTGGCTTGATATTGGTTGCTCCGCAGACTATGTCTAATTTTTCTTTGCCAATATCAACTTTAACCAGCTGCAGCCGGTCCGCGGACGGATGCTTTTTTATTTCTAAAATTTTACCAACCACTATTTTATTGAATTTTTCTTTTTGGCTGATTACTTTGTCAATTTCCACCGTATGGGTAGACAATTTCAAACCTAACTCTTCCGGAGTAACGCTCTTCGGAATATCAACAAAATTCTTTAGCCATTTTAGGGAAATATACATAACGTTATGTTGAAATATTTAAGATTATTATAATAAATATTAAATTATAGTCCTGATATCCTGATAATCAGACATCCTTTCCCTGATAATCTGATTAAACTGATATCCTAAGGGTTATTAAGGAAATCAGTTAATCAGGGAAAGATTATCGGGTAATCTGTTTATCAAAAGGTATTTAAAATATTATTTAAATTTCATATTCGCTATATTCGCTTCTATTCGTTTAATTCGCGTGTCTTAGAACTGTTCAAGAAACCTCAAATCTCCGCCATTAAATAATCTTATATCATCAATCCCATATTTCATCATAGCCAGCCGCGTTAAGCCCAGGCCAAAGGCAAACCCGGAATATTTTTTCGGATCAATACCGCCGTATTCCAAAACCTTCGGGTGAACCATGCCGGAAGGCAACAATTCCAGCCAGCCGCTATTTTTGCAGCTTGGGCAGCCCTTGCCGCCGCAAATCGTGCATTTTATATCCAGCTCCAAACCCGGCTCGACAAAAGCGAAAAAACCGGGCCTGACTCGAATTTCCATTTCTTTTTTAAAAATCCCGGACAAGAGTTCTTTCATTACGGAAATCAAATTAGCCAGAGATATATTTTTATCAATCATTAAACCTTCCATCTGATAAAAAGTATGCTA
>Ga0210018_1001005_pt1 | contig 14923 bp, 18 predicted proteins | sample CryGeyCG2014_010_2_FD_183967 | JGI IMG/M metagenome (GOLD analysis project Ga0210018, IMG submission 183967) | Groundwater microbial communities from aquifer - Crystal Geyser CG09_land_8/20/14_0.10 (SPAdes) (version 2) | ecosystem: Environmental > Aquatic > Deep subsurface > Groundwater | place...
GTTTTATATAATCACCCTTGAAATCGAACCACACCCTCATAAAGTCATGTCTTTTAATTTTTCTCATTTTTCCTATTTCTGGATCTTGAAGATAAATAAATTGCTCATCTATTCCAGCTACAACTGAATAATGCCCGTCAGCAACTTCAGAATCAGCATAATCTTTTCTCCCTCTTGTAAACCAATTAACAATTACAGGCGCTTTCTTGTCCAGCCATTTTTTAATATCACTCAAATTGCTATTATTTTTGATAATAACTTTTAATCCAAATTTCTCTGCCGCTTTTTTGATTGTCTTGTCATTAACTCCCAGATCTTTATCACTCTTGCAAAGTTTGGCAATTTCTTGTTCTGATTTTTCAATGCCATAATAGCTTAAAACTATTTTTAATGACGCTGGTCCGCACATACTGGCGTTTAATGTTTCCTGAAATGGTTGAACTTTTAGCATTTTTTTCATGATTTTATCAAAACTCCCTTTTCTCTAACATATTTCCTCTTCCTGTTTTTCTCTATTTTCTTGATAATATCTCCTCCTAAATCAATTTTTAAAATCGAAGCCAAACCAAAAAGATAAATAGCTATATCGGCTAACTCTTCTGGTAAATCTTGTTTCTTTTTTAGCCAAGCATCAAAAGCTTCGGCTAATTCTCCTTGGGTTAAGCAAAACTCCAATGGCACATCTTTGATATTAAAGCCTTTGTCTTTTTTGTTCTGAAAAATAATTTCTTGGATATATTGGCAAGTTTGCTTAAATTGTTTGGATTTTGATTGGTTCATAATTATTGCCTAATTATCTTCGTGCGTCTTTTTTCTTCCATCTTTTTTAACCATTCTTTTGTGCTCTGCTTTGAAGAATTTTTTGATTTAGGAAAGTGTCATAAAATTAAATTGTATTATTTTTTTCCATATCTATGAATCCTCTTCTGTGATTACTTGAATCTTATTTTTCTTAAGCAAATCAGCAGTCACGCCGTCGCCTTTGATTATTGTGCCAGAAAAAGTTCCATCATAAATTTTGCCGCAGCCACAGGAGGGACTCTTTTGTTTAAGAATTGCTTGTTTGATATTGAATAATTTAGCTAATTTTAAAACTTGTTTTGCTCCTTGCAAGAAGTTTTTGGTCACATCTTTGCCTGATTTAGTGATTACTTTATCGTCTTTTTGTTCTGCTGGCTCTCTTGGCGTTGAGAGTCCGCCTAATTGTTCCGGGCAAACAGGAATTAAAATTTCTTTTTTAGCCAAAACAATAACCCTCTTGTCTGGTTTGCTTTTAGCGTCCCAGCGGCATTTTATTCCTAAAAGACAAGCGCTACAAAGTTTCATTGATTTCTTAATTTTACTTAAATTAATTTTTATCCCAATTTTTTGTTGAAGTTTTTGTCATTAATTCGACATAGCCGCCATATTCACAATACTGGCTCTGTTTTACGCCTAATTTTTTTAAAATTTCAATAATTCTATTTTTGTGTTTTCTTCTGTTTCTAAAATTGCCTTGCAATTCAATTTCAATAAAATCGCCTAAATTTTTAACTTTATCCAAAACAATTTCAAAATCTTGATATCTAAAAACTTCCCGTTTTTTATCTATTGTGCAGATTTCAGTAAAATCCAATTCTTTTAAAATCTTTAATAATATTTTGCCGTCTTTTATGCCAACTTCAGTTTCTTCGCAAACTGAATATTTGCCAGAACTTTTTAAAACATGATAATCAAAACTCGCTGTTTTATTTATTAAATCCTGACGCACTCTTAAATAATAGCGGGTATTAAAAAACGACTTGTGCGGCGGGGACAAATAAATATCAACCTGATGCTTATCAGTAATTTTCTTTGCGCCCAAGCTTAAAACTTGCTTCCGCAAGCTCGCTAAATTATTTACTCTAGCTTTGATTTCTATTTCCATATTCTTTTTTTATTAATTTTCTCTTTATTCCTAAAAGCCTTTTCCAAATCAATATTGGAACGATTAGCAATCGCACAAAGATAGATTAAAACATCTGCCAGCTCTTCATCTATTGAACAAAATTTTGAATTATGGTCAATTTGAATTTTATCTTTTTTGCGGACTGCTTTAAAAAGTTCGCCAACTTCTTCTCCTAAAAGTAAACATTTTTGCAAAATGGTTTCATGATCAAATCCTCGTTCTTTTTCAAACTCGCGAGTGTATTTTTGAAAATCTTTTAATTTTGGGTTGGTTTTTAGAGTTGGCATGATTCTATTTTAATCTTAGCAATATTCTTCACACAAATCCAGCTGGCCATTGCGCCAAAGCCAGACTTGTTGATATTAAACGGTTTTATCTTTTTTGGGTTTTTGAAAAAAATCAAAATACAGTAGTTTTTATCAGCAACATAATCTTTAATTTCTGGCGTTAACTTATCAACCCCCAAATCAGCTTGAGCGTATTTGTCTAGAATTTCTTTTGTTTTTTGCTTGGTTAAATTTTCAAATTGCAGAATTTTAGAAACTTCGGCTTTAATAGTTACTAGCTCGCCAGAGTCTTTGAAATAAACAATATCTCCTTGTTTGATTTTATCCCAAGGAGCATATTTATTCTTGTACCAGCGTGACTCAACTGTTTTCTCGCCGGTTAAAATCTTAGGCAGCAATCCCCAAGATTTGCGCATGATGGCGATGTGATGCATTGACTTTATTTTAAGCACGCCCTAATAAACTCCCTGAACAGCGGATGCGGTTTTAATGGCCGGGATTTGAATTCTGGGTGAAATTGGGTAGCGACAAAAAATGGATGATTCTTGAGCTCAATAATCTCGACCAGATTTTTTTCTGGATTAATGCCGGCAAAAATCAGGCCTTGCTTTTCTAATCTTTCGCGATAATTATTATTAAATTCATAACGATGACGATGCCGTTCTGTAATATTAATTTTTTTGTAAGCACTAAAACTTAAAGTATTTTTTTGCAGCTGGCAAATATAAGCGCCTAAGCGCATTGTCCCGCCATAATTTTTTTTATTTATAATCTCTTTTTGCTCGGCCAGAATATCAATGACCGGGTTTTTTGTTTTTGGACTTATTTCAGTGCTGTGAGCATCTTTTAAGCCGCAGACATGGCGAGCAAACTCAATGCAGGCTAATTGCATGCCAAAACACAAGCCCAAAAACGGCTTTTTGTTTTCCCGGGCATATTGAATAGCTTTTATTTTACCCTCAATTCCGCGCGAACCAAAACCGCCAGGGACAATAATGCCGTCCAGTAGAGACAAGTCGCGACTTGTCTCTACTTCTGAATCAACCCAAATTATTTGCGCCTTTGTTTTGAAAAACCAGCAAGCATGTTTTATGGCTTCTATAACTGAAATATAAGAATCAGTTAAGGTGAATGCGCCGGTTTTAAAATATTTGCCAATAATACCGATTTTGACTGATTCTTCAGGATTATGAATTATCTGAACCAATTTTTTCCAGTCCTGCAGATCTTTTTTAATTGACCGCATTTTAAATTGACGCAGGATTTTTAAATCCAGTTCTTCAGCCGCAAAATTTATCGGAATTTCATAAATATAATCAACATCAGGCGCTGAAACAACATTTTCTTTGGCTATGTTGCAGAAAATAGAAATTTTATTTCTTCTCGGCTCGTCCAGCGGTTTGCTGGCTCTGGCTAAAATAAAATCGGGCTGAATGCCGGCTGAATTCAGATTGCGCACCGCGTGCTGGGTTGGCTTTGTTTTCATTTCGCCAATTTTTGACGGGATAGGCAAATAAGAGACCATAACAAAAATAACATCTTCTGGTTTTTGAAGATGCATCATTCGGCCGGCTTCCAGAAATAATAAATTTTCATATTCGCCGACTGTGCCGCCGATTTCAATTAAGACAAAATCAGCTTTTGTTTTGCGGCTTACTTTTTTTATTCTGGCAATAACTTCTTCTGGAATATGGGGCACAACCTGAACGCATTTGCCTTGATATTCTAGGTTTCTTTCTCTTCCGATAACCGCCTGATAAATACTGCCGGTTGTCATGTAATTATCAGATAAAATATTGCGGTCTAAAAATCTTTCGTAATTGCCGATATCCTGGTCCGTTTCCATGCCGTCTTCAGTAACAAAAACTTCGCCGTGCTCAATTGGATTCATTGTGCCGGCGTCAACATTGATATAAGGGTCGATTTTAATAGCTGTCACTTCAAAACCGCGGGCTTGAAGAAGTTTGCCGATTGCGGCTGTGGCTGTGCCTTTGCCGACTCCTGACATTACCCCTCCGACAACAAAGATATATTTGGGCATTTTTTATTCTAGCATCTTATTTTGGTTTGTGCTAGAGTAAATATCATTTATGAAATCCCAAACTTTTAAGACAATTAAGTTTGTTTTTTCGCAGGCTGGTTATAAATGGGCAATGATTTTTGTTGCCTTTTTCATGCTTATTTATGTTGGCGCTGATTTTGCTCATCCGTTTATTTGGCGGCAAATTATCAATATCATCAGCAATAATGCCAGCGGCTCTATTCTATTTTTAATGATAATTTTAGCCATTTCTTTTTTTGTTCACAGAATTTTTCGGGATTTAGCCGGCATGTTTTTGGTGCGCATTGAGGCAAAAACAATGCAGACTATCGGCAATCGCGCCTTTTCGCATGTGATTAAACTGCCTTATAAATTTCATGCTTCAACTTTTGCCGGTTCAACATCGCGAAAGATTCAGCGCGGGGTTGGCATGATTGAAACTATTTTTGATATTTTCTTTTACGATTTAACGCCAATCTCTTTAACAATGATATTGGTTGTTCTGATTTTGCTAAAAACAAATATTTTAATTGGCTTGCCCCTATTAATAAGTCTGATTATATTTATTATTATCAGTCTTGTTTTGGTGCAAAAACAAATGAAGCTTGAAAAAATACGCACTCTCAAAGAAAACAAGCTGTCCGGCACAATGATTGATTCAATAACTAATAATTTAACCGTTAAAACATTTACCGGAGAAAAATACGAAAGCAGGCTTTTTAATCAAGACAATCAAGCTTGGGCGAAATCAGCGACAAAATGCTGGAGCTTCGGCACTCTGGTCAGCCTTTTCCAGGGAGGATTTATCGCGTTTTTGGAAATAATGCTTTTGTCAATCGCTCTTTATTTTTGGCAAAAAGGCGTTTTTAATGTCGGCGATATTGTTTTTATTCAGGCTAATATGGGTCTTTTGATATTTCCAATGTGGACTTTTGGCAGATTTTACAGGCACCTAAGGCGGGCTGAAGTTGATATGCAGGATTTAATCAAGCTCTTGGCAAAGCCGATGACTATTAAAAGCGCAAAAGACGCGCCTTTGCTCAAAATCACAAAAGGCGAAATTAAGTTTGACCAAATTAGTTTTGCTTATGAAAAACAAAATAAATATGCCCTTAATAAGATCAATCTTTTGATAAAGCCGGGCGAGAAAATAGCTCTAGTCGGGCCATCTGGCGCTGGTAAAAGCACTTTTATCAAACTTTTATTCAGGTTTGTTGACCCGACATCAGGCCAGATTTTAATTGATAATCAGAATATTAAGAAAGTGAATCTGGAAAGTTTGAGAAAAAGCATCAGCTTGGTGCCGCAAGAGCCTCTTTTGTTTCATCGCAGTATTTATCAAAATATAAAATACGGCAAAAAAAACGCTAAAAAAAGCGAGATTATCAAAGCGGCTAAACTGGCTTATGCTGATGAATTTATTCAGGATTTGCCGAAAAAATATAAATCTCTGGTTGGCGAGCGCGGCATTAAACTTTCCGGCGGCGAGCGCCAGAGAATTGCTTTAGCTAGAGTGTTTTTGGAAAACGCGTCTATTTTGGTTTTAGACGAAGCAACTTCCAGCTTGGACTCGGTTTCAGAAAATTTAATTCAGGAGGCCCTGAATAATTTAATGAAAAATCGAACAACAATTGTTATTGCTCATCGTTTGTCAACGATTCGCAAGATGGACCGGATTATTGTTTTTGAAAAAGGCAAAATTGTTGAAGTTGGGCCGCATGATAAATTGCTCCAAAATTCCAGTCTTTATCAAAAGCTTTGGCAATCGCAAGCCAACAGGTTTATTGATTAATAAATCCTAGATTTTTTCTTGAATTCTAAAATTCAAAACCCCCGCGATTGCGGGGTTTATTGAACCAATTATAAGCATCAATTCTCCGAAATACTTTTTGATGAGTTTTAGAGGGTTTTTAGTTTTTGATTGCATAAAATTATTTATCTTGCTTTTCTCTTTTTCTGTTTCCTCCCGCAACCTCCTCCGCAATATTCTGCGGCACATGGGCGTAGAAATTAAATTTGACTTGCGTTCATTAAAGTTAAACCGACAATTTTGTTGTTGCGCTTGCGAATAAGCATGCCGTTGTCTAGAACTTCAGTATCAGTTGCCTGTTGTGGTTTTTCAAAACTAACATACATCACATCGGAACACCGTTAACTGATTTTATGGCTTGCATAATTCAAATAATAGCAAATTTAAAAAAATTATCAAGTTTTCAGATTTGTTGAAGCGTAAATTTCTGTTTCAGCTTCATTAAAGCGATTAAAGCGCTTTTTTCTTGTTCGTTTAATTTGGCGTTAATATATTTAATATCTTTCTCCATTTCCGGGATAAAGACATATTCCAGCGCATTAACGCGGCGTCTTGTTTTTTCTATTTCAGAAGAAAGCAATCTCGCCGAATGCTCAATTTCTGCTAATTTAATTAAATCCGGCAGTGTTTTTTGAAAAGATTCCAAGCTTTTGTCTAAATTTTTTGGCACAGAATAGCTAGAATAGCATTTATAATCTTTGCCAATAATTTTATAATCAAATTCTGGAATTTCAACGCTCATTATATTTTTTGTTTTTACTTCCAAGGCAATCTCTAAATTTGGCCAAATTAAAGCTTGTTCTAGCTGTCTTTTGCTTATCTGCGATGAGGCAAATACGAAATTTTGGAAAGCCAAAGCCAGTTCCTGTTCGACTTTTTCACGCAAATCGCGCGCCTGCCTGATTATAGCCATAAATTCCCGCATTAAGCCGTCCCTTTTATCTTTTAAAAGTTTGTGTCCGGCCTGGGCGATTTTTAATTTACGTTTTAGGCGGATAAGCTCTATGCGCGTCGGATTAATCATAATTTTTTAAGTACTTCTTGATATGTTCTTCTTTAACTCTTTTTAATTCAGCTCTCGGCAAAATGCTTAAAAGATCCCAGCCAAGATTTAAAGTGTTTTCTATGGTTCTGTTCTCGTCTTTTTTCTGCCGGACAAATCTATCTTCAAATTTATTAGCAAACTCTAAATATTTTTTATCTATCTCAGAAAGCGCTGATTCGCCTAAAACAACCGAAAGTTCACGCGCTTCTTTGCCTTGAGCATAGGCTGCAAAAAGCTGATTCAAAACACTAGCATGATCCTCGCGGGTTTTGCCAAGGCCAATTCCTTTGTCTTTCAAACGCGACAAGCTAGGTAAAACATCAATACTTGGATAAATGCCTTGGTTGTGCAAATCGCGCGAAAGCATAATTTGGCCTTCAGTGATATAGCCAGTCAAATCAGGGATAGGATGAGTCTTGTCGTCTTCCGGCATAGTTAAAATCGGAATTTGCGTAATAGAGCCTTTTTTGCCTTTAATTCTGCCAGCGCGTTCATAAATAGTTGAAAGATCAGTATATAAATAACCTGGATAACCTCGACGACCCGGAATTTCTTTACGACCCGCAGAAATCTCGCGCAAAGCTTCGCAATAATTAGTCATATCTGTGAGAATAACCAAAACATGTATATCTTGTTCAAAGGCCAGATATTCAGCGCAAGTCAAAGCCATTCTCGGCAGGGTGATGCGCTCAACAACAGGATCGTCAGCTAAATTTAAAAACAGCACTGCCCGCTCTAAAGCGCCGGTTTTCTGAAACTCTTGCTGGAAAAATTCAGCTTCTTCAAAAGTAATGCCCATAGCGCCGAAAACAACCGCAAAATCTTGGCCTTTAACATTGGCTTGTCTGGCGATTTGGGCTGCGATTGCTGAATGCGGCAAGCCAGCGCCGGAGAAAATGGGCAATTTTTGACCACGCACCAAAGTGTTTAGACCATCAATCGCTGAAATGCCGGTTTGAATAAAGTCATTGGGATAATCGCGGGCGCAAGGATTAATCGGGCTGCCATTGATATCTAATTCTTTTTCAGCAATAATTTGCGGCAAACTGTCTTTTGGCCGGCAAGCTCCATCAAAAACACGGCCAAGCATATCTTTTGATACGGCTAAATGCATTGTTCGACCCAAAAATTTGACTTTACTGGATTTAATATTGAAGCCGGTCGTATGTTCAAACATTTGGACAATTGCTGTTTTTTCGCTAACCTCTAAAACCCGGCCGCGTTTGATTGCTTTGTCAGCCAGTTCAATTTCAACAAGTTCTTCGTATTTAATATTGGCATCAATTGGGATTTCAACGATTAAAAGCGGACCTGATAATTCTTTGATTGTTTTATACAGTTTCATTGATTGCTTTAATTGATTTTTCTAATTTATCTTCCGTCATTATTTTTGCCTTAACAATGTCTTCTTTAAAAGGCAACATCAGAATCTCTTCCAGCTTAAGATTTTCTCTTAATTTTTTAAGACCCAGATTATAAAATGCTAAGATTGCTTTAAGCATTAAATAGAGTTTTTGGAGCGAGGTGTAAGTGTCAATCTCGTCAAATGCGTTTTGATGTAAAAAATCTTCGCGAATAGATTTAGCCGTATTCAAAAGCAACTGCTCTTCGGCTGATAAAGCCTCAACGCCGACCAATCTAACAATTTCCTGCAGCTCGGCTTCTTTTTGCAGGATACTCATCGCTTTTTCGCGCATCTGCGGCCAATCTTCGCTCGTATTTTTTTTGATAAAGTCATCAACTTTATCACAATAGAGCGAATACGAGGTGAGCCAGTTGATGGCTGGGAAATGACGTTTATAAGCGAGTTTTTCGTCTAAACTCCAGAAAACCCTTGTCACGCGCAAAGTATTTTGCGTGACTGGTTCAGACAAGTCCCCGCCCGGCGGCGAAACCGCGCCAACTATTGTCAAAGATCCTTCTCTGCCCCCCAAACATTTTACTTTGCCGGCGCGTTCATAAAAAGCCGCTGTTCTTGAACTTAAATAAGCTGGATATCCTTCTTCTCCGGGCATTTCTTCCAGCCGACCGGAAATCTCGCGCATTGCTTCTGCCCAACGAGAAGTAGAGTCAGCTGTAAGCAAAACTTTATAACCCATATCTCTAAAATATTCAGCAATAGTTATGCCAGTATAAACACTGGCTTCGCGAGCTGCCACCGGCATATTAGAAGTATTAGCGATTAAAACCGTCCGCTTCATTAATGGTTCGTTTGTTTTAGGATCTTTAAGCTGAGGGAATTCCTGTAAAACATCGGTCATTTCATTGCCCCGCTCGCCGCAGCCAACAAAAACGACAATATCAACATTCGACCATTTGGCTAATTGGTGTTGGACCACTGTTTTGCCCGCGCCAAAAGGCCCGGGCACGCAAGCTGTGCCGCCTTGGGCAACCGGAAAAAATGCATCAATTACTCTTTGACCAGTTAATAATGGCTCGCTTGGAATCAGTTTTTTAATAATTGGCCTGGATTGGCGAATCGGCCAAATCTGCTTCATTTTGATTTCTTGATTGCCAATTTTACAAATAACATCTTCGACTGTGTATTTACCTTTTTGAACAATTTCGCTGATTTGACCGCTGTGTGCCGGTGGAATCATGATTTTATGTTCAATTAAAGAAGTTTCCTGAACCGTACCAATTATAACGCCCGGCTCAGCCTGTTCGCCTTTTTTCAGACGAGGTGTAAATTCCCATTTTCTAGTTCTGGAAAGACCAGCCATATCAATGCCGCGGCTAATATAATCCCCGGCTGTTTTATAAATTTCATCCAATGGTCTTTGCACGCCGTCATAAATAGACCCCAAAAGTCCTGGGCCGAGTTCAACTGTTAAAGGCCGAGCAGTCAAATAAACTGGTTCCCCTGGCCCAATGCCGGAAGTCTCTTCGTAAACTTGAATATAAGCTTGGTCGCCAACCAGTTTAATAATTTCGCCGATTAATTTTTTGTCTGACACCTTCACCACTTCATACATATGGGCATCAGACATGCCGGAAGCCACCACTAGTAGTCCAGAAACTTTAATAATTTTGCCGATGTTTTTTTCTTGCATAATTTATTCTAATTTTAGAATATCGCTGCCAACTGCTTTTTCAATAATTTTTTTTAAATTTTTTAGACTCTCTTTGGTTGCACCTTGAGCCGTGGGCAGAGTAATAATTGCCGGCAAGGTGCGAGTGCTAATCTCATTAATTTCTTTATAAAATTTTTCAGCCCAATCTTCAGCAATAAACAAAATCCCGTAATCATCTAAATTTATTTTAGTCAAATCGCTAAAAACATCAAAGCCAATTGCTTTAAACCCCAATGTTGAATTTTGAGAACCAAGAATTGCTAATTTCATGTTTAATATTATTTAATTTTGCATTCATAATCACTCTCACCTTTCTGGCCGCGTCAATTTTTTGAAAATAATAATTTAAAACAACCGGGGTTTGACAAGGATAATCGCGGGCTTGCTCTTTTATTTGCTCTAGGTTAAAATTCAAATCCAAATCTTTTTTAAGCAGTTTTTTAACAAAATTGTCGCGCATTTTTTTGGCAATTTTCCAGCGAGCTTTATAAAGCGCCAAATCGCAGATTTCATCAATTTTTCTGGGCGTTGGATTACTGATTTTTGGTATCAAGACTTTTGGCTTTTTTTGAGGCAACAGTTTTTTGTTAAATTTAGATTTAAGATATAATTTTAGTTTTAGATAATCATCTTTAAGAAATAAAAACTCGAGCAAACATTTGTTATCAATAATTTTCTGTAAGAGTTTTTTTAAATCTTTTTCATCGTTTTCTAATGCTTTTTCAAATTCTTTTGGTTTTAAATTTAAAAGGTTATCAGCGTAATCAGTATCGTTTAAGACACGAAAAGATTCTTCTGCATTTTCTGCAGAAGCCATTCTGGCTATATCAGTTTGGTCTAATATTTTTTTTTCTAAAACTCTGATTAATCCTATAGCGTACTCATACATAAAACTTAAAACAATATTCTCGCTACTTGTGTTTCTAATTTGCTTCTTGCTTCAGAAATCAAAACCGGAAAAGTATTATCAATTTCTAGCGTTCCTGAAATAAATTTAAATCCGTTATTCTTGTCTTCTGTGCATTCGCCATTTTTTGGCAAGTCCTTTTTAAGTCTAGTAATCAGTTTTTCGGTATTAGAGTTTTTAAGTTCTGCCAGGGCTTGCTCAAAAATATTATCCAGTATTTCTTTTTTCTTATCCAGAATAAGCTTATAACTCTCGTTCTTGTTTTCTTTCAAAATCAGCTTGGCTTCTTTTATTTTTTCAATTCTAAAATTTTCTAAAGCTTCAACGTGAATTTTTATAGCCTGTTTCTCTGCCTGGGCTAAAACCTCTTTAATTTGAACTTCGGTTTGTTCTTTGATAATTTGAATCTCTTTTTCAATTTCTTGATTGATTTTTTGAATAATGTTTCGCAAAGCCATATTAACCTATGACAATCCCGTTAATCAATAAAATAGTCGCCAACAACCCAAGCACAGCATAGGTTTCTACCATGGCGGCTAAAATTACGCCTTTGCCCGATGCATCAGGCTGTTTAGCAACGATGTTCATGCCGGCAATAGAGACTTTTCCCTGGAAAATCGCTGAAATTAAACCAGCGATTGCCACTGGCAAACAAGCAAATAAAATTGATAATCCTGTTTGCCAGGAAAGAACCGGAATGGTTCCGGTTAAAAGTCCCAATTTAAATATTACCCAGAAACAGCCAATAAAGCCGTAAATGCCTTGGGTTGAAGGCAGGGCTTGCAAAAGCAGGACTTTGCCGAATTTCTCCGGCTCTTCAGTAACAACGCCAGCGCCGGCTTGGCCTGCTTTGCTGGTTCCGATTATAGAACCAATGCCGGCTAGAATAACAGCGGCCGCAGCGCCGATAATAGCAAAAACTATTCCAATCATATTTTTATTTTTAATTATTAATTATTCACTTAATATTCGCTTCGCTCATATTATATTATAAGAACCTCTCGCCCGCCTTCGGCGGGCTCAAGAACCTTTTAATATTCGCTTCGCTCATATTATATTATAAGAACCTCTCGCCCGCCTTCGGCGGGCTCAAGAACCTTTTAATATTCGCTTCGCTCATATTATAACACAAGAAAAAATTTTTGCAAATCCTTATCCACATTTCTACTATTGACAATATTGACACTATTTGCTATGATATAAATATCACGACGAAAAGGGGCCCGAACGGTTAATTACCTAAGGCCCCCTTTTCTTTTGGCTATTTTTTCTTTAACACCGTTTCTGTCGAGACCATCAAAATATTTTCTTGTTATTTTTTTATACAATGAAGACGCTCTTTTAAAATCCGGAAAGAGAATTTTCTCAAACCTTCCCTCTTCAATGAGAAACTCGACGAGTAATTTGTAATCGCCATCTCCGGACACCAACACCACATTGCCAAAACTCTCTTTCCGGTAAAGCATTTTCATAACATAGAAAACAATATCAGTATCTACATTGCCCTTCTTCACACCAAGCATCGCCGGATTATGTTCCTTGAACTTCAGAATAAACCCTGCTTCCTGTATTTCATCATATAAATCTTGATATTTCTCCTGCACGAAACCAAGAAAGTAGTACGCTTTTTTTACGCCATACTTCTGCCGCAAATACACCCGAAACCGCGCTAAATCAATGCGCCATGGCTTATCAGCCGTTGTGGTGCTCATATACAAATTCTGCCCGTCCACAAAAGCAATGTTGTTTTGTTGTTTGTTGTTTCTTGCCATATTAAAAATTATTTCCATGTGCCTGTTTTAAGTTATTAAGAATTTCGTAAAGCATAATTAGTCACTAGTTGTTGCAAATTTTGCAACAACTGAATTTTTATCTAGTTCTTTTTCTTGAAAAACATTGCGAATATGGCGGGAAATAACTGATTTATCACGATTAAACAAAACAGCCATTTGATCCAAAGAAAGCCAAACGGTTTCCTGCTCCAATTTTACTTTTAACTCCACCTCGTTCTGCGGGGTTTTGTAAATCACTATTTCGCCTTTTTTGAATTCTTGTTTTACCATAATGTTTTAGAAAGCTCTTTTATTGAATTAAAAGTTTTATAGAGCATAGATTACAATTGAGTTACCATTTCGTCTTCTTTACTAGATATTTTTCTTTGCTGATATATTCAATGAGAAGATCATAGAATAATTTTCTGGAAGTGCGCTCTGTGTTAGGATTTGTTATTTCGATAGTATCTCCCATGCCCTGTTTACTAAGTTTTAACGAAAAGTTGTTCCATTTTTTTACCTCCTCATCATTATTCTCAAAATTACTACCGACGAGATTTTCAAGAAGATACTTGGAAAACAAGTAATGTCTTTCTTGCTCCTCACTTCCTAGTCTATTATTGTCTCGAATCTGTTTCAGAACATTAACAAAATTATTCGTGCCATCAGAAATAGTTGAAAGAATTTTAATAGAAAAATCGATAAACTGCAAGATTGTGGTAGACCGGTCAGAAAAATCATCTCCATAGTAAGCGCCTTCTTTTATGAGTTGTCTGTCAAAATTGTAGAGTTTTAATAGTTGTCTTAGATTAAGCTTTTCTTTTGTTTTTAAAAATAACCACTCTTTCAATATTCCACTAAGAAATATCTTTGAATACCCATTTTCGCCCATTGCGTCTGTGAACCTTTTATCTTCTAGTCGCATAGTAGTAATTAAGGTATCCACATAGTCAGAGACTATTTTTTCATTATTAAAATCGTAAGTTTTAATACTGAAAAACTTATCAAAGTATCCACTAAAGTTCGTATTTAAACCATATCTGTGATAAAAAATGCTTTCTATATTTTGGCGATCACCCACAAGAATTATCTTATCAAGGTCAAATTTATTAGGCATTTCTTCGTTTGTATCTAAATCGAAATGTGCAGAAAAAACATTTAATATTCTAAATATATGTTCGGGATCGACGCGATCCAGGTCGTCTAGCACCAAGACGCTTTTTTTACTACTTTTTTGTTCGGATATTTTTTCTTTAAGCAACTCGCTAAAATAATCAGTTTCTGAAACCTTTTTTGACTTTGATTGCTTGAGAAATTTTTCGATAAATCCTTGTTCTCCAGCTTCAAATTGTTTTTTAAATTCCTGGAATTTCTCGAGTAAATTGGTCATGTCTTCCACCGGCTTCCCAAGTTTTGCCAAAGGAGCCAATGCTGGATTGTAGAAAGTTGCAATATCAGATATGGTTGAAACTCCTGCGCCCAAAATTTTTGAAAGTGATGTATTTGTCTTGCACCAAATATAAAAAAGGGTCATTAAATCTCTAATGCCGTTAATTTCGTTCTTTTTGAATAAATCCCGATTCTTTTTTGTTAGTTCCACCAAAAGATCATATTTAAGAATCTCTACAATATCTTCATTAGAGCTTATCTGATAATAGACTGGGAATAAATGGAATACTTCATATTTACTTTGTTGCTCCTTAAAAAATTCATTCAAAAAATAAGTTTTACCAGTACCAAATTTTCCAGAAATAAATATTCTTCTATTGGTTTCAAAACTAATATGCTCAGTAAAATCGGGGAATAAATCTTTAACCGGAATTTTAAAAGTATCCCTTTGTATTTCTTGTTTTAACTCCGCCTTATCCATAAAACCCTCTATTTAATTTCTTATTCTCCTCACTAACCCCATACTCTTTATCATAAATCTCGCTGTAATTGACATAGAGATGGTTTTGATCCAGACACTCAAGCAAAAATCTTTTTTAGTCTTAATGCCTCAACCATTTATGCTAATTCTACCCCCTCTTCCCCATTTTATCAAGAGAAAAACGGCTAAG
>Ga0210018_1001006_pt1 | contig 14921 bp, 9 predicted proteins | sample CryGeyCG2014_010_2_FD_183967 | JGI IMG/M metagenome (GOLD analysis project Ga0210018, IMG submission 183967) | Groundwater microbial communities from aquifer - Crystal Geyser CG09_land_8/20/14_0.10 (SPAdes) (version 2) | ecosystem: Environmental > Aquatic > Deep subsurface > Groundwater | place...
TGGTTGGTAGGTATTAACAAAACTGTGGAGGGAGCGGGACACGGCCGTTGATGTTCCGCTTAACTTAACTTCAATCGGGACAACTCTACCTTCACGGACAATAATAAAATCGGTTTCGGCTTGAGACCGTGTCCGCCAGTATTTTAGCTCGTAGTCGCGGGCTAGTAATGAAAAGAAGCTATTTTCTAACAAACTGCCACTGCTGTACCGTTGCAGAGGTGGTGAAAAGTCATCTAAAATGGCGTTTACCAAACCGGTATCAAAAAAGTAAATCTTAGGGGTTTTAACCAGCTCTTTCCGCGTATTCCGATAGAAAGGCCTCATCTGCTGGCAGATGTAAACTTTTTCTAAAAAGCCTAGGTAACGTTTAAGGGTCCGGTAATCAAGGCCCGATACCTGCCCTAGTTCTTGGTAATTAATTAAATTACCCATCTGCAAACCTAAAGCCTTAATCAAAGCCTTTAGTTTGTAATCGTCAGCTGACGACAAAAGGTCTTTCACTTCCCGTAAAAACAGAGTGTTATAAATCCCCTTTAGCAAATCCTGTTTAGTTTGAAGATTTGATTGCAAGACCACCTCTGGATAGGCGCCATACAACAGGTATTCTTGGTAATACTCTTTTAGCTTGGTGGTAATTGGTTGACTAGTTGGCTGGGCAAAGTCGTGTTTAGACCACAACCGATGCAGGTCTTGGTCCCTAGCCTGCAAGAATTCTGAAAAAGAGAAGGGGTATAATGTCACAGTCACTACTCTTCCGACTAAGTATTTAATCGCCTGAATGGTCAGATCAGCCGCCGAGGAACCCGAGATCACAATCTTTTTACCCGGGAAAAAGTCAAATATGTATTTAAGGTTTTTGCCGCCCACCGGGGAATAGTGAAACTCGTCAATCAGTAAGTAATCAACCGATTCTAAGTAAAGCTGGCTAAAGGCTTTTATGTCCTGATTAAAAAGATCCAGAACATCAGAATCTTCAAAACTCATGTATAAAGCGTTAGTCAATTGGCTATGGTAATGTTTAAGGAGAGTAGTTTTACCGCTCCGGCGGGGACCAACCAAGGCAATAATTTGAGGCAGGTCAAGCAACCGATCTAATTCGGCTTCTACTTCCCTCGATATGTATCCAATATTAGCAGGGCTGTCTTTGGACATATATCCAATAATAGCAGGGCTATTATTGTATGTCAATTAGTAAAATTCCATTTAATCATAATCGTATTAGTACACCCAAATGGCAGATGTTATTCCTGGCCCAAGTCAAACCAACTACTATACAACCAATCTCTTTCCGGCGAAAGGAGGTTGTAAACATAGCGGAATCTAGTACCGGTGATGGAACCTTCATCAACGGAACGGTTTGAACCGGTCGCTTTAACCCAAGCAATCCGGTCGGACGAACCGCCCATCTTCACCAATTCCAGCTGGCTAACATTCTCAATAGGAGTGGTTCCTTCTTCTTCTAGCCATGATAAGATTGTCTGCTGGGAAGTGGAGTATTCCAAAGAATCAAGATACCCGCCATCTTTTAACAAACCGGCGTTAATAATTAAAGTCATATCCGGCTGGCTGATCGGAGTGCCGCCGCGGTAATCGGCGTTGGGGGGATTTTTTTGGCTGTCGGAGCAGGTTAGGTTGCCGGACCAACTGTGGTAAGGAGAAGAGGAGTCGTATTGGCGGTCGTCAACGCGGCGCAGATAAGGAAAATTGCTATTCTTTGATTCGCGAGCCGCTTGTGGAAAGGAGCGGGAAGATTTATCAAAAGTGAACGACGGGCTGTCACCCACATCGTCGGTGTGGCCGCCGGAAGTGGAAAAGTAATAGGTTTGCGCCAAATTGCCGTTGTAGGTGACCACCTGTCCGCGAGTCTGATCAACAAAAGATCGTTTTCCCTGACCGCCCACATATACCTGGCATGATTCGGTAGCGCAGATAACATTATTAGGATAACTCTGCGCGTAAGGCCACGCGTAAGTACGAGCGGCAATTACCTGCGCTTTGATTGCCTCGGCTGGCCAGTTATTAGGCACTTCGCCAATTCCGGCTAAATATTCTTCTTCAAAAAGCAAATCGTAAGCGGCGCCGTCTTTGCTCACCAAGATACGGCCAGGGGAAGACAGGGTAGCCACTTGGGTTCCGGAATAATAAAAGGTAAGAATGTCGTTAGCAGATTTGCCTTCTTTCGCCATTCCGTAAGCTCCGTACTGGCTCATTCCCACTCCGTGTTCGGTGCCGCGTCCCCAAAACCGCCAGCTGGGAGCGCCGGCTGGATTGGGAGTAGGCGCCCGGCCGGAACAGGAACCCTTGCTTTGGTAGATCAACTGCTGATGGCGCACCATCGCTTCGTTAATCTCTTGCGACAGACTGGACAGACGACTGCCCAAAGCCGAAGACTGCGACAAAGCGGACTCAATTTGAGCTTGAAGCTGATTAGCCTGTCCAGCCAGTTGAGAACGCAAACTGGCCAGCTGGCTCTTTTGCCCCAACAGCTCGGACTGCACCTGCTCCAAAGATTGCTGGTCCTGACGGCACAAAGCAATTTGCCCGTTTATGTCCAAAATTGTTTGGCGCACTCTGTCCAAGAGAGCTTTTTGATATGCCGCCAAAGACAAATCTCCCGTAAAAAGCCAGCCCAACGACCGCCAAGCGCCTTTAGCCGTTTTGTATAAGCGGCGAGTGGCTTGATGACGAATATCTTCCTGACTATTAAGGCTTTTTTGTTTTTTGTCCAATTCCTGTTCAAGGCCAACCAACTCCTTATCCAATTGATCTATTTGATTTTCCACCGCTTGCAATTGCTGATCGGTTAACCCCAACTGGCCGTTGAGCTGGTTGAGCTGGCCCTGAAGGGATTGTTGGTAAGCCTTGATCTCTTCCAACCGGTTGGACAAAGTGTACTGCTCCCCCTTTTTATTAATTATTTCCAGCCACAAATCTTCCGATTCATCCGCTCGGGCGGGAATAAGCAGACACAAAAAAACTGCTGCTGCTATTGCCAAAAAGGAAATTTGGTAAAGTTTGCCGGGCACAGATTAGTTGAATTAAAATTTACAAAATAAAGTAATTCTATATCGCTATTGACACCAAACTACCAACTACATTACCTTTAAGAAGTAGTATGGTTATTCTACTAAATTCTAACACAAAGAATCGTTCAACCGCCCCTTGCTCAAAAGCGGCCGGCTTTTTGGCAGCAGCGTCCACGATTGCTCTACTTTTATTACTGGGAATAGGTTCGGCGCCCGCGCGCGCGCAAACATACATCTGTCGAGACTATGACGCTGTCGACAATCCAACATGTGAGCTTTCACAAGTTAGAGACTGCGATAGCGCTCCAGGTTTTATGAGACCTACCTGGGAAATATGTAAATTTATAGACGTATGGCTACTTAATGACTCCTGTTCGTGCCCTGATATTCCTCCAGGTGTAGATCCCCGATTTCCTGCGGGACTACTGGATGTAGATGATAACGGTGAAGAATGCGCTTGCCAGCTATGCTTAGAGCCTGATACAGCAACGTATGGCGGTGATGATTGTAATGTAATCCCCTGTTGCCCAGGAGCCGGTTGCGATACAGTAGCTAACAGATGCCGCCTGCCCGTGGGAGCCGCTTGCGATCCAGACAATGATTATTGCATGACCAACACTTACTGTGCCATAGAGGATCCAGATAGTCCCACACCGGTTTATGTATGCACCGGGGCAATGTATACCCCGCCACCCACTACCACACCTGCATCCACGGGATCTGGCGGCAACCCATTCCTTAGTAAATTCAACTTAAATTTTAGCGGGCTCACCGTTACCAGCCAACTGGGAGATCTTCCATTTGATGCTCTCCCCAGCACTTTAATTGAATGGTTTGTTTTAGTCGCCTTGGGAGTAGGCGGAGCGGTAAGCGTTTTGGCTATTTTGTACGGCGCCTACACGGTTATGTTTAGCGGCGGCGACCCTTACAAATTAAAGGACGGCAAAGAAATCCTCACCGCCGCCATCGCTGGTTTTTTGTTCGTTGCGCTAGCGGTAGCTATTTTAAAAATACTGGGAACCGATATTCTGGGTATATTTGCGTAGACAAGCTGACATATTTGTGTTATACTATAAATGTTATAACTACAAGTTTATTATTTTAAGGAGGTGATATATGTGTTATCACTAATACAAAGTGCTCATGCCGCTCCTTACAATACTGGTGTAAACTTTACAATCTGCGGAACACTTAACTTGGGAATTACCTTGGTTTTTTGGTTGGGCGTCGGCCTAACTTTAGTCTTTGTTACCATGGGAGGCATTAAATATATGTCCAGCCAGGGTGATCCCAAAGCCACTGACGCGGCCAGGAAAACATTAACAAACGCCGTGATTGGTTTTGTCGTCGTGATTGGCGCGCTAGCAATCAGAACATTGACAAGTAAGTTGCTTGGTATAAATCTAAGCAACTGCGACGAGACTGTTTTCTTGAATGCCGTTAACGGAACCTTCTAAAACGGTATTATTCGTTAAACAAAAAACCAAGCCTAGCTTGGTTTTTTGTGCTGGCGGGGGAAAAAGCACCAATGTCTAGGTTCATATACCTTCAGTACACCTTGATGGTGCATGAGGGCCAGATTGCGGGTGGTGGAATGTTTTCGTCATCCTGAGGAGCGTTAGCGACGAAGGATCTCATTTGAAGGAGATTCTTCACCCGCCTTTGGCGGGTTCAGAATGACGAGGGAATGGGATTCTTCCCCTTCACTTTGTTCAGGGTCAAAATGACGAAGAAATTCTGGGCTGTTTGTTAAGTATTTGGACATCAGACACCGGCCAAGTTCTTCCGAGAGTGGGTTAAACCTACCTAAACAATATGCTAAAATCAGAAAAACTTAATTTAGTTAACCGTGCTGGAGGTAGTGAACCAGAACAACCAATTGAAAATACAGTCTTGTGTGATGTAGAATTGCGTATAATCTAAAAAACATATGATCAAACTAATCAAAATCACTTCCGCGCTAGTAAGTTTTCCAGTAAACAATCCCGCCAATAAAGTTGTTAAGCTCAACAGCATATTAGGGCTGGCGGGAACAGTAGTTTTTTGGATAGGCGTTGGTCTAAGCCTAGTTGCTATTATGCAGTCCGGAATTAAGCTAATGCAGTCAAAGGGTGATCCGCGCGAAATTCAATCCGCCCAACAAGCGCTTACCTGGAGTGTCGCCGGCATGGTGGTGGTTCTAGCCGCCGGCGGGATTGTTACTTTGTTTGCTAAGTTGCTGGGGATAGAAAATTTTAAACTGCTTCCCGACTTTTAAAAAAAGGGGCAGCAACCTTTTTATGAAAAAGAGGCCTTCTTTTGCCAAAAAAATAAGCGTTAAAAAAAGCGCCTCATTACTGGTTGCCGCCGCCGGAGTGGCTTATTCTCTGCTAATTGCTCTTCTTTTTCCCCGCTGCGTTTCCGCCGCCGCCGCCGACTGCGCAAGTTATATGACCGGCAGACCTGACAACACCCCAAACATCAAAGGCGTATTCTGCTTAGTAGCTTCTACTGTTAATGTTGCTGTTATGTTCACCGGCGGGATCGCGATGGTGGCGATTATTATCAGCGGCGCTAGACTAATGAACTCCAAGGGCGATCCAAAAAAACTAGCCTCCGCCAAGGAAGCGTTAACTTGGAGCGTGGCCGGTCTGGTGTTAGCTTTGCTGGCAATCTCCATTATTACCTTCCTAGGCCGCCTGGTGGGTTTAGGAGACGACTACACCCCCTCGGTAGTAATACCCGAAATCATATAAGTTGCGTCCTTGACCGCTAGAACTTTGTTTTGCTACATTGTAAGTGTGTTCTGTATGATCAAGCCCGCCGCTAAAAAGCTAGTCCGCTTAATAAAAATTGGTACAAAAATATGCGCGCTGCTCTTTTTATTTCTGCTGGCAGCCTCGCTGCCAGCAAAAGCTAATAAACTGGGCATTAACTTTGGTAGAACCTCGGCAGAACAGGCCGCGTTCAGCTTAGTGGGCGGCACAACCAATGCCGGTTGGGTGGTAATATTAGCCGGACCAAATAACTGCCAAGATTTAATTTCTCTTATCAACGAACACAATTTTCGCGTAATTATTAGAGCATGGAACGGCGGCTGCGCTTTTACCAGAGACCACTACTTGGGCTGGGTAGCTACTTTAGCCGATATGGCAGGGAAAATCAGCGCCGATAAGCAGATTTATTTTATTCCCTGGAATGAGCCGCAGCACCCGGAAGAGTGCGTTAGCGCTGACGGCGCCAACAGCGGCGACCCAACCAGCGTTATGGATGCCACCGAGTTCCTCGCCAAAAAGCTGGTTGATGTTGGCTTGCGCGGAAACGGCAAAAACAAAGTGGTACTGCTCTCTCCCGCCATGGATCCGCTTTACCCCACTCAAGCGATAAGCGGCGATAAATACTTAAGCTTGTTTGACGGCATAGCGGTTAACGCCTACACTGGAGGCAGTTTTAGCACCGCTCAAGGCTTTGTAAGTTTTGTAAAAAACCGGCTGATTCTGCCTGGCGATAAAGGCTATAATTTTTATCTTACCGAGGTAGGTAGTACCATTGATACCTACACCCCCATTGACACAGCTGTCATAGGACAAAAACCCGTTTTTGATAATGCGTCCATTGCCGAATTTCTTAAAAGCCTAGTCACCACTACCTTTCCGGCGAGCGGGGATGAAATAAAAGTGGCGGCTGTTTTGGACCATGATCCGCATTGCGTCAATAACGATGGCGGTACCGTTTGCGGCATTATTGACAGCAGCGGCTTAGACTACTATGGCTGGAACCTCTATAAGTCTGCCGCCACTCGCGCCGTTTATGCCAGTTACCGCACCGCCAACATCCCGCCCGTTATATCGTTCAGCGACGTTAGCCTTGATTTAGATCAAGAAGGCTTGTACCCTTGTAACTCCTGCGCCTACTACACTAAAAACGACCATTTCTGCGGACCTGGCTCTTGCCCGCTTCAGGAAAAAAATAGCCTTTGCCAAATAATAGGTGTTCCTTGGGTGCTGGGCTGTTCCAAGGTCTACGCCAAACAAGAACTAACCAATCCAATTATTGACGACACGGAAGAAGAGGGGGAGCCAAAAACAGACCATCCGCTTTTAGAAGTTGATGACGGCAAGGGCGGCACCATTTTTGCCATATTTAGCCAATCCTCCAATTCGCGCGGAACCCTGCAAGAAGATCTGGAAGCCTGCATCATGGCGCACACTTCCAAACCTTGCGGCTCGGCCGGAAGATATGCCTGCTCGGAAGCGGCCTGCAAAGACGATGATTTTGACTACGACGGGCTAGGTTGCCCAAATGCCGTCGTGGCCGACATGAGCAGCATTCCCGGCTATTCTGGCGCATGCCGCGGACCCTGGAAAATTTGCGGCCCCACCTGCAGATCAAGCACCGTGGATCCAAGAAGTATTCCCGGCTGTTGCAAAGATGATAAAAATTGCAACATTAATGTTGGTGGAATAACCCAAGAAGAAATAAACGCCATGATGGATGGCTGGATGACACGGATCACCAATAATTACCAAGATGGTGTTGCTGGCTGGAAGGCTGTCTTTGCCAAGTCTTTGGAAGCGATTATTGATTCCGCTAAAATGTTCGCCAGCCTTCTGGCAGGCACAGTAGATATAGGGGACTTATACGCTGAACTCTACGCCAACTGGAACAGCGTGCCAATTAGAGAAGGTGAAGAAGAAACCGGCGCGCTTACCGGACAATCAGGCTTTCAGATTGGGACGGTGGCAATAAGCCCCGGCAGTCTTACTACCTGCGGCATATTTGGCTGCTGCGCCAACTGTTCAAAAGAGGAGCTGTTGAGATCCGTCACCGAAGCCAATTACACCACCGCTAATGCGGCCAACAGAAAGCAGTGGCAGCCCGGCACCATTTTTCACATTACCCCTCCCGGACACGGGCTATTAAACCAAACCCAAAAAACCGCCCAAGCCGGCGCCCTCGCCATGTCGCTCTATTCCGACCGAGGCACCGAATCGGTTAATGACTTAGAGGCCGGAATAATTGGCATGCCGGCGATAACGCAGGGGGTGGAAGCAACTACCAGGCTTTTTAGAGTTCCGGAAGGCAGCCGCCGCGCCTACCAGCCGCCGGCAAAAAAATCAACGGCTTTGGCCGTCAATTTCTTAACTAATCAACCCAACAACAATCCCTTAATTAACCTCGCCCAAGCCGGCGACAATAATGTTAGGTTTCCAAAGGACTGCGTTAATGGAGAATCCAACCCCTGCGCGTTTTTCTCCGTCCAAGAAAGAAGTCCAAAAATCTATTTTAAACTGCAAACTTCTTCCAATAATATTTACGGTTTTCAAGTCACTGTTTACGATATTTCCAACTTTACCCGCGCCACTATGTTTATTCCCGCTTCGCAAACCCAGGCTGTCCGCCAAGATACTGACGGCTCTATTATCTATCACTACGGTTGCGGTCTGGAACCGGGCGCATCTTATTATATGGACAGGTTCAACAACTCATGTCCCGCAGACTTTTATAACTTAGCCAATGATCTATGCGAAACCGGTAATATTGACAGCGTGGCGATTGATGTTTTTGACACCTCCCGCGGCGGACCAACCGCTTCTTTTTACGGTAATCCGGAAAACAATCCTCCTTTTACTTTCGCGTCCTGCTGGGAAAAATCCTTCTTTGGCGGCGGTTTGGACGATACTTCCGGCTGTCGCGACGGTTTTAAACCGTACAATTACCTGGAAATGTGCCGCAACGAATTTACCAAAACATATAATCAAGCTAAAAACCCGGTCGGCAACGAGGATACCACCGCCGGTTTGGAAGCGGCCCATGCCGAAAGCGGCAGTTTTGGCACCATTTTTGAACTTCTGGAAAATGATATAGAAAACAATTTACCCAACACTAAGGCGGTGAAAGATCGCGACGGCTGCCAGTGCAGCTGCTTTGACGCAGATGGGAACCCAGGCGATGACTGCAATTGTTCTGGAAACAATGACCCGGCTTGTGTTGACTGCCATATAAATTCAGCCAGAAGACCACAACCAACCTACAAATCTGGCAGTGATTTTGTTTGGAGCTGCGCTTGGACAAACTTTACCCGCGAAAACACGGCCACCCTCAATCCTAGACTGCCGGAATTCTTTAAACCGCTGGTGGAGCTGGTCGGCGGAATCTATGAAGACGGCCAGCCGGTTAGAACAGACACTTTGTTTGACAAAATTTTTGCTCCCCCCAGCAAAAGTATCACCGTAAAGCCGGGCGACCAAAAAATCGCCTGGGGCTACTCGGGTGAAAAAGGAGCCTTTGACAGCAGTTCCGAACAATACGCCGATGATGAAGCGGTAAGCCCCAGCGACGGAGCGGCCACTGATGTGGCTCATTTTGACCCGCTAGGGGTCCTTTTTAGCAAAAGCCATCTTATGACTTTGTCGTTAAACACCCCTGATCAAGCGGCTTATTTAGAGGGGTTGTGGGACAAAGAAAACCCCAGCGACCCGACCACCAGCCTTGCCTACACCCTGCCGGAATACAGCGCTTTGGCGCAAAGGCAAAACAGCTATCAACAACTGGCCGCTTTATACAACAACCATGGACAAAAAAGGTTAATTCCCCTACTGGGATCGCTCGTGGAAACATTAAGAAGGTGGTAGTTGCACTGCTCCACATTATCCCCTTCTCTAAATGCGGCGCTAAAATCTAATCACATTGCCGCGTAGGACGGACATTCCTGTCCGCCATTCCAATACCGCAGACCGGTGATAAAGTTGAGTCAATATTTGTGTACCTCTTCTTCTGAATGGCGGCTTAGAGAGGCCCCCCTACTGGGATCGCTCGTGGAAACATTAAGAAGGTGGTAAAAACATTAAATTACTCAATTTTCCAAATTTGATTGTGGTCTGATATATTTTTGCATCCATCGTCGTTGAAAACATCACTAAAGACAGATGTCTTCATCCATAGCGCGACCACGAAGTTATTACCGGATACAGTCATACTGGTAGAAATGCCATCAAAGGTGGCATCGGTGATAGTATCAGAACAAAGAGCGTCAATATTTTTGTTTGTAGAAAAGGAAGCTCCGGTATTGCTCGGCAGTGGACCGCCCGACACCCGAAGTGAGAAATACTTTTCGCACGCACCGCAAGCGTCATATCCGGCGTTTAAACGATATATGCCTTTAACTTTAAGAGTAACGCTGGTACTTGCCGAATTCACATTTACAAATTGATAAACACCACCGGTATGCGGCGCTCCATAGGAAAATATCTCCTGCCCTTTACTGCCCTGCGCCCACTGTTTCCATTCCGGTCTAACGCAAAGGTTTGGATTACTACAATAAACCCACCACGGATTCCAGTTTTTAGCGACGACAATCGCCTGGCCGCGCGTGTAGAATTGCGTAAAATCAGTCCCTGTTAAGCGGGCGGCGCGGGTAGAGCATGGGAAACTTAATCCGCCGAGAAAAACGGGAAGTAGCGCAATTATATAAAGGCAAGCTTTAACTGGCTTGAACATAAAGTTTTAAATAGTAAGGATCACTCTTTCCTGTCACAACAGCTTTTCCGCTAAAAACCCAAACCGGAACCAGCAATCTTTCATCATCCTTTGAACCTGATATATAGCCTAATTTTGCCTCTTCTATTACCACGCTGTCAAATTGGTCGGGATTAAAGGCGTAAAACTCCCCCCACTCGAGCTTTTCCGCCTCCGGAGAGTATTGGCTAAAATAAGCAACCCAGGCTTTTCCGGAAGCAACACGGCGCCAAGCCTCATCCAAACTTATAACAGAATACTCGCTTTTTTGCCCCAATACCCGATCAGGCACCAGCCATTTAACCGAAACCAACTTGGCATCTAACTCGGCCAACCAAACCATTACTGAACAAGGGTCGTAACTGGAAAATAACACCGTTCTGCCAGCAACGGGCTGGTAGGTAAAACAAAGCTCGGCCAGCAAAGCTTCTTTAGAACTGGCCACCGGAAAAGTATGCCCTACTCCCGCCAAGTAAGACGATCGGGTAAAAACAAGCGCCGGGTCTTTAGCAGAATCAAGCAGACCAACATTAAAAAGATGTTCACGCGCTTTAGAGCGTAGAAAAGGCTCGTCTTCGGAAATCGTACCCACGGTAAGCTTGGAAAAATCACCAATTTTATAGGAAAAAAACCCTGAATCAATATAAACACGCAAATCATCACCGCTGGCTGACCGCCATGTAATAAGACCGTTTTCTTCTTGGTACGAATCGGGAGAAAATCCCAGAACTTTGGCGGCGTTTTGCGCCACCGGCAGGCTCAAACCGGAAGAAACTTTATAAACCGGCAAACGGTCGGTTCCTGTATCAGAAGATAAACCGGTAATAGTGTATTTTGAAGTTTTGTCGGGAAGGGTTAAACCTCCATCAGAAGTCGCCGGAGTAACAGAAGGCACTACCGCCGGTAATTGCCCAAAATCCGCCGGCGGACGAAATACCCAAAAAGATAGCACCAGTAAAATTATAGTAAAAAGAAAAAGTCCGGCAAAGATTATCAGCAAAAAGCGGCTGCCAAAACGTTGGTGCAAAAGTAACCATTTTTCCCTAATTGTTGAAACAATTGAAACCATAAAACAAGATTAAACTAGGTATCGCACGCCCCGCCGCAGTCAAAACCGCCAGGGCTGCTGCCGCAGGGGTTAACATAAGTATTATTTTTCCTAACTTCAAAATGCAAGTGCGGCCCGGTAGACTTGCCAGTGCTTCCCATCAATCCAACTTTCTTTCCAGAAGCAACGGAGCTACCAAAAAGAGAGGTTTCAACCGAGCTTAAGTGTCCATAAATATAAACAACCCCATCCGAACCAGTAATTACCACATAATTGCCAAAATCGGGAATATACGAACCAAAATAAGTATTGCCAGTACAATTTGGAATAAGATAATCCACACAATAACCAAAGGAACCGCCTTCCGCGGCGACGACAGAATCACCTATAGAGCCGCCTATATCAGTGCCGCCATGAGGCTCCCAAGTGCCAAAAGGGCTGTAACAACCAACACAAGCAGTTATTGTACGCGAAGAAGGGACCGGCCATTCCAGTTCTTGAATACCACAATCAACAGAGCAGGGCTGAACATTGGAAAAAACACATAACGCGCCACCGGTCCCTCCGCCGCTTCTAAAGTCTACGGAACTGCCGCTGGAAAAGCCGCTGTAATCCTTTAGAGCCGAACCGGCAACAGCCGCTAATATTAAAACGCCAACAAGCGGCAGGGTAAAACAGCCGCACCCGGCTCCTACCAACACTCCCAACGGCCCCTTTACTTCTCCTTCCAAAAAGAAGGTTTTAGCAAAACTGACCGTCTTCTTGGCAAAATAAGTTACCGCTTCCCAAGCAACCGTTACCGCCATATCAACCAAAGCGGCCGGCGCCCCCACGCCGGTGGCCGCCTCAATTCCCCAGCGGGCCGCTTGGGCGGCCAGCCAAGTGGCCGCTTTTTGTCCCAGTTTTTTGGCCGTCTCCACCATCACCTTTTTCCAAACTTTCTCCACCGCCTGATTAAAGGCCGCCCTTATTGCTTGAACATTAACATTCTTGAGTAGTTTATTGGAAACAGTGCCAAAAATCTTTTTTTGAATTCGCCCGCCAAGCTCGCCCCAAAATTTTAAATAATCCTGAAGATTAACAAAACGCAATTCCCCTTTGGCCACCAGTTTAGAAGCCCAGCCGCCTTTAGCCAAAAGCTTTCTGGCTAAATCCTGCTCCCAATGAGAACCAACCATCTTTGTCCCGCTAGCCAAGCCAACCACCCAACGAGTGCTAAAAACCTTGGTCGTTAAATAGGCTCTTAGCTGTCTAGTGCGAGAGGTAACAAGTGTTTGCAAACTAAAACGCCCGTCTCCCTCCATATCGGCAAAATCTTTATTGCTCAAAGTCAATTTGAGGATGCTTTTCACAAACTTGGGTGTTTTTTGGTCGTAGGTAAATTTAAGCGCGCGGACCCTCATTTTAAAATATTCCTTAGCAAAAGCCTTAACCGTGCCAACCAAATCACCCGACTCAATAAAGACATCCAACTTTTGTAGAATATCGCGGGTATAGTATTTAACATCCAAAATTCTTTTGGTATGATTGTTGGCCGAAAGCCATTTGGCGTCAGCCGTTAGATTAGGGTCGTTTAAGTCTTGGTTAAGCCGGCCTTTGGCATCTGTTAGCAGGTTTTGAATACTGTCACGGCGATTAGGGTCTTGCGCTTTCAAAAAATCCAAAAATCCAGGAGAAAAATTCAAATTCAGCAATTCCTGATCGCTAAGTTTGTGAAGCCAGTTTAGAGTTTTGGCATCCAAAGAGCCAAATCGGATGGCGTCGGCTTTGGTTATTATCCCCGAAGCAACGAGCGCCTCTAGCGCCCTTGCATCATCGTTACGCAGTTTAATAAGCTCCTCCTCCAGTTTTTTTGCCTCCGCTCCGGCCGGAATTGCTTTAAAACCGCTCAAAACCCTTTCGGCATCCGCCACGCTCGTTCCCAAAGCGGCGATGTCTCTCGAAACTCTAACCAGCTCCGCCTGCGCTTTGGCAATATCGTAAGCATGCAAATCAGCTGCCGCCGAAGATTTAACTTGAACAGAGGTCGCCCCCAATGTTTGCTCAACATTTAACAACCGCTGTTCCACTAAAGCTAAAGAGGCTTTTGCCCGCGGATCGCCGGCTTGAGCTTTGGCGCTAAGACCCCGTTGTTGGACCAGTAAGTCTTTGCGCTCTAAAAGATGCAGCCGACATTGGGCCACATTTTTTTCGTATATAAGGTCCTTACTTTTTTGGCGCGAAGATTCCAAACCAACATCTTGCGCCGCCAATGTTCCAAGCGCCGCCCGGTACGCCGTTTGTTTAGCGGCGATTAGAGAAGTTAGTTCCCCGTGGCGCATCTGGGCATGCGCCAGTGACTCAAAACCAAGCCCAACCGCCAGCAGTTCTTTTTGAATGCCAATGAAATCTTGCTTGGAGTGATTAAGAGCGCCGTAAAAGGCCGCTCCCCGCATAGTGTCGTATTGAAGGGACAATGACTGTTTTTCTCGGTCCTCCCGAACGCCGGCTTTGTCAAAATACCCCTGCCAGGAAGTAGCCAAGGAAGCTTTAAGCTCATCTTCCCGATACTGCCTAAACTTGCGGTTTAGCTCGTCTGCTTTTGCCTGAATGTCGGCAAGATCTTGCGCCGAAAGTTGATGAGAGTCCAAACGATCAATTGTGGCTTGCGCCTTGACAGCGGCCGCCTGTTCAGCCGCCAATTGTTGGCCCAGCAGCTGCTCTCTTTGGTATGTGCCGTGTTTGCTGGCAACAGCGATTTCCTCAAAATTTCCCCAATCCACCGCTGGCTGTCCGCGCTTTTGCCAAAAATCTTGAAAAGAAATTCTTTCCTGATCAAGCATCGCCTGGGCATCCTGTTCTTTTTGACGAGTAAAAGCCACCGCTTGCCGCGCTCCAGCTATTACTACTCCGGCTTGGGGACTTTTGGGTTTTCTTGAAAGAAGGTCAGCTAAATCAGCCTCGGCCGCCTCACGGTTCTTTCGCGCCACTTCCATTGAAACTTGGGTGCGCCGCCACCCCCACTCCATCGCCTGTTGTTGAGCTTGCTACAAATCATCCTGTACTTGCTTTTGCTTTTGCCGATAAGCCGCTTGGTAACAACGAACCTGCTCAACAGTCAAGCTATCCGCTTCGTGGGCCGTCGCCCCATATTCCCCAGCGTCCAAATTCCTTTTATAAAAGGATTCGCGCAAAATGCTTTGCTCTCTTTCTGTTCCCGCTAAACCGTTAAAGGCATCGTTCGCGTCAGAAGAAGCGTCAAAATAAGGGGTGATTGTAATGTAGCCGTTTCTGTCGTAAAATATCTTGGTTTTATCCTCGATTTGCTTCTTAGCGGCTTCATCCGCGGCTTTCTCCATCAAGTCTTTAAA
>Ga0210018_1001008_pt1 | contig 14911 bp, 12 predicted proteins | sample CryGeyCG2014_010_2_FD_183967 | JGI IMG/M metagenome (GOLD analysis project Ga0210018, IMG submission 183967) | Groundwater microbial communities from aquifer - Crystal Geyser CG09_land_8/20/14_0.10 (SPAdes) (version 2) | ecosystem: Environmental > Aquatic > Deep subsurface > Groundwater | place...
CGCTGACAAGGCAAAAAAAATCGTCAACAGCTGAGGCTTCTAATTTTCGGTGAAATTATTCTCATTCTCCAGTACCACACGGTGCTGGATTTTTATTTTCCCTAACTTTTCAACGAACTGCTTTTTTATTTCAAAAAAACATTTTCCAATTTCCGTAGGAACAGGTTTGAAACCTGTCCCTACAACATAAATCATAATTCAAAATCTATTTCTTCACTTCCTCATATTGTGCCTCTTCCGCTTTCTTTTCCTCTGCCGGTTTTTCTTCGGCTGGTTTGCTCTCTGTCGCTTGTTGTTTATACATCGCTTCCCCGATCTTTTGTGCGGCTTGAGATAATTCTTCCGTGGCTTTTTTAATTGCTTCCAGATCATCGCCATCCTTTACTTTTTTCAATACCTCAACTTTTTCTTCCACGGTTTTCTTAATTTTCGCGTTCACTTTGTCGCCCGCGTCTTTCAAAACTTTTTCTGTGGTATAAACTAAAGTATCGGCGATATTTTTCACTTCAATCTGCTCTTTTTTCTTCTTGTCCTCCTCGGCATGCGCTTCGGCTTCTTTTTTCATCCTCTCCACTTCGTCTTTAGAAAGTCCGGTAGAGGCGGTAATGGTAATATGCTGTTCTTTATTGGTCGCCCGGTCTTTGGCTTTGACGTTTAAAATGCCATTGGCATCAATGTCAAAAGTCACTTCAATCTGCGGCACGCCGCGGGGAGCGGGCATGATGCCGTCCAGAATAAACCGGCCCAAAGTTTTATTATCAGCAGCCATGGGGCGCTCGCCTTGCAAAACATGGATTTCCACTGATGGCTGGTTGTCAGCGGCAGTGGAAAATACCTGGGACTTGGAAGTGGGAATGGTGGTATTCCTCTCAATCAATGGCGTGGCCACACTGCCCAAAGTTTCAATGCCAAGAGTCAATGGCGTTACATCTAATAATAGCACATCCTTGACATCGCCTTGCAAAACTCCAGCCTGAACCGCGGCGCCGGCCGCCACCACTTCATCCGGATTCACGGTCATATTTGGTTTTTTGTTAAAAAATTTCTCTACTGTTTTTTGTACGAGTGGCATTCTGGTCATACCGCCGACGAGTAGCACCTCTTCAATATCAGAGGTCTTTAAACCAGCGTCGGACAAAGCTTTTTTGGTCGGCTCCAAAGTTTTCTCCACAAGGTCACTCACAATTTCTTCCAGCTTTGCCCGACTCATTTTCATAACCAAATGCTTTGGCCCGTCAGCGGTCGTCGTGATAAACGGCTGATTAATTTCCGTTTCTTGGGCGGTAGAAAGCTCAATCTTGGCTTTTTCCGCTGATTCTTTCACTCTCTGCAAAGCCATCGGGTCTTTGGATAAATCAACGCCTTCCTGTTTTTTAAATTCATCAATAATCCAATTGATAATGCGCTGGTCAAAATCATCGCCGCCAAGATGCGTGTCGCCGTTCGTTGATTTGACTTCCACGGTGTCGTGCGCCACATCAAGAATGGAAATATCAAAAGTACCGCCGCCAAGGTCATAGACCGCAATTTGCTGGCCTTTCTTTTTTTCATAACCGTATGCGAGTGCCGCGGCCGTTGGCTCATTAATTATTCGCTTGACAGTAAAACCGGCTATTTCTCCGGCTTCTTTAGTGGCTTGCCTTTGCGAATCATCAAAATATGCTGGTACGGTAATAACTGCTTCAGTAATTTTTTCACCCAATTTTTCTTCCGCGTCAGCTTTTAATTTAGCAAGTATCATAGCCGAGATTTCCTGCGGCGTATAATCTTTGCCAGACATTTCTATTTTAACGCCAGCGCCTGATTGTTTGATTTTGAATGGCAAAGTTTTCAAATCTCTTTGCACTTCCGTGTCTTCAAACCGGCGGCCGATCAAGCGCTTGATGGAAAATAAAGTGTTGGTCGGATTGGTCACGGCCTGACGCTTGGCCAAAAGCCCGACGAGCCGTTCACCAGTTTTATTGATAGCCACAATTGAAGGCGTGGTGCGGTTGCCCTCTTTGTTTTCCAAAATTTTCGGAGAACCGCCTTCCATAATGGCCATGCAAGAATTGGTGGTTCCAAGATCAATACCAAGTATTTTCATATTTTTTTACAGTTTATCCCGAGCGAAGCGAGGGATCTCGTGTTTCAGGATAAATAAGTTAATTATTTTTTAATTTTTTAATTTTTTCTAAGTAAACGGGATCCTTCGTCCCGATAAATCGGGACTCAAGATGACATTGTTTTGCTTCCTTCCAATTTTTCATACACTTCCAGCACATCATCAACTGTAATTGCATTGGCATTTCTGAACTTTATTACTTCACTCACGCTTAAATCTGTCAGCATGGCTGAACCAACCACGCCAAAAGGCATTTCCGAGATTTGAGCCAATAATGAACTCTGGCAATACTTGCACATAAAATATATCAGAACTCCATTATCAACCCAGTCCAGAACTCGCAGTTGGCTATCTTCATATTTATTCGCGCATACTGGGCAATGTTTAATCAGCTTAAGAGAATGCTGGATAATTTCTTTGTTTTTTTGATTCATGCTTTTTTCCATATTTTTGTTTTTAATTTTCTCATCCCTATCCCGCTTTTCAGGCGGAACAGAGGGAAAAAATTATTTCTTGATTTCCACTTTAACCGTTTTTGGCTTGGCTCTTTCTTCTTTCGGAATAACAATTTTTAACACGCCCTTTTCATATTCGGCTTTGGCTTTTTCACCATCCACTGACGATGGCAAAGCCACTGCCCGATGAAAAGAACCATAACGCACTTCCTTGCGGTAATATTCTTTATCGTCAACTTCGCTTTTTTGCTCGCTTTTACCTTCAATAGTCAGCACATCGTTTTCCACCGCAACTGTCACTTTTTCCGGATCAATGCCAGCCAAAGGACATTCAATATAGACATTGTCTTTGTCCTGCCAAATATCCATGGCTGGAGCAAAATTTATAGCTGACCTAGCCACTGGCCAGTTAAACCAAGAATCCATTTCGTCAAACGGATCAATTGACATGGGGGCCCATTTAATTAGAGACATATATTTTTTGATAGTTTATCCCGAGTGAGAGGAGCGAACCAATGGATCCACCTTTCTGTTCGAGATAAGAATTAATTTTTAAAAATTTCCAAATCTCAAGTTCCAATTTCCAAATAAATCTCAAATTTCAAAATTCAAACACTAACCTAAAAATTATTGGAAATTAAAATTTGTGGTTTGTAATTTATTTGGAAATTGGAACTTGTATCTTGGAGCTTATTTCACAATCACTTTCGCCGGCTTAAACACGCGGCCGTTTAATTTATATCCGTCACTTAAAACCTCTTTTATCACATTTATCACATTCACATTATTCGTGCTCGCATTCGTATTATTAGCATTTTCCACTGCTTCATGAAATCCAGGATTAAAATTCTCACCAATCATTGGCACAATTTCTTCCACACCATTAAAATTCAAAACTTCTTTCATTTGATTTTTAATATGTCCAATGCCTTTAACCCAGTCATTATTTTTAAATTCTTCAGGCAAATGGTTAAAAGATAATTTTAAATGATCATAAACAGGAATTAAGCTGATGACAAAATTCAAGGTAGCAAATTTGGCAAACTCTTCTGCTTCTTTTTGCGTTTGTTTTTTTAAATTTTCATAATCAGCCAAAGCGCGTTTCCAGCCGTTCAGATATTCTTCAGCTTGAACTTTTAACTTTTCAAATTCTTCGTTTTTTTGTTCGTCAATATGTTTAGGCATATTTATAAAATATTTTTCGCAAAGTTTATTAACTCCGCATTCTTTTGATAATTCATTCTCATGGGCCCGACTATGCCAATCAAAATATTTTTTATCTTTACCAAAACCGCGGCGCAGTCATGAGCAAAAGGATTTTCAGCACCGATTTTTATCATAACTTCCTTATCTATTTTACCATAAATATTCTGCATTGCCTCATCCAAATGGTCAATCACAACTGATAAGTTACAGACTAAATTCAGATCCTGAAATTCTGGCTGTGAAAAAAGATTTGATAAACCGGTATAATAAACATCATTATCCTGAAAACCAACAACTACGCTCAAACCAGATTTTTCCGCTAAAATTTTTGCCAATTGTTTAATTTTTTCTGTTGATCCGCTTTCATAATTCTCTAGAATTCTTAAAAAATCATTTTTATCTTTTTCGCTAATCATTTTGGCCAAATCAACATTTTCAATCACATATTTTTTATAGCCAAATTCTGTTGGCACGCGGCCGGCAGAAGTGTGCGGCTGGAAAATCAATTCAGCATTTTCCAGTTCCATCATATCGTTTCTAATGGTAGCCGGAGAAATATCCCAGTTAAATTTTTCCACAATTAACTTTGACCCCACCGGCAGCGCGGTTTTAATATACTCTTCAACAATATGCTTAAATAACTCCTTTTGCCGCGGGTGCATAAGAAAGCGGTATAGATCCCGAATCAAATTCGGGATGACAGCAAATATTTATTTGCTGTCATTTATCCACAGATTTTTACCTTAATTCCATTATACAAAACAATTAGCACTCCTGTCAAGAGAGTGCTAATTTAGAGTCAATAGCTTCATTCACCAACTTATCCGCCAGCTTATTTTTTTCTCTTGGCACATATTTAAAAACGCATTTTTTAAAACCCTGACGCAAGTTCCAGATTCTGATAAAACTTTCCTGAAAATCAGAATTTTTTAATTTGAATTTGCCAGTGATCTGATTGCAAACTAATTCGGAATCCAGACGCACTTCAACTTCATATGCGCCCATTTTTTTAGCTTGTTCCAAACCCAAAACCACAGCTTTATATTCCGCCTGATTATTAGTGGTTTTACCAATGTATTTTTTGTGCGTGGCAATGGGTTTAGCTAAATTTTCAGCAGAAAAAATCGCGCAGCCAATACCAGCCGGCCCAGGATTGCCGCGCGCGCCACCGTCAGTATAGATGATTATATTTTGTTTCATAGTTTTTGTGATGACAACCCCACAGAAACATCAATTATTTTTAACTGCAACTCCCTATTTCCATTCCACTCATTCACTCCAAATTCCACCACTGCGTCAATTATGTCGCCAGCTTTGATTTGGCTTCCCCATTTTTCTGCTGTGCCAAAAGAAATGGCTTTGCGCACTAAATTGCCCTGTTTTAATTGAAATCGCAAATGTTTAGCATCTTTGCCAATAGTCATTATTTCCACTACTTTTAAATTTTTAACTAAAAACAATGGCATAGGATTTGCTTCAGCAAACGGTTCAAATTTTTCTAATTCATCAAAAAGTTCCCAATCTAAATCTTTTAAAACAATCTCTGTGTCAATTTCTAAAGTCGGGGCCAGTTCTACATTTTTTAATTTCTCTTCTGCCAAAACTATAATTCTTCGCGTAAAATTTTGATAATTTTCTTCGCAGTTAATTTCTAAACCGCAAGCCTGGCTATGACCGCCAAAACGGACTAAAAATTCAGCGCACTTGCCCAAGTTTTCAGTGATATTAAATTCTGGAATGCTTCGGCCAGAGCCAATATATTTATGATCGTCGTGGCTAAAAAGAATGATGGGGCGATTGTATTCATCTTTAAGTTTGCCAGCTACAAGGCCAACCAAGCCAACGCCCCAGCCAGCTTTAGTAGCAATCAAAATTTTTTGTGAATCATTAACTTGACCAAAAATTTCCTTAGCTTCAGAAAGCATCTGATCAGCAACTTTTTGGCGCTCTGTGTTTTTTTGCTGGATATCACGCGCGAGCGCTATGGCTTCAACCTCATTTTCAGTCGTTAATAAATTATATGCCAAGCTGGCATGATCCATACGGCCGGCCGCGTTAATGCGAGGCACAATCTGAAAACTGACATTGCGCACATCCAAATCATATAAATCAGAACCCAGGGGCAGATCTTTTAGTTCTTCGCCGTTAGAAAGACTGCTGACGCGAATTAATTCCTGCAAACCTTTACGCGGTGTCTTATTTAAAACCTTTAAACCATAAGATACCAAAGTTCTGTTTTCACCAAGAATTGGCGAGACATCACCAATCGTGCCAATAGCCACTAAATCCAAAAGCCATTTTTCAAACGCGGAAAAACCATTATTAACCACCCCGTCCCGACTGCACTGCGTTTGTCGGGCCACCCCTCCTTGAAAAGGAGGGGATAAAAATAGTGCTTGCGCTAATTTATATGCCACACCAACGCCGGCTAATTTTTTAAATGGATATGTTTCCGATTCTATTGAACAATCTAAAATTGCGTCTGCTTCTGGCAAATTTTCTCCAGCTAAATGATGGTCAGTAATGACAACACCAATGCCAGCCTGTCTTATTTTTTTGATCGGTTCAATGTTCGTAATGCCGCAATCAACAGTAATAACTAAATTTACTTTGTCAGCAATAATTTTTTCCGCATTTTTTTCCGAAACGCCATAACCGTCTGTTTCGCGGTGCGGAATATAGATATCAACATTTTTTGCGCCAAGGCGGCGTAAAATTTTTTCCACAAGTACAGTAGCAGTCACGCCATCCGCGTCATAATCGCCATAAATTAAAATTTTCTCCTGATTTTCAATAGCCAAATTTATTCGTTCAACAGCTTTGACCATATCTTTAAACAAAAACGGATCATGAATATCCTGGCTAAAATCTGGTTTTAGAAATTCATCAATTTTTTCCTGCGTGTCTAAACCGCGATCATAAAGCAATTGCAAAATTTCCGAGCCATAGCCCGGAAATTTTTCAGCAAAATCTGACGGATATTTGGGTTTTAAAAGCCAACGAGGCATAATGGTTTTATTTTGTAACCCCGAGCTTGATTCTCGGATATTTCCGGCCTAAAGGCCGGAGTTACATAAACTCCTTCATCAACTCTTCTTTCGCATAATTTGTTTTTTGTTCAACCAATGGCTTGCCCTGCAACTGTTCAAAGCCATCTTCATAACTTGGTTTTTCTGTTTCATAAAAAACTCCGATTGGCAATTTTTCAGTTTCTAATGATTTGTCCAGAGCCGCTTTAAAATTATTAGTATCATGGCCAGCTTCTTCTAATTTATAAATTTTTTCTTTATACCATTCAACGGTTTGAGTTTTATTAAAAGTCACGCATTGCTGAAAAACATCAATGTGAGCAAAGCCTTTATGTTCTAAACCTTGTTTGATTAAATCAGTCAAATGCGGAATTTCAAAAGCTGCGCCGCGGGCCACAAAAGTTGCGCCGGCAGCCAAAGATAAAGCGATTGGATTAAGCGGCTGTTTAATTTCGCCATAAGGCGTGGTTTTGGAAATCATGCCAATTTCTGAAGTGGGCGAAGATTGACCAGTGGTCAGTGAAAATAATCTGTTGTTGCAGACAATTGATAAAATATCAGCATTGTATCTGGCTGTATGCAAAAAATGATTGCCGCCTTCGCCGTAATAATCTCCGTCGCCGGCAACTGTAATAACCTTTAAATTTTTATTAGCTAATTTAACGCCCACAGCCACTGGCAAAGTGCGGCCATGAAGAGAATGAAAAGCATAACATTTGATATTATTATTCATATTGCCAGCACAGCCAATGCCATAAACAATTACAATACTATGAGGTGAAATCTGCAATTCAGACAACGCATTTTTAATCGCGGCTAAAATGCCAAAATCCCCGCAACCAGGGCACCAGGTCGGAAGATAAGATGTGGTATAAAATTGGGGAGTGAATTTTTGTGAAGACATATTTTTTATTGTCATCCTGAGCGATTAGCGAAGGATCTCTATTTTTTAATTCCTAATTTTTTAATTTCTCTATTTCTCTTATTATCTCCTCTTTCCAAATTGGCCTTCCGTCATATTTTAAAATTTTATCTTTAATTTCAAGTCCGATTTCCTGGCGAATCAATTTGCCAAACTGCGCGGTTTTGTTATTTTCTACTAAGACTAATTTTTTAAATTCCTTTAAAAATTTATCCAAACTATTCGGCAAGGGATAAATATATGAAAAATGTAAAACATTTATTTTTTTATTCTTGTATTCTTGTATTTTTATACTATCCAAGCACGGTCCCAACATTGAACCCCAACAGACCAAAGTCATCTCAGCATCTGCTGGTCCGTAAATTTTTGGCAAAGGAATTTTTTTTTGCAACTCTATCAATTTTTGTTGCCTTTTATCCACCATTTTTTTTCTCACCTCGTTCACTTCATCAGAAAAGCCGACTTCATTATGCTCATCAGAATTGCAAATATATTCTCCGCATCTTAAACCATTTTCATTATGCTCTGTAGAACTGCACATATGTTCACCATTATCAACTCCAGGTATTGTTCGCCAAGAAACGCCATCATTCTCTAATTTGTAGCGAGCAAAAATTTCGCTTGTATCGCTCTTAAGTGTTTTAGTGTTTAATTGTTTTAATGATTTAATGATTCTTCCGCGATCAATCAATTCTATTTTATCAAAAATTTCAGCAGAGATGCTATAGGCCGACTCGCCCAAAAATTTATCAGATAAAACAAAAACCGGAATTTGATATTTGTCAGCGATATTAAAAGCTGTTTGGGTTAATTTAAAACAATCTGCTGGATTGCCTGGTGCTAAAACCGCGCGCGGAAAGTCACCGTGACCAGCAGTGAGGACAAAAGATAAATCGCCTTGTTCTGTCCAAGTTGGCAAACCAGTGGCTGGTCCTGGCCGCATGACTTCAAAAATTACAATTGGCAATTCTAACTGGCCAGCCAGCGACAACCCTTCTGTCATTAAAGCAAACCCGCCACCAGATGTGCCGCAAGCAGTGCGCGCACCAGCAAAAGAAGCACCGAGTGCAGAATGAATCACGGCAATTTCATCTTCGCCCTGGTGAATAATCATGTTAGTAATTTTTTGTTTCGCTTCCAAATAATGCAAAATTTCCGTGGCCGGAGTCATTGGATATGCAGAATAAATCTGACAGCCAGCAGCAATAGCGCCCAAAGCGCAGGCTTGATTGCCAGTTATCAGTAGTCCATCATTATTTTTATCTTTTAATAATTTTAATGAATTTAAAAAAATATTTAAGTGTTTTAGTGTTTTAGTATTTAAGTGTTTAAGTGTCCACTCATATCCCTCCTTTAATGCTTTTTTATTTTGCTCAGCCACTTCGCCTTTATTGCCAAAAGTGTCTGCCAAAACTTCATTTGCTTTTTCCAAAGGCAAGTTAAGAATTTTTAAAAGCAAGCCCAGAGCCACTGTGTTTTTCATCAATTCACCGCCAGCATTTTTGGCTATTTCTACTAATGGCGCCATTACTACTTTGTCATTCTCGCGCAGACGGGAATCCAGTGTTATTTTTTCATCACAAATCACTATCGCCTCATTATTTATATTATTTATTTCTTTACTCAATGCCTCGCTCGTGAACGCGATTAAAATATCTGTTTTTTCCGAAGGAGAACTTACATCAGTGTCAGAAATATCAATTTGATAAGTATTATGTCCGCCTCTGATTAAAGAAGGATATTCAGTATAGGCAAAAACATCTGCGCCTAAACGCAAAAAAACTTTAGCCAATATCTGGCCAGTAACTTTAATGCCAAAACCAGCTGGTCCTGCAATTTTTATTGAAATGTTATTCATAAAACATTTTTTTACATTTTATTTTTAATTTCTCTCGCTATGGCTAACTCTTCGTGCGGCTCCACCACCACAATCTTTACGCCATCAAGCAGTTTCATCTTATCACATATCTTTTTTCTTGTCAGCGGATTGCCAACGCCGATTTTTCCAGTAAAAACAACAGCGTCAACTTCGCCAAGCAAAGCTGTGTAAGCGCCAATGTATTTTTTCACACGATTTGTGAACATTTCAAAAGCCAAGATGGCGCGCTCTTCTTTTCTTTCCACAGCTGCCAATAACTCTAAATAATCATTATGGCCAAAAATTCCTTTAATTCCTGACTCGTAATTTAACATATTTTTTACTTCCTCAATCCCCAAATCAGAAATCAAATTAAAAATAATTCCGGGATCAATATCACCTGATCTTGTCTGCATCATCAAACCTTCCAGTGGTGTATAACCCATAGAGGTATCAATGGGTTTGCCCTTGTCAATCGCGGTCACAGAGCACCCACCACCTAAATGCACGGTGATTATTTTTATTTCTTCAAATTTTTTCTTTATTTTTTTAGCCGCCTCTTCAGCAGCAAATTTATGTGAAATGCCATGAAAACCAAATTTATGAATTCCTTGCTCATAATATTTATAAGGCAGGGAATAAATTTTAGCGCTCAAGGGCAAATTTTTAAAAAAAGCAGTGTCAAAAACAGCGTAATTTTCTGCCTCTGGCAGATATTTAAAAACAGATTTTATGCCAGCTAAATTAACTGAATTATGCAAAGGCGCCAAGTGATTTATTTTTTCTAACTCGCGCAAATCATTAGTTTCTATTTTTTGAGTTTCTGCAAAATTATCTCCGCCATGCACAAAACGGTGCCCTACAATTTTAATTTCCGCCACATTACCAAGCTCACGCAAAACTTCACGAAATATTTTATCTGCCTCGCCTTGAAAATCATCTAAAACAGCGGGCTGAATTTCATAATCGCCTTGGCTTAAAGATTCTAAATTTTCCGAATCAAAAAGTTCATATTTGAAAGAAGTTGAACCAAGGTTAAGAATTAAAATATTTTTCATGAGAATAATAACTTGCTTAAATCAAATACCCCACTCCGCGCACTTTTCCCAGTCCGCAGGCATTTGCTTCGTCAGTGTCAATATGGCAGGACAATTTAAAATTTTTATCCACGCGCACAATAATATTGTTAAAAACAAGTCCGCGCCCGCTAACAACTTCCATGCTAACTTTTTGGCCATTTTTAATGTGGGCAGCTCGTGCTTCTTCTGGTGAGCAATGAATATGGCGCTCGGCCACAATTGCTTTAACTTTTGCTTTGCCTTTTGGCCCCTTGACTTCAATAAAACTTTTAACATTTTTCAAATTTCCAGACACAACCATAGGCGCATCAACTTCCAAACGGATCGCGTCTGTTAAAGAAAGTTCTATCTGGCTTTCAGGCCGTACAGGCCCAAGCACATGCAAACTAATTCGTCCCCCCTTTTCGAAGGTAGGGCTACTAGGGGGGGTAATAATTTTAACTTCTTCTTTGGCCGCGAATTTGCCAGGCTGGGACAAATCTTTGATTTTATACAAGACATAATTTTTGCCAAAAAGTTTATCTAAATCTTTTTGACTCAAATGAATATGTCTGGCTGAAACTTCCACAGGGATTTTGATTTTGTTCATATGGGTTAACCCCTCTGTCCATTCTGGACACCTCCCCTTCAAAAGGGGAGGACAAATTCGTCCCCTACTTACGAAGTTCAAATCTGCCAGTGGCAGATTGAACGGGCAGGGGGAGATTAATAATTTTTCTACTTTTATTTTACCTGATTTTAAAAAAATGAACAAATCTTACGCCCCATGGCATTTCTTATATTTCTTCCCACTGCCGCACGGGCAAGGGTCATTACGGCCGACTTTTTTATTATTTTTATCAGACCTAAAGGTCGGAGTTACATTTTCACTGAACACTTGGCGCTGAGGCTGAGCTGGAGCCAAACTAACTTTAAAAATAGTATACACCACCTGTTTCCTGATGTTGTCCAATAACTCCTGAAACATGCGCCTGGCTTGATTTTTATATTCAACCAGTGGATCTTTTTGGCCATAACCCACAAGTCCGATGCCAGTCCTCATATGATCCATGGCGTCAATATGCTCTACCCAAAGCATGTCAATGGAGCGCAAAAGCACTGCTTTTTCCACCAAGCACATCGGCTCTGCTTTTTCGCCAACCTGCTTTTTTAAATTCTCATCAGCATTAATTTTATTTTCCAGTTCTGCATATTTTTGCTCTACCAAACTAAAAACATATTCCTTTAATTCAGAAACATCTTTTATGTTTTTGATATTATTTTCTTCTTCAGGAGTCAAGACAAAAATAGTTTTTAAAACTTCCAAAATTTCCTGATAATTCCAATCGCCATTTTCATTAACAATATGAAAATCTATTACACGCTCAATTTCCTCTTTTATATTTGATAAAATAATTTCCTTAAGTGCTTTCTGTGTTTTTGTGCTTTCTGTGTTTTCTGTATTTCCAGTAAATCCAAGTATTTCATTTCTCTTTCTGTAAATTACTTCACGATGTTTATTTATCACATCATCATATTCTACCAAATGTTTCCTGATATCAAAATTGTGTCCTTCAACTTTCATCTGTGCTTTTTCAATTGAATTGGAAATCATTTTGTTTTCAATTGCTGTCTCATCTGGCAAGCCCAAAGTCTGCATTAAAGACTTCATTCTTTCTCCGCCAAAAATACGCATCAAATCATCTTCCATAGAAACGAGGAATTGCGACTCGCCAGGGTCGCCTTGCCGGCCGGCCCGGCCGCGCAGCTGATTATCAATTCGCCTTGATTCATGCCGTTCAGTGCCAAGCACACATAAACCGCCTAATTCTTTTACTTTTTCCTGCTCTTCAGGAGTAGCCGGGTTGCCGCCTAAAATAATATCAACGCCGCGGCCAGCCATATTTGTGGCAATAGTCACAGCGCCGATTCGGCCCGCTTGAGCAATTATCTCTGCTTCACGCTCGTGATTTTTTGCATTTAAAATTTGATGTGGCACAGCTTCGCGCTGTAGTAATTCAGCCAGATATTCATTATTTTCAATAGAAATTGTGCCAACCAAAATTGGCTGGCCAAGTTCATGACGGCGTTTAATTTCTTTAACCAATGTCTGGTATTTGCCAGCTGTGTTTTTAAAAATCGCGTCTGGTTTATCAATTCTTATCATTAGTTTATTAGTCGGAATTATCACCACATCCAAATCATATATTTTAGAAAATTCTTCGCCTTCGGTCGCGGCTGTGCCTGTCATACCTGATAATTTTTTATAAAGACGAAAATAATTCTGAAAAGTAATCGTGGCCATGGTAATGGATTCCTGTTTTACCTGCACGCCTTCCTTGGCCTCAATCGCCTGATGCAAACCTTCGGAATAACGACGGCCAAACATCAAGCGGCCAGTAAATTCGTCAACAATAATAATCTCACCATTTTGAATTACATAGTCGCGGTCTTTTTTAAAAAGCACTCGCGCGCGCAAAGCTTGTTCAATATGATGCACTTCGCGCACCCCGCGTTCCGTATAAATATTTTCCACGCCTAAAAATTTTTCCATTTTCGCAATGCCTTCTTCAGTCAAAATGGCGGCTTTCATTTTTTCATCAATATTATAATCTTCATTTTCTTTAAGACGCGATACCAACTCGGCAAACTGGTGATATTTTTCCGTAGGCTCTGCGTCAGGCGCGGAAATAATTAAAGGCGTGCGCGCTTCGTCAATTAAAATTGAATCTACTTCATCCACAATAGCAAAATGCAATTCTCTTTGCACTTTATCTTCTAAACTCTGGACCATATTATCACGCAAATAATCAAAACCATATTCATTATTAGTGCCATAAGTAATATCAGCTTCGTAAGCTAATTTTCTTGGCACTGGTAGTAAATAATCTTCCACGACTTTATACATGCCAACCGCATCTCTTTTATTGTCAAGTTCACCACTTTCAATTTGATTATTTTGTTTGGAATTTAAAATTTGAGATTTGGAATTTGTTTGGAAATTGGAAAACTTGTCCTGAACTTGATTCAGGGTTGGAAATTGGAAATTTTTAGCAGTAGAATTATATAAAAAAGCACTCTCGTGGTTTAAACATCCAACCGTCATTCCCAGATAGTCGTATATCTGTCCCATCCAAACAGCATCGCGGCGGGCCAGATAATCATTAACTGTAATTAAATGAACACCGTGGCCAGTCAGCGCGTTTAAATAAACAGCGGCTGTGGCAGCCAAAGTTTTGCCTTCGCCAGTTTTCATCTCCGCGATATTGCCTTCATGCAAAACCATTGAAGCAATTAACTGGACATCATAATGCCTTTGGCCCAAAGTGCGGCGAGCAGCTTCGCGCACTAAAGCAAAACATTCTGGTAAAATTTCATTAAGAATTTTTTCCTGTTCGTTGAAAGACTGGCCAGCCAGTTTATTTTTGAATTCATCAGTCTTGGCTTTGAAATCCAAATCAGAAAAACTCTTGATTTTTTCTTCAAGAGCATTAATCTCGTCAACTCTTTTTTTAAGCCGAGCAATTATTTTTTCATTCGCATCGCCGAAAAGTTTTGATAGGACTGACATAATAAAAAAATTCAAAACTCAAAATGCAAAACTCAGAAGTAATGAATTTCAGATAAATTATTTCTAATTCAATTCTACCAAAATCCGCGCCTAAAAGCAAATTTTGACAAAACCGCTTGGTTTGATAAAGTAAAGAAAAATTAACAATCTAAAAAATAGGAGTCAAAATGGAAAAGGCAAAAATGATCGCAATTTATGGGGTTAACAATTTAGGTAAAACTACACAAATCGCGGAATTAGTAAAAAGATTAAAGATATTTGGACAAGCAACCTCGTTAAAATATCCGGTCTATGATTTAGAACCAAGTGGACAAATACTTTTTAATTATTTACGCGGTGGCAACCCTTTTAACTTAACGCCAAAAGAAGCACAAATAATTTATGTTTTAAATCGTCTCCAGTTTCAGCCAAAACTAATAAAGATGATTTCTAAATTTGATTTTATAGTTTTGGAAGATTATATTGGGACAGGGCTGGCTTGGGGAATTGGTGCTGGAGTTAACAAAGAATTTCTTTTAACACTTAATAGTTGTTTACTGACAGAAGATATAGCCATCTGCCTTGATGGCCAAAGGTTTTTGTCTGGCAAAGAACCAGGCCATAAACATGAAAATGACAATCAATTGACAAAAATAGTCAAACAAGTTCATTTAAATTTAGCAAAACAATTTGAATGGCAGGTTATCAACGCCAACCAAACAATAGAAC